>OGIU01000877.1_pt1 | contig 16329 bp, 6 predicted proteins | sample 1571791 | NCBI WGS metagenome assembly OGIU01 (sample SAMEA2582104, study PRJEB24529) | metagenome | biome: Human gut stool | place: China | collected 2011
ACTGCGGTGATCCGATTTCTTATACCAGCATCAATTCGACCTACTGGCAGAACCACTTCCTTGGTTTTGGCAGAATCAAGTAAAGGAAAGGAGAGAAGCTAGATGAGCAAAAAGCTGAAGAAGTTTTTGAATGATGCAGAGAAAACCGAAAGCAAGATCGCGGAACTGGAAGAGTATCTGAGAAATGTCCGGGCGGCACAGAAAAAAGAAGAGGACAATGAGATCGTTCGGGCTATCCGCAGCACAAAGCTGGGTGGGCGTGACCTGCTGGCACTGCTGGAAAATATCCAGGCGGGGAATGTGACGTTCCAGACAACCGTAAACCACGAGAACAAGACTTCGGAAGAAGCAGAAATGGAGGATGTGATTGCGAAAGATGCTTAAAAAGCTGGGTGTTGTGATTCCCAGTGTAGTGCTGACCCTGCTGATGGCAGTCGGCTTTTCCACTCCGGCATTTGCCTATGTGGAGCCGGAAGTCAAGGAAGAGCCTGTGCAGGTCATTGAGGAAGAGGAACCCACCGAGGAAGAGAAGATTCCGTTTACCATTGCGGGCAACGGCGAGGTGGAAGATAACATCACGGACGATTCCAGTAAAGAGTTCTTCACGGTCAAGACCAAGGGCGGCAACACCTTTTTTCTGGTGATCGACCGGGCAAGGAACAGCGAGAATGTGTATATGCTCTCCATGATCGACGAGTACGATTTGCAGGAGTTTCTGACCGATGAGGAACGCAACGGCAAGGAAGAAGAGGAGCCGGCAGTCGTGTTGCCGGAAACCAAACCTGAGCCGGAACCGGATGTCGAGATCGAAGAGCCGGAACAGGACGATGGAAAGCTGACCAAGATTCTGGCAATCGTATTTGTTCTGGGTGTGGGCGGTGCAGGCGCATTCTTCTATTTCTACATCTATAAGCCGAAGCAGAGTGAGCCGGAAGTATCGAAAGAAAATCTGGAATATGAAGCTCTGCCGACAAAGAACGAGGATGAGCAGGACGCAGAAACCGAAGAATAATAGAAAACCCGTATAATCTAGTGGTGCAGGGATGGTCTGATTCGGACTGTCCCTGCTTTTTTCAAACAAGCAGGAGGATACATGAAATATCTTGTGATAGCAGAAAAGCCGAGTGTAGCACGTTCCATCTCGAAAGTGATCGGTGCATACAAACATGAGGACGGGTATCTGGAGGGTGGGGATTGTGTGGTGAGCTGGTGTCTGGGGCATCTGGCAGAGTATGCAGCCCCGGAGTATTATGATGAACGCTATAAAAGCTGGCGGTTCGATGATCTTCCGATTCTCCCGGAAGAATGGAAGCTGCTGGTTTCGGAAGATAAGAAAGCACATTTCAATATTCTGCGGAAGCTCCTCCGAAGCAAAGAGTTCGCTTATGTGGTAAACGCCTGCGACGCAGGGCGGGAGGGAGAAGCAATCTTCCGCCGTGTGTATGGTCTGGCGGGCAGCAAACTCCCGGTCAAACGGCTGTGGATCAGCAGCATGGAAGATGCCGCTATCCAGCAGGGCTTTGATTCCTTAAAGGATGGCACAGAATATGACAACCTGTTTGCCGCTTCGGAGTGCAGGGCAAAGGCAGACTGGCTGGTGGGAATCAATGCGAGCCGTCTTTTTTCCGTTCTGTATAACCAGAATCTGAAAGTCGGAAGAGTGCAGACACCAACGCTTGCCATGATCGTGGATCGAAATCAGAAGATCAAGGAATTTACCAAAGAAAAATATTATATGGCTCATATCAAGTTTGATGATATGGATGCAGTCACAGAGCATTTTCAGAAAAAAGAGGATGCAGATAAAGTGGTTGCAGACTGTCGGGAGCGTATGTGCGAAGTGGAAAAGGATGATGTGAAAGAGAAGACGGTACGCCCTCCAAAACTCTATGATCTGACCACTCTTCAGAGGGAAGCAAACAGAATGTTTGGCTATACCGCACAGCAGACGCTGGATGCCGTGCAGGAGATGTATGAGCAGAAGCTTGTTACTTATCCGAGAACAGACAGCCAGTATCTGACAGATGAGATGGGAGAAAGCACAGAAACTCTGATTCAGATGTTACTTGGGAAAATGCCCTATGCCGAAGGGCTGGAATATCAGCCGGACGTGAGTAAGGTATTAAATTCAAAGAAAGTATCTGATCACCATGCGATTATCCCAACCATGGAAGTAGCCAAAGCAGATATTGGTGAACTGAAAGAGCGAAACCGCAAGATTTTGTATCTGATCAGTGCCAGGGTACTGACAGCAACCGCAGATCCTTATATTTATGAGAGCCATAAATGTCAGATTACCTGTAATTATCATACGTTTTATCTCAATGCAAAGAAAACAAAACAGGAAGGGTTCAAGACAATTGAGAAAAAACTGAAACAGTTCTTTGGAATCATTGCAGAAAAAGAAGAGCCGGAGTTGGATATCTGGGCAGGCAAGCATTATGGTCCCTGTGATTCTTTTGTATCGGAGCATTTTACACAGCCACCGAAACAGTACACAGAAGATACCCTGCTTTCTGCGATGGAACGTGCAGGGAATGAAGAGCTGACCGAAGATACAGAAAAGAAAGGACTTGGTACTCCGGCAACAAGGGCAGCAATCATTGAAAAACTGATTCAGTCTGGTTTTGTGAAAAGGGAAAAGAAAAATCTGGTGCCGACAGATGATGGCAATGTGCTGATTACGGTTCTGCCGGATGAGATTAAATCTCCGAAGATGACAGCAGAGTGGGAAATGGCATTGAATCACATTGCCCAGAATACAGAGACAGCAGATGAATTCCTAAATGGGATTACAGAGCTGATGCAGGAACTGGTTGCCAGATATCAGGGTATTTCAGAAGAAAAGAAAGAGCAGTTTCAGGGAAAAGCAAAAGGAGAAGTCATTGGCAAATGTCCCCGTTGTGGAGCTGATGTCAGGGAAGGAAAAGTAAACTTTTACTGTTCTGATCGGAACTGTGCTTTTACCTTGTGGAAGAATGATAAATTCCTTGCAAGCCAGGGAAAAAAGATGGATAAGGCGGCAGCAAAGAAGTTCCTGTCTAAAGGAAAAATCCATTATAAAGATCTGGTATCCAGAAAAACAGGGAGACAGTATGAAGCAACTGTGGAAATGGTTGATCCCGGCGAGGGGAATGTGCAGTTCAATCTGATTTTCCCACAACGATAAGTAGTGTATGGCAGGCAGTCTAAGGACTGTCTGTTTTCATACAAATATTATGAAAGAGAGGACCTTAGCATGAAGAAAAAAGGTAATTTTAGAAAAGTAGTATCTGGCTTGCTGGCAGGCATGACAATGCTTAGTACCGTGTTGTCTCCGATGACTGCATATGCAGCGGAGATTCAGCCAGAGGAAAAACCGCCACTTTATGAGGAAGTGAAAGACCTTCTGGATGAAGATGAGGTGGTGACTGCCAAAGATTATGAAATCGAAACAGGCAGTGTATTTGATGTGAAATCAGACTACACAGGACTGGAAATCAAGGATGATAACAAGGTCAAAGTCACATTTGAGGAAGCAAAGAACGACAAGGATGAGGATTTTACGACAGATCATGCGGACACTTACAAAGCGGTCTATTATGTGGAACCGGTAAATCAGGAGCATCCGAAGTATCAGATCAGCCGAAAGCTGATTGTGCGTGAGAAAGAAACAGAAGTGCAGACAGAAACTGCAGGGAGTGAAGCGGTAACCGAATCCGAAACAGCTGGCAGTGAACAGCAGACAGAAGAAGCGGAGGATTCAGAAGCAGAATCGGAGATTACCGATATTGACGCTGATGAATTTGATGATTTGGTAGAGCAGGCACAGAATCAGGATACCTATGATGAAGAATCAGGGTTAGAGCTTCATGATGTTTTGGAACAGGCAGGAGACGAAGGTGTGGATCTTGATTCTATGGAAGAAGGAGAGATTGCAACATTTGAAGCAGTTTCGGCTTATTCAGCAAGAACTACACAGCAGGTAACGATTGAAAAAGGACCTCTGTATAGATATGCAGATTATAATCTTGGAACCTATCTGACAGAGCCGTACTATATCAGCTACGGAAGCGTCAGAGCAACTGCGTATTGTGTACAGCCAGCAAAACCAGGACCAGGATCTGGAAATTATACAATCACAAAGATCGGGGACAATCAGGCGTTAGCAAAAGTGTGTTATTACGGTACAGATGCCGCAGGGAGCGAAAGCTTTTTTGCGAATAAACACACGGATTTCTCAGAAGGAAAAAGATTCATCATTATTCACATGGCTGCATCTTATGCCAATGGAAGCAGTGATGCATTCTATGGAACAAATGCTACAGGCGAGGCTTTGGCAAAAGAGCTTTATAATTATTGTGTGAATAAGCCGGAAATACCAGATGTAGCGATGTCATTTTCAAAACCGAATGTAAAAGCTTATGTAGATGGAAATGTTCAGAGAACGGAGAACATTAAGTTTAATGCATCTTCCCAGCAGAAAATTACAATGGACTTACCAAAGGGTGTAAAGCTCCATAATGTATCTACTGGAACTGTAAGTGCGGCAGGTGCAAGCGTAACAATTGGAGGAGGAACTACGTTTTATCTCTCAGCACCTCTGACACAGACAAAAGATGTAAGTGCTACTTTTTCTGCAAAAATGAAGGGTAGTATTACAAAAGATTATTCAGCATATAAACTGACTACGAATGCAAGTGTTCAGGATCTGGCATTTGTGTTTGGAGAAGGTGTCGCTGATGAAAAATATGTAAGCTTAAAGGTGTCCTGGATTGAACAGGCTACGATCGAAATCGTAAAGAAAGACGATACAGCGGATGTCAATCTTGCAGGTGCAGTATTCGGTGTATACAGCGATGAGGCTTGTACAAAGCTGATCACTCAGATGCCGGCAACAGATAAGAATGGAAAATCTTCTGTTACGATCATCAAGACACAGGATACCGTTTATCTGAAAGAGATCACAGCACCACAGGGATATGTAGTAAATGCAACGGCAACAAATGTAAAATTGGTAGCAAGTAAGACCTCATCTGTAACCGTGGAAAACAAGGAGCAGCTGGCAGAGCTTACCATTTATAAAGAAGGACAGGTTCTTACCGGAGCAGAGGTCAGTGAAAATGGAACGGTATTTCAGTATGAAAACCGCAGACAGAAAAATGCAGTATATAACGTGTATGCCGGAGCAGATATTGTAACGGCTTATGGAACAAAAGTGTACAGCAAAGGTGACCTGGTAAAAGATAATCTGACTACGGGAGAGAATGGTTCTGTTATACTGAAGAATCTGCATCTTGGAAGCTATGTGGTGAAAGAAGCAAAAGCACCGGACAATTTCTATAACGGCAGCGAAGAAAAGTCAGTGACTCTGACTTATGCCGGACAGAATAAAGAAGTTGTATTTGCAGATGTGACTTTTAACAACGAAAGACAGAAAGCAGATGTTTCCGTAGTAAAACAGGATAAAGATACAAAGAAACCACTGAATGGCGGTATTTTTGCTCTGTATGCATCCGATGATATTAGAAATGCAGACGGAACCGTTGTTGAGAAAAAAGGAACACTGATTGAGAAAGCCACTACTGGAGCAGATGGAACTGCAAAATTCACAGCAGATCTTCCGATTGGATATTCCTATTCCGTAAAAGAAGATCAAGCGCCGGAAGGCTATGTAAGAAATACAGAAGATGTGTATACGTTCAAGTTTTCTTACACCAATGATAAAGAAGCAACCGTATCATTTGCCCATACCTTCAGCAATGACCGTGTGACAGCAAAGATCAATTTATTCAAAGTTGATAAAGAAACAGGAAAAGCAGTACCACAGGGAGATGCCACACTGAAAGGTGCAGTTTATGGTCTGTATGCCCGTGAAGATATCGTGCATCCGGACGGAGCAACCGGAACTATTTATAAAGCAGGAGAACAGGTAGCATCTCTTACAACAGATGACAAAGGACAGGCTTTTGTAGATGGCTTATATCTTGGCAAATATTATGTCAAAGAGATTACTCCGCCGACCGGATACCTGGCAGATACAGAAGAGCATGATCTTGTGTGCAGTTATGAAGGAGATATGACAGCAGAAGTAAAAAGAGAGTGCACTTCCAGTGAGCAGGTCATCAAACAGCCATTTCAGATCATCAAAGCAGCCAACAATGGAAAGACCGATGCAGATCTGTTATCCGGAGCTGGATTTACAGTTTATCTGAAATCTTCCCTTACAAAGAAAGCAGATGGAAGCTATGATTTTGATTCTGCCAAACCAGTAGTGAGTGGAGAAAATGGAGCAACTGAGATTTTCACAGATGAAAAAGGATATGCCTGCAGTATTCCATTACCATTTGGAAGCTATATCGTGCGTGAAACTACAACACCGCACAATTACAAGCCAGTCGATGATTTTGAAGTGAATATCACAGAACATCATCCAAACGAGCCACAGATCTGGCGAGTGCTTCTGGATGAAGAGTTTAAGGCAAAACTGAAAATCGTGAAAAAAGACGATGAAACAAAGAAATCTGTATTGATTGCCGGAACAGAATTTAAGGTATATGACCTGGACAACAAGAAGTATGTGGAGCAGGTAACAACTTACCCAGTGACAACTACTCACAAGTCCTATTTTACGGACAGCCAGGGATATCTGATCATGCCGAAGAATCTGAAGATCGGACATTACCGAATTGAGGAAGTCAATGCACCGGAAGGGTACACGATTAATAAGAATTATGTAGAGATTGCGGTGGATGCAAATACAGCATACCAGATGGATTCTGAGAGCGGAGATGCCATTATTACGGTAGATTACGAGAACCATCCGGTAAAAGGAAAGTTGACGATCTATAAAAAAGGTGAGATGCTGACCGGATTTAAAAAGGATTTTGTTTATGAAGAAAGATACCTGAAGGGTGCATCATTTCATGTCTATGCAGCTGAAAATATCTATACACCGGATTATCAGAAAGATGAAAACGGGAACAGACAGCTGATCTATGCAAAAGATGCACTGGTAACAACGGTAACGACTGGAGAAGACGGAAAAGCAGTTGCAGAAAATCTGCCACTTGGTTCTTACTATGTAGTAGAAAAGACTGCACCGGAAGGATTCGTCCTGAACCATGACAGATCGGATGCCGCATTTGTCTATGCGGATCAGGATACACCTGTGATCGAACAGGAAGTGATGGTTGGCGATGACCGCCAGAAAGTTGCAATCCAGGTAGAAAAACAGGATGCAGAAAATGGTGCAACCGTAGCAGGAGCTGTCTTTGGCATCTATAACACAGAAGATCTGAAGAATGAGAAAGGTGAGATCATTGTAAAGGCAGATACACTTCTGCAGGAAATGACTTCTGATAACGATGGTCTTGCAACATGTACGCTGGATCTGCCACTTGGACAGTATTATGTGAAAGAGTTAAAAGCACCGGCGGGATTTGTATCCTCTGATGAAGTTCTGAATCTGGATGCTTCTTACCAGGGACAGGATGTGAAGACAGTAAAACTGAAAACAGTGAAAAAGAACCAGCCGACAACAGTAGAAATTACAAAATCTGATATAACCACAGGCGTGGAACTGGATGGGGCAAAACTCACTGTTCTTGATAAAGAAGGAAATGTTGTGGATCAGTGGACTTCTGTAAAAGATCAGCCACATGTGATCAAACGACTGACAGTTGGAGAGGAATACACTCTTCGTGAGGAAATGGCACCGTATGGATATCTGAAAGCAACGGATGTGAAGTTCACGCTGGAAGATACTGCTGAGATTCAGAAAGTAGAGATGAAAGATGAAGTTCCGACAGGACTTCTGATCATCAACAAAAATGGAGAGTTTCTGGATAAGGTGACACTTTTGGATCATGTAAAAGGTACTGTGGAGCATCTTTTTGAGTATGTAACCGGAAGCCTTACAGATGTGACGTTCGACGTATTTGCTTCGGAAGATATCAAAGCGGCAGATGGTGTCAGTGAAGATTATTTCAAAGCAGATGAAAAAGTGGGAACCATTACCACAGATTCCAATGGTATTGCACAGATGGGAGATCTTCCGGCAGGAAAATACTATGTGAAGGAAGTAAAAACAGCCCATGGTTATGTGCTGGACAAAGAGCCGAGATATGTTGACCTTTCCTACCGTGATCAGGACACACCAGTCATCACTTATGATGAGAAATGGCAGAATGCCCGTCAGAAAGTAAAGGTTACGGTTCTGAAGAAAGAAAAAGATACAGAACGTGTTCTTGCAGGTGGTGTCTTTGGTCTTTATACCAGTGAAGATATCAAAAATGCAAAGGGCGAGGTACTCCTTGAGAAAGACAGTCTGATCGAGCAGCGGGTAACGGATGAAAAAGGACAGATTACTTTTACGGCAGATCTTCCGGTAGACGGAAAATACTATGTGAAAGAGATCTTTGCGCCGGATGGATTTGTTACAACAGAAGAAGTACAGGAATTTACCTTAGAATATGCCGGAGAAGACCAGGCAGAAGTAAGCTACGACTTTATTTTTGAGAATCAGCCAACCACAGTGGAGCTGACTAAAACAGACCTGACAACAGGTAAAGAACTTCCAGGTGCACACCTGAAAGTGACGGATTCAGATGGCAACACAGTAGATGAATGGACTTCTACGGAAGAATCCCATGTGATCAAAGAACTGGTGGTTGGCAAGGAATACACCATGACAGAGACAAAACCGGCAGATGGATATGTCACTGCAGAAAGTATTACCTTTACAGTAGAAAATACAGCCGAGATTCAGAAAGTAGAGATGAAAGATGATGTGACAAAAGTGCAGATCAGTAAGACAGATATCACAGGAGAAACTGAAATTCCGGGTGCGAAACTGACGATTCTCGATAAGGATGATCAGGTAGTAGAGAGCTGGACTTCCACAGAGGAAGCACACTATATCGAAAAACTTCCAATCGGTAAATATACCTTACGTGAAGAGCAGGCACCGAAAGGATATCTTCTGACATCGGATGTTAGTTTTGAAGTAAAGGATACTGGAGAAATCCAGAAAGTAGCTATGAAAGATGACACTGCCAAGGGAAAAGTGATTCTCAATAAGACAGATAAATCATCAGGAGAACCGCTGAAAGGGGTAGAATTTGAACTTCGTGACAGCAAAGGAAAAATTCTGGAAACCTTAAAGACAGATGCTGCCGGTCATGCAGAAAGTAAGCTGTATGAGATTGCCACATTTAAGAACGGCAAATATGATACCGCTATCAAGTATTATCTGGTGGAAACAAAGACACTGGATGGATACACATTGGATCAGACAAAGCATGAAGTGACATTTGCCTATGCAGATGACAGTACACCGGTTGTAGAAGTTACCTTTAATCTGACAAATGAGAAACCGGAAGTTCCAGAAACACCGAACACACCGGATATACCACAGTCCCATGAAGAGACAAAGGTATCAAACGCACCGAAAACAGGTGACAGCACGAATATCTGGCTGCCAATCTTGCTTCTTGTAATCTCCACAGGAGGTATGGCAGGACTTTATATCAGCAGGAAAAGGAAATAAGGAAACTAAAACCAACGGTTATGATTGGGAGCTTCTATGTGAGGCTCCCTTTTTCATACAAAAAACACAGAAAGGAACAGAAAACTATGATGAAAGCAATGGAAAAAAGACAGGAAGCACGAAAAAACCAGGAGAAAACTTTAAAGAGAATGATGGCTTATCAGAAGAAAGCCGAGCAGATGGTCAGCAGAAAAAGAATGAACCATCACATGATCAGAAAGGGGTAAAAGCGTATGATGAACAGAAAAGAATTTTATGAATATGTCAAAGACAATGTAAAGGAGTATCTGCCAGAGTCTTATAAGGACGCAGAAATTAAACTTCAGGAAGTAGAAAAAAACAACGGTTTGAAACTGACAGGGATTACGATTCCAAATGGAGATCAGAGAATCGTACCGACAGTCTATCTGGATTCCCTCTACCAGGAATATATCAATGGAAAAGATGTAGATTCTTGTGTTGGTGATGTAGCTGATATGCGTATTGAGGCACAGGGAAAAGCAGAATTTTTTGATATGGGAGTTCCAGATATTCTGGATTATGAAAAGATGAAGGACAAATTACAGATGAGAATTTGTGATAAGGAATGGAATACCGATCTTCTTGCAGATAAAGTAGTCACAGAACACGGAGATTTTGCAGCTTATTATGCAGTAAATCTGGAGGAAAATGGAGAAGGGATCAGCAGTATTCCGGTAACTGTTTCTCTGATGAACGAGTGGGGAGTATCTGCCGAACAGATTCAAGCGGATGCGATGGTGGCAGACCGAAAACGTGGTGTCACACTTATGGATATGAATGAGATTATCAAATCTATGATTTTTGGTGAAGAACCAGAAAACCTGCTGAATGAAAAAATGGATATGGAAGCCATGGAAAACCCAATGTTCTGTCTGACAAACAAAGCTAAGATGAATGGAGCTTCCCTGTTACTGCAGGAAGATATTCGTAAACAGATTGGGGAATGCCTGGGAAGTGATTACTTTGTCATCCCATCTTCCATTCATGAAGTGCTGATTCTTCCTGATAACGGCATTTTTCAGGTTCCGGAATTAAATGCGATGGTACAGGAAGTCAATGAGACAAAGGTGGAGAGACAGGAGCAGCTTTCCGATAAAGTTCAGTTTTGTGATGGGAAAACGGCAGTTATGGAAAATGCTGAGCGTAGGGAAGCTCGTTTGGAGAAAGAAAAAGCAGCCGAAAAAGCGGAAGTAAAAGGTGGAATCCATGGAAGACTGGAGAAAGCTAAGGCAGAAATCAAGGCAAAAGAGGGAGACAAAGTGCCAAAGAATAAGTCAAAAGAGCTTGCCACAGCATTATAAAGAGTAACAACGATGATTTTAAGGGGACTGTGCTAAGCAGTCCCTGATTTTATGAAAAGGAGTAGCGCATGGCAAATAAATTATATGCAATGGAACAGCTGACGGAAGAGGTGGCAAAAGATGTAGCTGCCAGTCCGCAGGAATGGATGCGGTTCCTAAACACTGCATCCAGACTGTACAAATACACTTTTCCAGAACAGCTTTTAATTTATGCACAGCGACCGGAAGCAACTGCCGTAGCATCCATGGAAATATGGAATCAGAAGATGTACCGCTGGATCAAAAAGGGATCCAAGGGGATTGCCTTGATTGACAACACTTCCGGACCGAAAACAAAACTTCGGTATGTATTTGATGTGCAGGACACTTATAAAGTGCGGAATCTTGGAAAGGATCCTCAGTTATGGAATCTTCCAGTAGAAGGAGAACATCTGGTGGCAGATTATCTGCAGGAGCAGTTATCACTGGAAGATACAGAAGGAGGACTTGCTGAAAGTCTGCATCAGGCAGCGAAGGAGAGTATGCAGGAATGGCTTCCAGATGCATTGGAAGAACTGAGACTGGATGTGACAGGGACATTTTTGGAAGAACTGGACGAACAGAATCAGGAAGTAGAATTCCGGGAACTGATGACCAATAGTGTCTGGTATGTATTACTAAACAGGTGTGGACTGGATGTACAGGAATATCTGGATGCAGAGGATTTTCGGCATATTACGGACTTCAATCAGCTGAAAGTATTAGGACATCTGGGAAGTGCAGTCAACGAGATCAGCAGACCAGTCCTGATGCAGATTGGACGATATGTGCTGAATAATCTGGAAAATGACCTGAAAACGGTTGCAAAAGAAAAAGAAGTAGTCTATAATGAATTTAACACGTTAATTCGTGAAAGTAATACAGATAACACAGAAGATAAAGAAGAAAAAAAGGAGGAAACAGACTATGAGAGAGATCAGTTACAGCCAGAACGGAGAGTATCAGATTCCAGATATCAGCCTGGAAGAGACGAGAGGAACCATCGGCAAGTACGGAATGATGCGGAAAGAGTATCTGAGAAATCACAAGGTAGCCAGGTTCAACATTCTGACACTGCAGAACCGTCTGGACAGTCATCTGATGGAGATCGACAGCCAGGCAAGACAGAGAGTAGACGACCTGATGAACGAACTTCTGGAGAAAGATCCGGCACCGGACAAAATGGCAGACGGGATGGCATGGACCAGACACATGAACCAGATCAAGGCACAGGCAGAGGAGCTGGTGATTCAGGAGATTATTTACAGTTAAGTCTGTTCCCAACAGAAGAGGAACAGTTAGGAGAAATAAGGAAAGCGGCAGCTGCACTAGAACAGCCAGCCGCTTTTCTTATTTCCGATGAAGTGGTAAATGATATTCTCCGCACGGGAAGCGGACAGAAAAATACACTGTTTCATATTACAGCAAGACTGATTGAAGGTCTGGATAATGAAGAAATGCGGAGTTTTCTGAAAGATGAATATGGAACTGGTGGCAAAGGATTTACCATAGATGGTCGGAAAATCAGTATCTGGTATGACAATGATGGTATCCGTATCCGGCGAGGGGACTCTGCCAGAAGAAACTTTGACCGCATGGTTACGTGGGAAGAAGCAGCGAACAGAATTCGGGATATGTATGAGGATGGAAATTACGTGGATAATTTGATTTCCAATAATGCCATTGAACAGGAGCAGGAAGAAATGACCAATCTTCTTGCACTTCATTTTCGGGATACTTGCAGAAACTGGGAAAAGAAACAATCATATTCAGACTGGCAGGATGTAGTGAGTGGAGCATGGACAGATCAAGAGGAAGCAGATGCGATTGTCTATCGTTTTGAATGGCTGCAGAAATATATGGATGAGAATCCGGGAGATTATCACCGCTGGGAGATTCAGCATAATCCGGAATATTTCCAACGCTTTCAGGATCTTCAGAGGGAGCGTTCCTGGGTAGACCAGAAATTTACGGTCGAACGTCCGGCACTATCCTTTATCACACAGGATGAAATTGACGCAGTGTTAAGAAGAGGCGGCATTACTGCAGGAGGACGTAACCGAATCTATGAGTATTTCATGGAACATCATGATATGAAAGATGCAGCTGAGTTCCTGAAAAATGAGTATGGAACAGGTGGTTCCTCACCCGGAATACCAGGAGCAGATGCTTCCGACGCATCCCATGATGCAAAAGGATTAAAACTTGCAAAAGGGAAAATTGGCAGTCCAGAGGTAGAAGTTTTATTAAAGTGGAACAAGGTTGCAGAACGTGTTCGCCAGTTAATCCGCACAGATGATTATTTGTCACCGGAAGAAATGGAAAAGTACGAAGAACGACAGGAAGCACAAAGACTGGCAGATTTGGAAGAAGCACAGCAGATGTTAGGAGAACAGCTGGAACAGGATACTTTTACAGCGGAAGATATAACGGATCTGCGACTAGTTGATTCAGAATATATGTCTGGTACCAGAACAAAAATCCACGATTTTGATTGCAAAGTTAAGGGAGAAGCGAATCGACTTCAATACACATTAGAATATCATGATGATGGAGAAGGTTTCACGATTCATACGGAAAAAGATGATATTTGGGAGCGAATGTCAACACAAGAATTGGAACGTCTGGATGTAAAACTTGGACAAGAAGTACTTTATTATCATTATCACAACAAAACAGTAAATGCGGATACCTTAGATAAATTACGGGAAATCAAGGAAGAAATCATGGAGGAAGAGTCTTCCTATTTTACTGCTATTTCTAAACGTGTGTGGACAGATTATGATAAAAAAGAAAAAGAACTGTCGGGAGAAGTTGAGGTATCGGAAGAAAAAGAATCATTGGAAGAGATTAACGGAATAGCAGAACTGATTCCAGCAACGAACTTCCATATCACAGATGATGAACTTGGACAGGGAACACCGAAGGAGAAATTCCGAGCCAATATTATGGCTATTCAGCTGTTAAAAAAATGTGAGGATGAGAACCGCAATGCGACACCAGAGGAACAGGAAATCTTATCCAGGTACGTCGGCTGGGGAGGTCTTGCAGATGCATTTGATGAGACAAAATCTGCATGGGAGACAGAATATCTGGAATTAAAGACCGTCCTTACACCGGAAGAATATGCTGCAGCCAGAGCTTCCACATTAAATGCTCATTATACACAGCCGATTGTGATTGAAAGTATGTATCAGGTGTTGGAGAATCTGGGATTTACAAAGGGAAATATCCTGGAGCCATCTATGGGAGTCGGGAACTTCTTTGGAAAGCTTCCAGAGAATCTAAACCAGTCCAAACTCTATGGAGTGGAACTGGACAGCATCAGTGGCAGAATTGCTAAACTTCTCTATCCAGATGCCAATATCCAGATCAAAGGCTTTGAGAAGACGGATTATCCCAATGATTTCTTTGACGTGACAATCGGAAATGTGCCATTCGGTGCATATAAGGTCAATGACCGTCAATATGACCGCTACAATTTTATGATTCATGATTACTTTCTTGCCAAGACTATAGATCAGTTACGTCCAGGTGGTGTAGCTGCGTTGATCACAACAAAGGGAACTATGGACAAGGCATCACCGGAAGTCCGGAAATATTTGGCAGAGCGTGCAGACCTGCTGGGGGCAATCCGACTGCCGAACACAGCTTTTAAGGCAAATGCAGGAACAGAAGTCAGTGCTGATATTTTGTTTTTCCAGAAGCGTGAGAGTTTCACAAAAGAGATGCCAGACTGGGTGAATTTGGAGAGTGATGCAAATGGGATTACCATTAACAAGTATTTTGTTCAGCATCCGGAAATGATTCTGGGTGAGATGAAAGAAGTGTCCGGTCCGTATGGTATGGAAACAACCTGTGCTCCAATGGAAGGTGCTGATTTGGAATTACAATTACAAGAAGCAGTAAAACACATCAAGGGAAGCATGGCACCAGCAGTAGATGTGGAAGCAGAACTGGATGAGATGCCAGAGAGTATTCCGGCAGATCCGAATGTCCGAAATTACAGCTATACGGTGGTAGATGATCAGGTATATTACCGTGTCAATTCTTTGATGAATCAGGTGAAAATGCCTGCCGCCACTGCAGAACGTGTGAAAGGCATGGTTGCAATCCGTGATACTGTTCGTGAATTGATCGCCATGCAGATGGAGGAATTTGTAGCAGACGAAGAAATCCAGAAACAGCAGGAGAAACTGAATCAAGTATATGATACCTACACGGTAAAGTATGGAGTCATTGGAAGTAATGCCAACAAACGGGCGTTTTCTGATGACTCTTCTTATTGCCTATTGTGTTCTCTGGAAGATCTGAACGAAGATGGAACATTGAAGCGAAAAGCAGATATGTTTACAAAACGAACCATCAAAAAGGCAGTAGCAGTAACCAGCGTAGAAACAGCGACAGAGGCGTTAGCATTATCTTTGAATGAAAGGGCAAAGGTAGACCTTCCTTATATGGCAGAGCTGACCGGAAAGACTGAAGAGAAAATCACGGAGGAACTGGTTGGAGTTATCTTTAAGAATCCACTGACAGACCAGTGGGAGAGTGGAGATGAGTATTTATCTGGAAATGTCAGGGATAAATTAAACACTGCGAGAACCATTGCCGAGAGTCACCCGGAATTTACACCGAATGTCCGTGCATTGGAGGCGGTTCAGCCGAGAGATCTGGAAGCATCTGAGATTGAGGTACGTGTTGGAGCCACATGGATTGAACCTTCGGATTATCAGGATTTTATGGTGGAACTGCTTCATACGCCGAGGTATCTTGCACAGAAGGAAATACAGGTAAAATTCTCTGAGGTAAATGGTGAGTGGAGGATTACAGGAAAGAATGCCGACAGTCCAAGAAATGCGTTTGCCTATGCAACGTATGGAACTGAGAGAGCAAATGCCTATAAGATTCTGGAAGATACCCTGAACCTGAAAGATGTACGCATCTATGATAAGAGTGTCAATGAGAATGGTGATGAAATCCGTGTCCTCAATAAGAAAGAAACCATGCTGGCATCGCAGAAGCAGGATGCCATGAAAGCAGCATTTAAAGACTGGATTTTTAAAGATCAGCAGAGGCGTGAAAGACTGGTAAAAGTTTACAATGAACGATTTAACAGTATCCGTCCCCGTGAATATGATGGCAGTCATTTGACTTTCCCAGGAATGAATCCGGAAATAGAGCTTCGCCCGCATCAGAAAAATGCAGTCGCACATCAGTTATACGGTGATAATGTGCTTCTGGCACATGTAGTAGGAGCTGGGAAGACTTACGAAATGGTAGCGGCGGCAATGGAGAGCAAACGTCTGGGATTATCACAGAAGAATTTATTTGTCGTGCCGAATCATCTGACAGAGCAGTGGGGAGCAGAATTCCTGCAGTTATATCCGGGAGCCAATATCCTGGTTGCAACCAAGAAAGATTTTGAACCAGCAAACCGAAAAAAATTCTGTGCCAGAATTC
>OGIU01000879.1_pt1 | contig 16315 bp, 10 predicted proteins | sample 1571791 | NCBI WGS metagenome assembly OGIU01 (sample SAMEA2582104, study PRJEB24529) | metagenome | biome: Human gut stool | place: China | collected 2011
GCACTGGTGTGGTGGTCTTGTTTTGATGTCTAATTTTCAACCTGTATAAAATTTTAAAAGTTCTTTCATTTTAGCCTTGACTTTTTATTTGCAGGCTGTGTTTTTTCATATAAAATTTGTTACTTGCAAAATTTTATACATAACCACAGTCCATCTATCTTACTCAAAGGATAACTTATTCCTCGATAAATTACTCGCCATTTCTTGCATTTTTTTATATTTTCGCCATTTTTTGCCTGCTATTAAAACAAATAAAAAGGACGCAGGATTTTACTCCCACGCCCCTAAACTTATCTGGCTTTATCTTCTCTGACTTTTGGCAGCTCCTTCCCTGCCGTTTCCTGCTTTGCCTCCGATGTTTTTCTTGCCGCAAAAGCATCTGCATTATACTTGTACTCCTGTGGTTCAGCTACCATCGGTGAGTAGATGATCTCTCTTTCTGTATCCGGTGCTTTCTGTTCCTTATCCTTTGTCTGCTCCATACGCTTTTCCTTATCAAACTGCACATTCATAGCCAGATTATCCAGCTTATCAATCGAGGCATCCAGATGCAGCTCCATTGATACAAGCAGTTTTTTCACTGCTTTCATAGGGGCAAGCACCGCCTTTGTGAAAGGGTGTTTCTGTTCCTTCTGTGAATAATCCACCTCCGGCTTATCTGCAAAGGTATGGAACGCATTGTTTACGATCTGACCAGCTTCACGGAGTCCCTTTGCAAGAAGTGCTATCCTTGCAATATCCCTGTCTGTAGATACAATCATATCTTTTACCGCTGTTCTGACATTGAGAAGTCTTTTCTTAATTCCTACAAATTCTGTCACCCTGTAAAGTGCCGCCCTGCCCTTTGCCTTTGTTTCATCAACAATATTCTTGGCAGTAGATTTTACCTGTACTTTTATCTCAGATACCTGTGACTTTATCTGCTCACATCTGGCATTGAGTCGCTCCTGTGCTTCTGTTAATGCTTTTTTTGCATTATTGATAAGGGTATCTTCCTGCATTTTCTTGATCTGGTCCTGCATACTGGTAAGTTCTTCTGTCATAGACACAATCTTTTTTTCCAGACCATCCACATAGGTGCATATCTCAAATACATCATTTGCCTGTTCTTTCATAGTATTCTTTTTTAATAAATCGAGAAGTTCTCTTATGATCTCCTCATTAGTAAGTGTCTTTTCTGCTTCCATCTGCTTTTCCTCCTTATAAACAGGGCAGCATATGCCGCCCCTTAGCCTTAATTATCGAAAGGGTGTATCCTTTTTATCCCTGTCGGGATTTCCGTGGTTCTGTTCGGCATTCTCCCTTGCTTTTTCGTTGCTCTTATCCTTTGCTTTCTCATATTCTGCAATAATCTCATTATAGAGCTTCTCCCTGAAATCCTTTGTGACCGGATAGCAGACATCCTGATAAATCGGTTTGCCGTGCTCGTCCACCTGCTTTGTTTTATAAGAAGGCATTGATACAAAGATTTTCTCTTTGCCCTGAAGGATGTTTACATTATTTACAATGAAGCTGTTTTCAAAGTAAATACGGGCAAGTCCCTTGATATTACTGCCTTCCCTTTCATAAGGTGTTACCGTCACGGAAAACTCCGGCATTTCCTGAGTTTTTCCCTGTGTCTGTGTTTCTGCTTTCTCCGGCTCCCTGATTTTTGCATAAGCCTCAAGGATATTAGTATAGAGTTCCTCACGAAACTCTGCCGTGATAGGATTGCATACATCCTTATAAATCACGCTGTTTTTCTCATCACGCTCATTTGAACGGTATCTTGGCATTGATACAAAAAGCTCTCCCTTTTCCTTATTTTCAAGGATTGCGATATTGGTAATCTTGAATGAATCACCAAATACCACGGTCGCAAAACCCTTGATATTGCTGCCATCTTTTGCTCTTACCTCGTTTACCTTAATTGAATACTTCATACGCTGTTCCTCTCTTTCTTATACTTCTGAATTATCATTGTTTTCTGGTATGATAAGCTCACACCAAAGCTGTTCTATCTGTTCACAAGACAATCTGCCATTTAACCAGTTGCCAAGTGTAACAACCATTCCGTCCTGCTCATAGTAGAGCCATTCCTGTGTTTCGATGTTTCCCTCATACACGATAGTCACATCAAAATCAGGCATAAATAATCCTGCCTCCGTATCCCAGATACAGGCAACTCCCTGTCTGAGTGTCAGATTCAGCCTTTCGACATACACAGACCAGCCGCTTACGACAATCTGAAAGTCATCATCAATCTCTGCAATATCATCCTGAGTGTCGATCAGCTCCTCCATTTCCGATACTGCTTCTTCTATCTCCCCCAGTCGGTATCTCTTATTCATCTGCCGCCTCCTTATATCTGCACCTGACAATAAAACGCATTGTTCCCTGTCCCGGCATTCAGCATTTCACTTCCGGTTTCTTCCATTACCGGGTATCTGATATCTATTCCCGGTATCTCAATAATGCCGATGATACTGCCTTCTTTAAGAATGGCTTTCTCCTCTTTACTAACGGTGGTTTGCTCTTTCTCAACCTCTGACCTTTCATCCTGCTTCTCCTCCAATGTCTGCTCAAATTCATTTATGAGCTGGTTCGTGTTTCTCTCTCCGGTTGTACACCAGAAAAAAGAGACTGCCATAATGGCAATCCCTGCTGTAATCAGTAGTCCTGCGACCACTTTCCTTATGCTCATAGAGTTTCACTCCTATCTTTTCCTGTTTCTGTCTGGCATATAGATTCCCTTATCCTCTGCAACAATACCCGCATTTTCTATTCTGTCCTCAGACTTTTCTTCGTCCGGTCCGCCAAGATCTGCATCCATAGCCTTTGCGTTCTCAAGGTCAAGCTGGGCATTTAATTCATACTGCCTTGCAAGTTTTTCTTCCAGTTCTGCACTATATGCAAACGGCTTATCATACTCCGCCTTTGAAGCCTCAAGGTCATTCTGGTACTGTTCAATCTTCTTTTCCAGAAAATCAACATTTTCATGAAGTCCGTTGAACAGGTTCTCCAGCTTTACCATACTTCCCACCGGACTTGTGGAAAGTTCTGCCTTGTATTCCGTCTTTCCACGAAGCACCATATAGTTGATACTGAGGAAATTCTTTTCCACCAAAAGCTCAAAGCCGTGGAACTTACCGACTGGAGTGGTTTCGCCTGTCTTACATTTGCTGATTGCTTCAAGCATTACGGTTCCACCATCCACTCGCTCTGTATAAGTTGCATTGCCTATGGTAATGGCAAAGTCCGGGTTATCAATCAATTCCTTATCCCTTGCCTTTATATCCTCCCTTACATTGGCAAGTTTTTCTGTCGCAGTTTTGATGAGTTTTGGATATTTGATCATAAAATTATCCTGCAATCCGTATCTCTGATTATCATACGACGCTTTTAAGAGCTTTAATCTCTGGACATCATTGTCAACCTCCATCTTTTCCCTGATTAAAGGGTTGCCTGTCGCAACCGCCTTAATCTCCGCATAAGAAAGTGTTGCCTCATCAATGTCCTCACAGCTTCGGCTCACTGCCTTGCTTGTCATAACCTGACTGATGAAACGCTGCTTGTTTTCCACAAGTGACCAGTTGTATGCATCAAAGGTTTGTTTTGTAACATATCGGTAGATTGCCACCTCATCGTTTTTATTTCCCTGTCGGATACCTCTGCCTTCCCTCTGTTCAATGGAAGAAGGCTTCCACGGGCAATCGACATGGTGCATTGCAACAAGGTGTGTCTGTACATTAACTCCGGTTCCGCACTTATCTGTCGAACCGATAAGGACTTTTTTCTTACCTGTCCTCATTTCCTTAAAGAGTGCATCCCTCTGTGCGTCTGTTTTTGCATCGTGAATAAATGCTATCTCCTCCGCAGGGATACCATATTGGATAAGTGACTCCTTCAGATAATCATAAATCGTAAAGTCCTTGTCCGGTCCCGGTGTTCCAATATCCGAAAAAATAAGCTGACAGCCTATATGACCATCAGCATTTCCTTTTACATATTCTTTCCAGACATTTTCCGCTACCTTATTGAGCTTTCCGTCCGGGTTGTTCGGTGCGTCCTTATCAATCAGTCTTGCGTCTGTTCCAAGAAGTCTTGCTTCGTGCGTAATCTTTAAGAAGTTGTCAACACTTGGATCAACACCCCCGCCCCTTATCCTTTCTGCCCTTACAACAAATTCTTCCATTACCTGCTTCACATACCAGTCCGGCTCCGACTCCACGATGATAGGCTTGCCGCCACGCAGAGCTGGCACATCAAGGTCAAGCATATCCGCTGTCTGCACATCGGCAACCTCACGGAAGATGTTCATAAGCTCCGGCAGATTGGTAAACTTATTGAACCTGCTCTTGAAACGGAAACCACTGCCCTCAACCGTAAGCTCCAGTGCCGTTGTTACTTCTCCAAAGTTAGCCGCCCACGAGTCGAAATGATGAATTCCCATCTCCTCAAGTGCCGATTTCTGCAAATAAAGCTGCATAACATACATCTCACACATTGTGTTGCTTATCGGTGTACCTGTTGCAAATACAATTCCCCTGCCATCATTTATCTCTGATAAATACTGGCATTTAAGCTGCATATCCGTTGACTTTTTAGCCCCACTACTGCTGATTCCCGACACATTATTCATCTTTGAAAATGTGGCGAGGTTCTTAAAATTGTGTGCTTCGTCTACCATAATAGAGTCAACACCCAGCTCCTCAAAGGTAATGAGGTCATCTTTCCTGCTCTCATCGGTCAGGGATTTAAGCTGTTCCTCCAGCTTTTTCTTCTGGCTTTCCATCTGCTTTACGGTCCAGCGTTCCCCGTTCCGCTCCTTCATATCATCAATCGCATAGGTGATCTCATTTATCTGTTCATTAAGCATTCGCTCCTTTCTCTCTGCCGAAATTGGAATTTTTTCAAATTGCGAGTGCGACATAATGATGCAGTCATAATCGCCTGTCGCAATCCTTGACACAAACTGCTTTCTTCGGCTCTTTTCAAAATCACGCTCCGTTGCAACCAAGATGTTTGCTGACGGGTAAAGCCTTAAAAATTCACTTGCCGTCTGCCCGATAAGCGGCTTTGGCACTACCATAATTGTCTTATTGGAAAGTCCGAGTCTTTTCTGTTCCATACACGCAGCCATCATTTCAAACGACTTTCCGGCTCCGACGCAGTGGGCAAGCAGGGTATTTCCTCCCATAAGGATTCGTGCCACCGCATTTTTCTGGTGCGGTTTTAATTCAATCTCAGGGTTCATTCCTGGAAATTGCAAATGGCTTCCGTCATACTCACGCAGGCGGATATTATTGAAGGTTTCATTATAATATTCCACATACTTCTGTCGGCGTTCCGGTTCTGCAAACAGCCATTCCTTGAACTTCTCCTTGATCATATTCTGCTTTTCCCTTGCAAGCATTGTCTCATTCTTATTGACTTCATAATGGTACTTGCCATCACCGTCATCAATCCTGTCCCTGACAGTGACTGTTTTTAAGTTCAGGGTATCCTCAAAAATAGAATAAGCGTCCATTCTGCTTGTACCATAAGTTTTCGTTGCAGCCACGGAATGTTTATCCATACTTTTATTTTCAATGAACCATTCCATACTCATTTTATTCAAGTGTACCTGAATACCGGAATTATAATACTCTGTTCTGATTGCCCTTGCCCTCTTTGGTGTATTAAGCAGCTCATAGATAAACTGCTCATAATCAAGCGGCTCAATCCAAGTTGTACCAATCTTTACATCAATATCCGAGGCTTCAATCCATTCCGGCTGAACTTCCTCTAGGGCTGCGGCATTGGCGGCAAATCTTTCTGCCTGCGGATTATCGGTATCCGCCGCCATTGCCTTTGCAACACGCAGCTTATCCCTTACATTTCCCGACAGATATTCGTCTGCTGTCTCCCAGCCTGCGTCCGGGTTATTTTCATTGTAACGGTCAGGATTAAGAAATATAATTCCATCAAGTTCCTTTATGAGAGTATCCCTGTCTGCTTCATAAATGGAGAGCATATAAGGGATATTTACATATCCAAACTCATTGACCGATACATTAAGAGCCTCTACCGCAGTTTCTACCCTGTCCACCACGGACTTTGCCTTAATCGTCTGCTTATAAAACATATCAGCCTTCTTCACCTCCCCGTCCTCATTTACTTCTTCAAGACTGCAAAGAAGCGGATAATCGCTGTCATCCCTGAACGCTGTACGGTTTGCTTTGGAAGTGATTGCTCCATACTTTCCAACGAATTTATCATATTTTACATTCAAAAGCTGCTGTTTGTCTGCAAGCTCCTCATCACTACAGCCCTCCATCTGGATATCAATCAGCTCTCTTGTTATCTGTCTGATTTCATCAAGGCTCTTGATACGCTCCTCTGCTGTCGGTGATACTTTCTGCCTTACCATCTCTGAATTTTCCCTGTAATAAAGTTTTCCTTCAAAGAATGTGTAAGTATAATTTCTGACATCCGGATCAGCGGGAATGACTTCCTCTGTCTGTTCCTCATTATCTGCCAGTCTCTCAAAATCTGTCATCTGTGCTCTGATGTTACAGATTGCCTTATTGAGTGCTTCATACAGATTGAAGTTCTCATCATTATTCACACAGACGGTATATCTGCTGTCCTGTCCGAACATCCTTGTGTCATACTGCATTGTACCAAGCATCATCTCCGGGTGCTCTGCAAAATAGGAATTGACTGCTATGCCATCACCTGTGACACCAAGATGTACCCAGTCAGGCTCTATATCAATTTTTCGCTCTCTTTTCTGTAAAAAAAGAATGTCCGCAGTCACCTCAGTTCCTGCATTATCCTTAAATGCAGTATTCGGAAGTCGGATTGCTCCCACAAGTTCTGCCCTCTCAGCCAGATACTTTCGTATAGTCGGATTGCTCTTATCCAGTGTTCCCTTTGTGGTAATCACTGCAACCATGCCGCCCGGTCTTGCCTGATCGAGTGCTTTTGCCAGAAAATAATCGTGAATACGGAAGTTATACTTGTTGTACTTTGGATCGAATATCTTATAATCTCCAAATGGCACATTTCCCATAACAACATCAAAAAAGTTATCCGGATATGTGGTGTTTTCAAATCCCGTAATACTGATATTGGCATTCTGGTAAAGCTGTTTTGCAATCCTTCCTGATATGCTGTCCAGCTCCACTCCATACAGCTTACTTTGCTGCATTGGTGCTGGCATACTTCCGAAGAAATTGCCGATACCCATAGAAGGCTCCAAGACATTGCCGCCTTTAAAGCCAAACTGCACAAGTGCTGAGTTAATACACATTGCAATCTCAGGTGAAGTATAAAAGGCATTATTTACGGTTGCTCTTGCGGCACTGTATTCCTCATCGGAAAGAAGTTCTTTCAGTTCTGCATATTCTCTGGTCCACCCTGCATTATTCTCATCAAATGCCTGTGACAACCCGCCCCAGCCGACAAACTTTGATAAAACCGTCTGCTCCTCCTGTGTTGCAAGTCTGTTTTCTGCTTCAATCTGCTTTAGTGTACAGATTGCATCAATGTTCCACTGGTATCTGGTCTTTACACCGCCCTTTTCTGTTTCCCACAGGTTATAATGGAAATTGAGTTTTGTCTGGTCTTGTGTTTTTTCTTTTCCACGCAGACCTTCCGCTGGCGGTAATACTTCCTGTGCAGGTGTTTCAGGGGCAGCCTCCTGTGGTTCGGTATCATTCTGCGAAATATCTGCCGATACATTCTTATCCTCATCAGAAATTATACGACCATCCGTGTCAATCTTGGTATTCAAGCCATATGCAATCGCCCGTTCTCTGGTTTTAAGACGGCTTTCTCTCACACTGTCCTCAATATCAAAGAACTTGCGGTAAACAGGATTCATCTTTTCCCTGTCAATCTTATTTTTTATGGTCTGATAGATTGCCTTCTGGTCCTCTCCACAGTAAAATGGCTGTTTTACCATATAGGATAAGATTTCATATACCTCACGCCACGATACGGTATCCCCTGCCCTCTCTCCATTTCTGTTTTTGTAGCTTACTTTCACATCTGCACTGCTTAAAGTGTATTCTGTGAGTCCATACTGATTATTGCAATATGCCTTTCTCTCACCCTGAACATTTCCCATCGCTATCTCACAGATCAGTTCCAGCTTATTCGGCATAAATGCAAAATCCGATTGCACCACATCCATAAGGAAAGCACGGAATGGTGTGTAACAGCTACATTCTGACACAAGTATCTCAATGGCATCTCTTAAATCTTCATCCATTGCAGCTACACGGTCAGCATAATCAATCGGCTTGATATACCGTAACTCAGCCGCCTTTCTGTTTACAGCATAACTGTCAGGCTCATCAGGAATAGCATAATCATCAATTTCTGATTTTTCCTCCTGCGTATCAACTTCACGGTACTCTGCGTCAATGACTTCATCATCTTCACGAAGTCCGTCCATTGCAAGCTCATCAATACGAGGTGTCTCCGACTGGTATTCTCCGGTAAGGATAAGTACACCGATTTCCTTTTCGACATTCTTCCACGAAACATATCCTTCTACTTCTCCATCTTGATCTTTCCATTGGATACGAAGTCCCGAACCGTGAAATGTGTCATACCCGTGCAAGCCCAGACCGTCAAGCGGCCAGCTTGCACCACCCTGACCATATTCTGCCTTGATACGCTTTGCTCTGGTTCCAGCATCTATCTCTGTGCGGTAAATTTCACACACTCTGCCTTTTCCACCGACAAAGCCAGTCCCTCTCATAAGTATTTGTTTTACATACTCACTTGGTACACTTTCTGCCTTTTTCGGATTGAGATAGTTATATTTTCCTGCAAGGGCAGTCTTTCTGTCCTCCTCATACTGACGCATAAATTCATTGTGTCTGGTTTTCTCTGACTGCTTCACACCAAAACTAGCCTGCCCGTTTTGGTCGAAAAAAAAGGAAGCCTGTGTATATTCGGCTTCCTTACTGACACCCAATGAGTTAATCTCATCAAGCTCTCTATTTAATTCTTCCTGTATTTCTAATGAAACTTCATCACGATCTGGTGGAGCACTACTTCCTCTGCCTGCATCTTCGCCTGCTCTCTTATCTTCCACATCTCCATTGTCGATGATGGATTCTGTGGCTTGTGCTTCATTAGATACTGTTCCTCCAACTGGTCGTAAAGCTGGTTTGCTTCCTCCTCTACTGCCGACATCTTCTCGTACATCTTCCCGAATCTCATCAGTGTCTTGTACCTTGCCGGTTCGTTCTCCAGAAGATACTTCATTGCCATTCTCCCGTATCTGCCCAGCTTCGTTAAATCCTCTGTCTCGTCCGGCATTGTCAGCTCCGGATACAGCAGTCCGTCCACTTCCTTGTAAGTCATTGCTTCTAACATATGATATTCTCCTTTCGCTCTCAATCGTTTGTAAATTCCTACTAAATTCTCTAAGAACACTACAGGAGACATCGCATACAAGGGAACCAAGACGGTAAACTATCTCCTCATCTTTGATGTTTACAATCTGACTGAAATCCTGTTCTTGCACAGATAAGTCAAATCCACATCTCGTCCCTACAGCATACATAACACTGGAATATACTAACTGCTCCATATCGCTATCCTGCTGTAAGCCCTTGCGTTTTTCGTTGAATTCCTTTATCACACTACCTGATAGCTGCATAAGTTCGGACATTCTATCTCCGAACTCCTCTTTTATTATATCCCAAACATTTGTTCCTGTAAACTGTTTTAGCGTATTTTTTAGTGATTCCCTGTCATCGCTTTTATACCGCTCCATCTGTCCTTCCGATACCAGAAAGTCTGCATAACTTTTCAGGTTTTCCCCCTCCAGATCCCATGTCAGCTTCACATTCTTTCCGCCTGTATCACTGATATCGAAAATATATCTCATACGGGGATTAAGTGCCCTTGAGGGGAAGATAGCACAGCCCTTTGCTCCACGCTTTACATATCTTCCCACTTTCTTCCAAGTGTCATAATCTGCCATAAGGGTACTTTTCTCCGGTGATCTCTGAGCTGTTACCATAACGATATTATCAAATTCATAGCGATATAACTGACCTGCAACCTTTAATACATCTTTCCAGTTCTTTTCAGAACGGGTGATGTTGCTGATTTCTGAATCATATATCGCTTTGACCTTCATATCAACACTCATGTGTCACCCTCCTTTTACTTCAGTAATTCTGCAAACATTTCCTTAAAGAGCTTTGACTCCTCCCCGTCAAGCTCAATCACAAATTCTGCATCAACCACCTGTCTATCACATTTGCCCTTTCCTTTTACAATCTTTCGCATAATCCTGAGAAGCACATAACACTGCTTTGACTTGGCTATGCTCTGCTTAAAGGCAAGTCCGTCGCTGTCAGCCGACTGCTGTGTCTCATAGACAATCACATTCAGCTTTCTGCTGATTTCCTCAACTTTCTCATATGGAATACTGACAGACGATTTTACCTCTCCCGGTCTTTCCCATTCCTTATGAAGTTCGTTTAATAAAAATTCCATATCCTTAATAACTGCTGTCTGCTCATTTTTCATCGTGTCTTTCCTCCATTTTCCTTTAATGAAGAAGGGAGCTGTTCTTCGCTGTATGGCGAAAAATCAACTCCCTTCATATCCTCCGCATCAAGGACTATCTGCTCTGAATAATACATATCCATTGCCTTGTTTATGGCATCGTCAAGTGACTCTGCCTTTACTGTCTCTACCCTTGAGAGAACTTCTTTTATCTCAATATCAAATTCTCTTTCCATTCGATATCAGCCTCCAATTCCATTTTTCCTCATCGGCTCTTTTTTTCTTTTACCTGTCTTTCCTTAAAACCTTCATCATACTTTCCATCTTCAAGCCTGTCATAAAAATATTCCTCCTCTATCGTTCCAAATTCCTTATACATCTGGTGCAGGAAATCATTCTGCATATTTTTTGGAATATCATCATCCTTTGACAAATCCTGATAAAAATAAAACTTCTGCTTGAGTTTCGCCCTGTAATCATAAACATCTTTTATCTTTTCAGGTGTCCCGTATTCTCTTTTATATGCCTTAAAGTTGGTCTGCGAAAGTGTGGACCCAAGATAAATCCCGTGCTCCCACGATACCCCAATCGTTGTGTTATCCTTTGTTGGCTCCTCGTCTTTCGGATATCGCTTATACTCTGTTGCTCCGAGAGCAATCGTGAGAGAGCCGCTTTTCATATCCATTACCACAAGATTGCGTGGAGATAATGCTTCAAGTACCATATAATCGTGGTCATTAAAATTATGAAATGTCTGCCCTCTTTCAAATGTCCTGTCGCATTTTTCATAATGCAGGATAAAGTCATCTATCCAGCCTCTATCCGTCATTCCAATCTCATCCATCTTTGTAATACACTCTGGGGAACTTGTTGCCTTATCAAAGTAAAATTTCTTTGAATCATTATAATATCCTTGCAAAAAGCGTCCCAGTTCCACATCATCTCTACAGAATTTTGCAAAAACTGTAACATTTGCTGCCCTGTAATACTCTGTAAAACCTTCCGCAAGCGTTCTTCCAAGAAGCAGCATCTGATCTGCAAGCTCTGACATATCATCAATGGCAACGAACTTCTTATAATCTTCCAAAGTCATAAGCATATTTCTTTCTGTTCCCTTATAATTCTCCATTACAAGAATCATATCTTTTAAATCCATTCTTACCTCCTGTTCCAGAGAGGACTTTCGCCCTCTCTGCCAATTTTCTATGGTCTGCCAATTACTACAATTTTTCCGACACTTGCCACATCACGGTAAACTACGCCAACTCTTTCATTCAGGGCTTCTACCACCTTGCCATTGCCGACATATACTGCCACATGGCTGATATTCTTATATCTTCCGTTGTTTGTGAAACTGTAAAAGATAAGATCACCAGGCTGCATTTCATCATAAGATACGGTCTTTCCTGCTTCATCAAGTCCCTGTGCTTCTGCCGCTGCTGTAGTTGCTCCTCCATGACTGATATTCACACCTGCATCCTTCCATGAATAATACGCAAGTGAACTGCAATCATAATAATTGCCACTATCTCTTAATTCCTGACTGTAAGGATAACCCACTCTGTGAAGGGCATAAGAGCAGACTGCTTTCTGCCTGCTATCTGTAATACCACTGAGGATTGCATTTATTTCATCCTCTGTCATGGAACTTACTCCGGGGCTTCCACCGCCTCCACCGCTTCCACTTCCAGCATATCCAAGCTGTCCCATAAACTCAGGACTCATGATCTGCTCAAGCATTTCTACCTGATCAGAATTAAATCCATAAACGGAAATCATATCTCTGTATGATTTGAGCGTAACATTTACATACAGTACCGACTTCGTAACAGTTGTTACATTGCCATCTGCGTCTGTTTCCTCCATATCTTTTGTTCCACTACTTGTAGTATAAGAACACATATCATTTACTACAGTCTGCAACCACCCCTTTGATATATCATTCATAATTGTTGCAGTATCGCCTACACCATACTTAACCATGTAGACCGCCATAATGTCGTAGTAGTTACTTGGATTTTCATCCATTCCCTCATAATCTACATACACCAGTTCGCCAAAGTCATATCCGGTATGTTCATTCACTTTGGTATTCACATCACGGTTAAATTCAGACACATAAGCACTTGTAACTGTCTGCACTGTATCTCCTGACTCCAGCGGCGGTAAAAATAAGGCAAATGGTGAATTATAAAGAATCGCTATCACAGCAATAACCGGAACTGCAACGATTACCACTAAAAGAACCAACAGCAAAAGTACAAGTCCGATAATCGGAGCTGCCGCCTTTATCCAGAGAACTGCTTTTTTTACAATCAGATCTTTTACCAGTTTTACAACACTGTCCGTCTGATTTTCCTGTTCTTTCATCTTATCCAGAAAAAATTTAATCTTTCTGCTACGGTTCGCTGCTTTCACATCCTTCGCCTCAATAGATACACCCGTGGCATAGCCTGCCGCCATGCCGACTGCTGTACCTGCTCCCGGTGCAACCGCTGTACCTGCCGCTGTGGTTGCCGCTTTTGCCGTAGTTTTGGCAGTTTCTTTTGCAGTGTTCTTGGCAGTTTCTTTCGCAGTTTCTTTCGCTGCTGTCTTTGTCGTGTCACCGGCAACCTTTTTTGCCGTATCACTGGCAGCTTTCTTTCCCATCTTTTTTGCCAGCTTCTTTCCTGTTTCTACCTTCTTGATACGCCTCTTTGCTTCGGCTGCCGCTTTTTTTCTGAAAAGTGACGCTCCCCTTGAAGCAGTTCCCGTAACCGGACGGCTTGCTTCATATGCAAGATAAGCTGCCTGTGACACTTCCTGCCCGCCTTCCACCTGCTCTGTAACTGCTCCAGCCGCAAATGCTCCCGTTCTTCCTGCTATATGAAGATTGGTATTCTTCGTCTTGATAGAAGTATTGGACTCCCGTATATTTCTCTTAAATTTTGAAAGTTCCTTTTCTTTCTTCTCTGCCTGATGAATGGTACTCTTACGATAAGACTTCTTTTTACCTGTATCATTTATCTTTGCACTGGCAATTTTCGGACCACGCTGTACGGTGTAAATGTTACTGCCCTTAATTTTAGCTTTCTTCGGTTCATGCATATGAATCTTAGCTTTTTTCTTAGTGTGAATGACCATAGGCTTGTCATCCACTTTTTTTATCTTCAATGTTCCCACCTTCTTTCTGTATCCTTAAAAAAGGTAAAAAGTAGCCATCCGGAACTTAGTCCAAATGGCTGATACATTGCAATTCTAATCAGCAAATTTTGCCTCCCTTTTCTTCTGCTCCGCAATCTTTTCGTGGATATTGGTGTTATACAGTCTGTAAAGGTCAGTGTCCTTGCTGATCTGGTTATCAAACGGAATTACCACGGAACCACACTTGATAAGTCCCATTCCCGATGCAGTATTGGTTACGAAACGAAGCTGTGCCTCTGATACACCGATAACCTCTGCCATCTTGGAACTGTCTGTATTCGCCTGCTTTAAGAGTGCAACAAACTCCGAGTTTGCAAGCATTGTAGTGGCGGTGTAGTTCTGTAAAAGATCCACGACGTTCTGAGTGATACCCGTGCACAGTCCACCTTGTTTCCTCACCTTCTTCCAGAGCTGCTGTAAATATTTTGCAGAATACTCCGAATTAAGCAGGACATGGAACTCATCAATATAGAGCCAGGTTGCCTTGCCCTTCTGCCCGTTTTCTACAATTCTGTTTTGAATAGACTCCATCATAACAAGCATTGTGATAGGACTAAGCTCCGTGCCTAAGTCCCTGATACCATATACCGTGAATCGGTTATCTACATCAACATTTGTCTGGTGGTTAAAGATATTGAGGGAACCATTTACAAAAAGTTCCAAAGACAATGCGATATCCTTTGCTTCGTCCTCCGGCTGTTCCATAAGGATATCGTAGAAGTCACTCATTACCGGAATATACTTTTCCCTGCCCCTTGCAATGTCGATATACATCTTTCTCACGCAGCGGTCAATGATTGATTTCTGTCTGGAATTTAAGCTGTCCCCGATACACTGCTCACAAAGACCAAGCATAAATTCCCCTTTTTCCCTTATCATTCCCTTTGAATCATTCGGATCAAGACTCCACACATCCATCTCAAGCGGATTTACATAATTGTCCGTGTATGTGGACATATTTACCACGGTTCCACCATAAGTCTGTGCAATATCAAAATATTCGTTCATCGGATCAATGACGATAATCTCATCATCTCCCGACAAGAATACGCTGCCCATTTCCATCTTACAGAAGAATGATTTGCCGGAACCCGGCACTCCGAATACAAAGCCATTTCCGTTGATGAGCTTCTTTCTGTTACCGATATTTACATTCTTACTGATCTGGTTGATACCGTAATAATTACCTGTGCTGTCATTCAGTTCCTGCACATTAAACGGCATAAGCACCGCAAGCGACTGGGTAAGAAGGGTACGCATTGTTTCCACCTGTCTTACACCAATCGGAAGTGCCGTGTTGAGTGCTTCCCTCTGCTTTAAGTAGTGTGTATCAATCGTACAACTGTTACGCTTTCCGATTGTTTCTACTGTTTCGCAGACACTCTCAAGCTCCTTCTTACTTTCTGCCATAAGGATAATGGTAACTCCTACAAAGAAAAGACACTGGTCATTCTCACGGACATCATCCATAATTGCCTCAATCTCTTTTTTCTCCGTTCTCTTTGCATAAGAGATTTCTGTGGAGAAGTCATTGTTCTTATTACGGACTCTCTGCTGCTTGATAATATCCGACTCAATACCAAGATATTTCTTCTGAAGCACCTTTGTGGTCAAATCCTTTGGCACAGGCACTACATCAATACTGGTAATGGAGTGGACAGGAAGGGAAGTAATCTCATTGATAAATCTGTCAGATAAACTGCTGGGATACTTCTTAATGAAAAGTGCCTTGCAGTATTTACTCTCGTCCTCAAAATGGTCTGGGAAATATTTCACCATACCATTACATAAATCATTCTTAAAATCTGCTCCGACCTTCTTTGCCTTTTTGATATCAAAATCAAAACTGCCCTCATCGCCAAGATGGTAATAGTCATAGAGCACTTTCAGCCTTTCATTGCCGTTAAGCGGCACAATCTCTGCACCCAGCTCAATGAAAGCCTTGTGTATCGTTGCCTCAAGTGTGGCAAACTGTGCCTTTGCCTCCTCGAAGTTCTTTCTCTCAATCGTGATCGTCAGGTATCTTTCCTGTTCAATCCCCTGTCTGCCCTCAATAATCTTCTCCTCAATAATGTCATTGTAGATTCTTCGGTAATTATTGAAGCCATCGTTTTTTTCTGTAATAAGAACCTTATCACGGAGATCCTCCATATTTTTGTTCTTATTGTTAATCGTAATCTTATAATTACAGTCCAGCGAATTTAAGAATTTGCAGTATCTTTCAAAAATGCCGATCTGCTCATCCTCCGTTGCCGTTGTGTAATTGATGTCCTGAAAGCGGTAACACTTGGAATACTTATTCCTGCTTACTTCAAAAATACCGTTTTCAGCCACCGCCATAATCTCTATGGTTTCCTGAATGGATTTCGGTGTCTTATACAAAGGCTCACTTGCCTTTTTCAAGAGCTTAAATCCGTCCGTAAATAAACCCATTGTCTCTAACCTCGCTTTCTTATCTGTGAAAGCCCGCCGGGAACATCACCCAACGGGCTTGTTCCCGACCTCACGGTCAGATACATATGAATAGTTGTGTTTATCCTGCTAACACTAATGGTATATCCATTGACTTCATAACAAAATTTGTGTATAATTTTGTTATCAAACAAGGAGGTGTTTTTATGCCAGCAAT
>OGIU01000888.1_pt1 | contig 16237 bp, 15 predicted proteins | sample 1571791 | NCBI WGS metagenome assembly OGIU01 (sample SAMEA2582104, study PRJEB24529) | metagenome | biome: Human gut stool | place: China | collected 2011
TCTTTCGAATATCTTCTATATTTTCAGGGATCACGGTATCGGATTCCTTTTTCATATGAGTTGTCGTTGTGACAAAGACTTTCTTTCCAAGACTTCTATAATACTGTGCTAACTTATGAACTCTCGTTGTTTTTCCACCGGAACCTGCAACTGCAATGATCATATCTTTTTCCTCTTTATTCTTCTGCAAGAGTCTTAACTGCATTTATTATCTGGTTGATTTCTTTCATTGTTGTCTCATGTCCAAAACTGAATCTTACCATTCCCTGCTCTATCGTACCGAAATGCTCATGTACCAATGGTGCACAATGAGCACCTGATCTTGTCTGTATCTGAAAACGTTCCATTAATTCATCACTGACACTTCCGGAATCATATTCTTCCAGGTTGATTGAACAAATGGCGGTTTGTTTTGTCAGATCTAATTGCTTTTCATGGTAAATTTTAATTCCTTGGATCTTCTGAATTTTTTTATAAAATATTTCATATGTTTTCTCTATTTCTGATTCAGGAACCAGATAAATCATGACAAGATCTTCCATCTGGTGATAGAGTGTGGAGTAGTTTAAACGAAAGGTCTCTCCACAGCTCGGGCAAGTATAAAGGAAAATAGATTTATTAAGTACCTTCTCTTTCATTTCAGGATCCAGTGCAGTATTAATACTGTCCCAGAGCTCAAAATCCCCCTCATGATGGCAGGAAGGACAAGTTACTTTTTCAATATGATGTCTTGACATAAATGTTCCTCCTTTCAGTGAGATAAATCTATAGTTTTCTTATTGTAGAATGCGCTTATCCTTTATTATTTTGCCAGGAAATTACTCTGAATCTCCATCGGCATATGATAAGCCTGGCCTCGTTTTGTCAGGCTGTATAATTTAAAGCTCATTAGTTCCGGAGTCGCATTCAATGAACTGCAGAGTCCGAAATAATCCAGGTCCTCGTTCTGAACCATATCTTCGATTTTCTCATCTTCAATCAGCAGATCGGCAGCAAACAGATTGGCCTGGTATTCTGTATTATCCGTCATATTGTAGAGTGTATCATCTTGCATCGGAGCCATTTTCAGCTGGGAACGATGCAGGATGATATGCCCTAATTCATGGGCGGCAACGATCATCTTTTCTTCTTCTGAAAGGAAACTGCTGATCATGACATAGATCGTCTTGCAGCTCATAAAACAATATCCTTTCAGTGTCTTATATCTGGAAGTTTCCCCGACAACAATGTTCATCTGATCCATGATCTCAAATGGATCTCGGGTTCCATATTTCTTGATTAATTTCTTTGTTTCTGTATATATGTAAGTGTTTCTCAAATAAATCACCTCAAAAGTAAAAAATAAAAGGGCAGAAATATCCTTGTAACTATAAGGTAACAGATTAGGTGTACAATAATCCCGCCTTCTATTATTTTTCCTCTTGGTTTTTCAGATATTTTTTCGGTGTAAATTTCTTTGCACGTCTTTTGGAATCCAGATAAAGGCTCTGGATCTCATCCATAAAAGCTATTTTATCTTCGTCTGTCAGTGATCCACCGGCAAACATAGCTGCAGCCTGTTCCAGAATCTGCTGAGCCTGTCTGGCACCACGGTTACCAAACTGTTCGGATGCTTCTGTGATAAAAGCTTCATTCTCACTCATGAGATAAGAAACGTCACACTGTAATGCATCTGCCAGTTTCTGATACAGAACATTTTGTTTTGGAAAACGTCCTTCTACTTCCCAGGATCGAATGGTCCTATATGAAACACCAACCATACTGGCCAGTTCCTGCTGACTCATCTTTTTTTCTTTTCTTAATGATCTTACTTTTTCACCGAATGTCATAAACATACCTCTTTCTAAGCCTTGTCTTATAAGTTTCATTAGCCGCTTCAAGGCAAAACGGGAAATGTGTCTCCTAAAAAATAAAAATTAATCTTGACAAAGGGAAATATATCTCCTATAATGTGAATCACAGATAAGGGAAACATCTTTCCTATAAGATACACAATATTTCCTCTTTTGTCAATGGATATGTGAAATGAATTTCCTGTAATTCAATGAAAACAGGAAGGATAGACAATCATTGATAGTCAAAATGGGATACATGTTACAAAAAGAGGAAAGACGTATGGGAGGTGGCAATGTGAGTCAGGATCAGACTTCTATTATCTGTATTGATCTGAAGTCCTTTTATGCTTCTGTAGAATGCGTAGAACGTGGGCTGAATCCATTTAAAACAAACCTGGTGGTTGCAGATCCGACCAGATCAAAGTCAACAATCTGCCTGGCAATCACTCCGGCTATGAAGTCTCTTGGCATCAAGAACCGGTGCCGGATCCATGAGATACCGGATTGTGTGAAGTACATTACAGCCATGCCGAGGATGCAGTTGTACATGGATTATTCCGCAAAGATCTATGGAATCTATCTGCGGTATGTCTCAAAAGAAGATATCCATGTGTACAGTGTTGATGAGTGTTTTATTGATGTGACAAACTATCTGCAGCTTTATCATCTCACTGCAAAAGAAATGGCGATAAAGCTTATGCAGGCAGTCATGGAGGAAACTGGCATCACTGCAACTGCAGGTGTGGGAACCAATCTGTATCTTGCTAAGATCGCAATGGATATCGTAGCAAAGCATGTGGATGACCATATTGGAATCCTGGATGAATTCTCTTACAGAGAGCAGCTATGGGATCATAAACCATTAAGTGACTTCTGGAGGATTGGATCCCGGACTGAAAAGAAACTGGCTGGTTACGGGATCCATACGATGGGCGATATCGCAATGGCTTCTTTAAGATCCGAAGACTGGCTGTATAAGATGTTTGGGATTGATGCAGAGCTGTTGATCGATCATGCATGGGGATATGAAACGTGCCGGATGAGTGACATCAAGAACTATCATTCGGAGGAACACAGCCTTTCAAATGGTCAGGTGCTGATGCGAAATTATTCTTTTGACGAAGCACTTGTGATCGTAAGGGAAATGACAGATAATCTGGTCCTGGATCTGTTTGAAAAAGGACTGGTAACAAGCTCTCTCACCTTATGGATCGCCTATGACCACAGGTATGAGCATGAGGCATCCAAAGGAACCGTAAAACTCGAAAGAGAAAGTAACAGTTCCAAAAAGATCATAGATGCAGTGGAAGATTTATATCTCAGGATTGCAGACAGATATACCGGAATCCGAAGAATCGAGGTGTGTGCGAACAGGGTTGCTCCTGAAAGTTATGTGCAGTACAGCCTGTTTGATGATCCCAAACAGACTGATAAAGAACGGCATTTACAGGAAGCAGTATTGAATGTAAAGCAGCGTTATGGAAAGAATGCGATCATGCGTGGATCCAATCTGCTGGAGTGTTCCACCTATAGAGAACGCAATGAACAGGTTGGAGGACACCGTGCTTAGAGGAGGTGCGAATAGTGCTGGCAAGTGCATATCAACCGTATTTATATTTACCAAGACCGGTTTCCAGGAGACATCCCATGGATGTAGGACGCAGGGCAAAACAGTTTGCTCCATTTGCGGCACTTCGTGGACTGGATGAAACGATCCGGCAACAGGAAATCATTTACGAACCAAAAAGAGATTTATCTGAGGAAAAGAAAAATGAGCTGGATATGAAATTAAGGATCCTGGTATATGGAATGAAGATACAGGCAACTTATTTTCAAAAGTCATGGAAGAATCCATCCGTTGGTCAGTACCATACATTATCTGGAACCGTAGAATTTTTTGATCCATCAGTCCACTTACGGATTGATGATACCGAGATCCAGATCCAGGACATCTGTGATCTGACTGGTGATGTATTTGAAACTATTGAAATATCATGTTAATTAATCACAGCGGAATTTTTTATACCGGAAAGAGTGTGTGGTAGCTGGTGGAAGGATAAAAAAAGATGCACAGATCGACAAAGCAGATCTGATCAGAATAAAAATCGTGCTGTTCGTGCAGCTTTGGCACTTACGGAATGGATGGCATGATGCTCATAAGGCGGATTTGATTTCCCTTTGGTCCGTTGAGTAATAAATGGAGAAATATCTTATTGCTTAAAGGAGGAAGCCTATATGGGATCAGGTGCTATTAAATGGCATGTACACTGCTCTGTATGTGGAGCATTTATTGAAAAGAGCGCACAAAGCGATTCAGAAGTGGAGTGCAAAAAATGTCGCAGTACATTGGAAATATTTGTAAAGGATGATATGGTGTCGGTTCGTCCGATCCATATACGAGATGAACAATTAAAGTCCAGGATGCGGACGTATTCCCGAAAGATGATGAATCAGGGATCATAACAGAATAGAATGAGCTGTCTGTAGTAAGCGTTGAATTTGGCAGGAACCATCAAGAACGCACCAGACAGCAAGAGTTTGTCAAGGAGCTGAACCTGACTGGAATCACTAAGAGCCCGGCAAAACATTTACGGATACACTGCAAGATCAGAAGTATTTTCTGGTTTTGGAGATTGTTGAAGTATTTGTTTTGTCGGGCTTTTTTGATGTATTTCAAAAAATTTTTAAATTTTTTGTCGTACCCCACTGTAAAACAGGCTCTCAGCGTTTCGTTATATAGAGGTTGAATTCTCTTCTGCAAAAATAATTGCAGAGAGAGATTTTGATAATATGGCGCAAAGGAGGAAGTAAAGATGACTGAAATCGAATACCAGGAATTTGTAAGGCATTGTCCTTACGATGCTATGGGCGATTATTCCATGTTTCGCAAAGAGCAAACAGAGAATGAATCAGAAGATGCACATAGCAACTGAATAAGCCAGGCAATCTGGCAAACTTAATCTAAACGCAGATACATGCGTTACAAAGGAGTCGCGGACTCCCGTCCAAAAAAAACGGGTGAGTTCGTGACCTCTTGTGCTGCAGTTCTTTATGTCTGTGCAGGAATTTTATAAAAGATGGAATGGACCACCCGGAGCCGAAAGGCAGAAAGGTGGTCTTTATGTTGACATTAAAAGAACTGAAAAAAATCGTGAAAGTTGCTGATGTGGAGAAGAGAATCCCAAGCGTGAAATCCTTGAAGGAACACAAAGTTGTAGTAAAGGAAATGATCAATGCAGATACAACAATCTCTGTTTATGATCACGGATATGTACTTTATACAGCAGGAAATCAATCAACCGTATTTCCACTTCATAGTTGTGATGACTATGAATATGTGAGTGTAACTGGCGATAACAAGGAATTCAATAAAGAGTTCTTTGATAATGAAAACTGGTATATCCGTCTGCTGATAGAGGCTGAAGACCGTATGGCATACAGCCAGAGCAAAATCAGCACCAATCATGGTGTATTTTCTAACAGCGATGTTACAGATGATGCGGAGATTATGAGAGGATCTTCAAAAGATTTTGTTGACGATGTTATCGACAGAGAAATTCTGCATGCGCTGATCAAGGAATTGACAGAGAGGCAAAAGATGGTACTCAATCTGGTTTATTTCGAGGAAATGCGTCAGCAGGATGTTGCAGATTATCTGGGAATCAAACAGCAGAGTGTAAATGACCTCCTGAACAGGGCATTAAAAACGATGAAAAAAAAGGCGGAAAACGAAGAATTTTAAAAAAATTTCAAAAAATTGAATTAGACCACTGTAAAACAGGCTCTGAGCGTTTCGTTATATGAAGGGTTTGCATAGAACACCTTCATGTACCTTGAAAAATGAATAGCCTGCCCGGAGTGATATTTGGTTTGAACATGCATAGAGCGAAAAGCTGCGTGTCTGCCAGAAGAAAACGTATCAGAGATGGAAACTGATATAGGAACGGATCCGGGAAAGAAAACAGGAAAACGCTTAAATCTTAAATCAAAATAAAATGTCTGAATCTAAAAAGAGGATGACAGTAGAAATCATGTGGCGGTATTTGTGACAAACAGGTACCGCCATATATTTGTGCTGTTATCTCAGCTTGTGCTGACTGTCCCAAATAGCGCAAATTTCAGGAAAGGAGGCGATCATCTTCGTATAAAAGATAATATGCAGAAACTAACAGATAACCATACACAAAAAAATCAGAAAGGAAGGATTTAAGAGAATGAACGTGAAAAAGAAAGCACGCAGGGTGATGTCCGGTTTACTGACTGCAGTAACGGTTCTATCGACGGTACTCTCTCCCGCTGTTGCCTATGCTTCTGATGATGCCGGATCTGTAAAAAAGATTCCGTATTATGAGGAGATCAAGGATCAGTTGGATGAAGATGAAGTGGTAACTGCAAAGGATTATGAGATCAAGGTTGGAGACAATTTCGATGTAAAGAGTGATTATACCGGTCTTACGATCCAGGATGACAGCAAAGTAAAAGTATATTTCAGGAAGCAAAAGATACGGACGGGAATGATTTTTCTACCGATTATGCCAATTCCTATAAGGCAGTCTATTATGTAGAACCACAGACAACGGATCACCCAACCTACCAGATCAATCGAAAGATCGTGGTAAAAGAAGCGGATCAACAGAAAGATTCGCAGTCAGAAAGTTCTTCTGATCAGGATGCTGGTTCTTCCGATAAGACAGAAACAGAGGATTCGGAGGCTGACTCGTCTACAGAGGAAACTGATGCTGCTGACACGGAGAGCAAAACAGAACTGACAGAAAAAGAATTTGATGCAGAAATCGAAGCAACGGAGGATCAGGAGACCGTTGATCCGGAAACAGGGATCACACTCTCAGAGGTTATGCAGGAAGCTGTTGACCAGGAAATTGCTCTTGCAGATCTTGAAGCAGGCGAAAGTATTACTTTTGATATGCCAATGATGCTTGCTTCCGGTGAAACAGGAACAAAATCAGTCACAGTTACAGCCGGCTCCTGGTACTATTACGCAGACTATGGATTAGGTTCTTATCTGACTTGTCCATATTATGTGAAATGGGGAAGCATCAATGCGACAGCATACTGTGTTGAACCATCGAAAAAAGGACCGGGAAATGGAACTTATACGATCCAGAAACTTGCCGATGGAAAGACACTTGCAAAGGTCTGCTATTACGGAACAAAAGCAAGTGATGAGAATGGTTTCTTCGATGAGAAACATCCGGATTTTCCGGCAGGAAAGAGATTCATCATTACCCATCTTGCAGCAGCTTATGCAAATGGATCCAGTGACTGGGCATCCGGAACTAATGCAACAGGAAAGAACCTGGCAATGGAGCTTTACAATTATTGTGTAAATATGCCGGACATTCCGTCTGTAGATATGAGCTTTTCCGAATCTAATGTAAAGGCTTATGTGGAAGGAAACAGCCAGCGAACAAGTGTGATCACATTCAAAGCGGATAAACTGCAGACGATCACTTTCAAGCTGCCAAAAGGTGTAAAACTTGTAAATGTGACAACCGGAAAAACAAGTGCTGCAGGGGCTAATGTGGAGATTTCCGGTGGTACAAAGTTCTATCTGACAGCACCACTTAATCAGGCAGAAAATGTCAGTGCTACTTTCTCTTCTAAGATGAAAGGAAGTATTGATAAGGAATATTCAGCCTATAAGATCACAACAGGATCTGGGACACAGGACCTGGCTCTTGTTTTCGGTGAAGGTGTCGGAAATGAGAAATATGTGGATTTTAAAGTAACCTGGACAAAAGAATGCAAAGTATCCATTGTAAAGAAAGATCAGGATACAGGAAATGCACTGGCTGGTGCAGTGTACGGGATCTATTCCGATGCTGCATGTACAAAGCTGATTGCAGAGATGCCTGCAACTGATCAGAATGGTGCTTCACAGCTCACAATGGAGAAAACACAGGAAGTTGTTTATCTGAAAGAAATCTCTGTTCCAACAGGGTATCAGATCGATACAAAGTCTTATAATGTGACTCTTGCTATCGGAAAGACAACGACCAAAAATGTAACAGACAAACGTGTAAATGCAAAGATCAACATTGCAAAACAGGATGCTGAGACAGGGAATGCAGCACAGGGTGATGCAACGCTGGAAGGTGCAGTATATGGCCTTTATGCAAGGGAAGATATTGTTCATCCGGATGGAAGAACCGGAACGATCCATAAGAAAGACAGCCTGATCACATCCCTGACAACGGATAAGAATGGCGAAGCTTCTGTATCGGATCTCTATCTTGGAAAGTATTATCTGAAAGAGCTTAGTGCTCCGGTGGGATACGTACTGGATCCGACAGAACATGAGGTGGACTGTACTTACGAAGGTGCTACTGTTCCGACAGTAGAAAGAACTTCTGTATGTAAAGAAACTGTCATCAAACAGCCATTTCAGATCATCAAGGCAGCAAACAACGGAAAGACCGATGCAGATCTTCTGCAGGGAGTTGGTTTTTCAGCATGGCTTGTCAGTGATCTGAAAGTAAAAGCAGATGGAAGTTACGATTTTGACTCAGCCAGACCAGTTGTACTGACTGCAGATGGCCAGGCAGAAATGTTTACCGATGAAAAAGGATATGCAAGATCGATTCCGCTTCCATATGGAACTTATGTGGTAAGAGAAACCACAAGCAAACACAACTATGCACCGGTCGATGATTTTGTAGTGAAGATCACAGAGAATCATCCGGATACACCACAGACATGGCGAGTGCTTCTGGATAAGGAATTCAAAGCAAAATTAAAGATCATCAAAAAGGATGCAGAAACACAGAAATCTGTACTCCTGGCGAATACTGAATTCAAGGTATATGACCTGGATAATCAGAAATATGTGGAACAGACAACATCCTATCCAAAGCCAACGGTACACAAATCTTATTTCACAAATGAAGAAGGATACCTGGTACTGCCAAAGAATCTGAAACCTGGTAACTACAGGATTGAGGAAGTGACGGCACCCGATGGGTACACAATATCCAAAAACTATGTGACAGTTGCAGTTGATACAGATACTGCTTATCTGACCGATCCTGTCACAGGAGATGCAGTCATTGATGTGGAATATACCAATGCCCCGGTCAAAGGTCAGTTAAAGATCTATAAACAGGGTGAAGTGTTAAAGGGATTTGATAAGGAATTCCAGTTTGAAATGGCTGGACTTGCAGGTGCTGAATTTGAAGTCTATGCGGCAGAGGATATTTATACTGCCGATCATCAGGTAGGTGCAGATGGACAGAGAAATCTGTCTTTTGCAAAGGCTGCACTGGTAGCAACCGTCACAACGGATGCAGATGGTTATGCAACCGTAAAGAATCTTCCACTTGGCAGGTACTATGTTAAAGAGAAGAATGCACCGGACACTTATGTGTTAAATACTGTGCCGGAAAATGTCGAATTTGCTTATGCGGATCAGGATACTGCAGTGATCGAGAAAGAAATCTCTGTCACAGATGAACGACAGAAAGTGTCGATTACGGTCGAAAAACAGGATGCTGAGACAGGCAATACAGTAGCCGGAGCAGTGTTCGGTATTTACAATGCAAAAGACATTCAGACGAAAGATGGAAAAGTGATCGTCAAAGCAGATACTCTTTTACAGGAAATGACTTCTGATGAAAAAGGTCAGGCAGCATGTACACTGGATCTTCCACTTGGAAGCTATTATGTAAAAGAACTGAAAGCACCAGATGGATTCGTATCTTCGGATGAAGTACTGAGATTTGATGCTTCTTATCAGGGGCAGGATGTACAGACAGTAACATTAAAATCCGTAAAGAAGAACCAGCCAACAACTGTTGAGATCACAAAATCAGATGCAACAACCGGTGTAGAACTGGATGGAGCTTATCTGAAAGTAACGGATAAAGATGGAAATGTAGTAGATAGCTGGAGATCTTCCAAAGATGCACCGCATGTGATCAAATATCTGAAAGTGGGTGAGACTTATACCCTACATGAAGAGTTTGCACCACATGGCTATCTGGTAGCCAATGATGTGACATTCACAGTCAAAGATACCGGAGAGGTTCAGAAAGTGGAAATGAAGGACGAGGTACCGGTTGGTGAACTGATCATCAACAAAAAAGGAGAATTCCTGGATTCTGTTACACTGGCCGATAAGGTCAAAGGTGTGGTGGAACACATTTTCAACTATGTAACCGGAAAGCTGACAGATGTTACGTTTGAAGTCTATGCTGAGGAAGACATTAAGGCTGCCGATGGCGTCAGTGACGATTATTATAAAAAGGATGAACTGATTGCAACGATCAAGACAGATGAAACCGGTATTGCAAAACTGGAAAATCTTCCACTTGGGAAATACTACGTGAAGGAAACAGGAACTGCTTACGGTCATGTGCTGGATGGTGAGATCCGTCATGTAGATCTGACTTACGTGGATCAGAATACACCGGTTGTAGTCTATGACAAAGACTGGCAGAACAACCGTCAGAGAGTAGAAGTCAGTGTACTTAAGAAAGAAAAAGATTCTGACCGTACACTGGAAGGTGCTATCTTTGGATTATTTGCCAAAGATGACATTAAGTCTGAGACAACTGGTAAAGTCCTGATCGAAGCCGATGAGATCATTGAGCTGAAATCTACAGATGAAGAAGGAAAGATCACATTTGTTGCAGATCTTCCAATAGGAGCAACTTATTATGTAAAAGAGCTCTATGCACCAGACGGATTCGTAACCAACGATGAAGGAAAAGAATTTACGTTTGAGTATGCAGGTGAGGATCAGCCGACTGTAACCTATGATTTTACCTTTGAGAATCAGCCAACCATTGTAGAATTTACCAAATCCAGTCTGACAACCGGAAAAGAACTTCCAGGATGTAAGCTGAAAGTGGTAGATGCTGATGGAAATATCGTGGATGAATGGACTTCCGGTAAAGAAGCACATGTGATCCGTGAGCTGACTGTCGGAAAAGAATACACACTGGTTGAAACAAAACCTGCTGATGGTTACGTGACAGCTGAAAGCGTGAAGTTCACGATCAAAGATACTGCCGATGTGCAGAAAGTTGAGATGAAGGATGATGTAACGAAGGTGAAAATCTCCAAACAGGATATCGCCGGAAAAGAACTTCCGGGAGCGAAACTCACAATCCTTGATCAGGATGGAAAAGTTGTGGAAAGCTGGACCAGTACAGAGAAAGCACATTACATCGAAATGCTTCCGATCGGAAAATACACTCTCCGTGAAGAAACAGCACCGGATGGCTATCTGGTTGCAAAAGATGTGGAATTCGAAGTAAAGGATACCAGTGTAGTACAGCATGTAACCATGGTGGATGAGGAAAAACCGGCAGAAAAGACACCGGAAGGTGGAAAACCTGTCAGTGATTCACCAAAGACTGGGGATAACACCAATCTGTGGCTGTGGTTTATGCTTCTCGGCATTGGTGCGACTGGTACAGGAGCCCTTGCATTTATGAGAAAAAAGAAACACTAATTAAATAAGAATGAGCGTTCATGGAAACCGAAAGGAATCTGTGGACGCTTTTTTAGATGGGAGAAACCATGAGAAATATCATTATTTTTGTTGCTCTTCTGGGAGCAGCGGCAATATTTACAGTTTTGTATTGTCTCATTGCTGCCGGAAGTCAGGCAGAGAAAAAACTGACAGAAATCATGAGAAAAGAGGAAGAACAGAATGAAGACTAATAAAGATCTGATCATAGAACCAAATGCAGCTATTGAGGGAAGAAAGTACAGCGAAGAAAAGCCATGGTCCTGCAAGTACTGTTACTGGTGGGGAGGCAAAAAGAAAGGCTGTAGCTTGAAACAGTGCCACTATCTGCTTCCGGAAAAGAAAAAAGCAGTAAAAACAACACCATGTGGTGGCTGTCCGTATGGAAAACATGTTCCATGCATCGGATATTGTATTGCCCGTCTTTATTCTGAGATGAAAGGAAAGAAAGGACGTGGGTAATTGCAGGAAGAAGTAAATCAGAAAGTGATCAGCCTGAGCATCCAGGGAGTCAAGATCACTGCCAGTGTGCTAAAAGCAGCCCTTCGGAAGTTCCTGGAAATGGACAACCGCAGGAAACAGAAAGCAACGCAGGTGAAAATGGCAGAAAAGACCGGACGGGCTCAGGAGAAAGGAAGGGAAAAAGCCCGAAAAAAGATTGAAAAGAAAAAGCCGCATGGAAAGCAGACCATCAAGCAGCTGAATGCACAGGGAGTACAGCTTTCCAACTTAAAGATCACAGATGAAAATATCAAATCCTTTGACCGTGTGGCAAGAAAATACGGCATTGATTACAGCTTGAAGAAAGAAGTTGGTGCTGATCCACCGAAATATCTGGTCTTCTTTAAGGCAAAAGACGTGGATGTGATGACAGCGGCTTTCCGGGAATATGCCGGAGTAGAACTGAAAAAGAAACAGGTGAAGAAACCATCTGTCAGAAAGAAACTGCAGAAATCTGTAGAAAGAAAAGCAAAGCACCGCCAGCGTGTGAAGCAGAGACAAAAATCCAGAGGTCAGGAACGATGATCCGGGAAAAATTACAGAAGATCCAGGTCAAACGGCTGGTGATCTTAAATCTCCCATATTTCTTTATCTTCTATGTAGCAGATAAAGGCTCCTGGCTGTACCGGCATTGCCTGGGAGAAAGCATGGTCCAGAGACTTGGCGTGATGTTAGTCAATTTCCGACTGGCATTTTTAAGCTGGCTGCCAAGTGTCGCTTTGCAGGATCTTACAGTAGGTGTTCTGGTTGCAAGTACATTAAAGCTGGTGGTCTACTATCGTTCTAAAAATGCAAAGAAGTTCCGGCAGGGTGTGGAGTATGGATCTGCAAGATGGGGAAATAGAAAAGATATCGAACCCTTCATGGATCCGGTTTTTGAAAACAATGTCATCCTCACAGAAACGGAACGTCTGACCATGAACAGCCGACCAAAAGCTCCGAAGTATGCCAGAAATAAGAATGTGATCGTTATCGGTGGTTCCGGATCTGGTAAGACAAGATTCTATGTGAAGCCCAACCTTATGCAGATGACGGATCACGTATCCTATGTGGTCACTGATCCGAAGGGTACTATCATCGTCGAATGCGGGAAGATGTTGGTAAATGGAGGATACCGGATCAAGGTATTAAATACGATCAACTTTAAAAAGTCCATGCATTACAATCCGTTCCATTATATCCGGAGTGAAAAAGACATCTTGAAGCTGGTCAATACCATTATCGCAAATACCAAGGGTGAAGGCGAAAAATCAACGGAAGATTTCTGGGTGAGTGCGACACGTTCGCAGGCGGTAAAAAGTCTGCGCACAGTGTTGGTTTATTAAATAATAACCAGTCTGTGAACTGGTAATCCGATAGGTGGAATGATGGGGTAACGCCCTGAAACGTCTATCCTTGACGGACTTGCGTCAGCTGTAATGGCTGGGGTGAGAAGCTCCGTGACAACGACCGAGAGTAGTCGTAGGAATCTGCCAAAAGATTCTCGAAAACGCCCCAGAGGTGGGGTGCGCTACCTATAGGTCTAGGATCTATAAAATATCTATGGTTAGAATGTTTACTTTGGCGAGTAAACTGACGAAAACTGCGAATGTACGGTTCTAAAAGAAGACCATATAGAAATGTATGGGTGCGTTAAAGCGCAGTCAGTGTGGTTCAGTAGAAATTGACCCTACGAACGACCATGTTGTGTTACAGGCACATCCAAGCTGACAGGACTATAGCAGAGACCTAAGGATATATGTACAGATAGGATTATCGGAACGTGGAAAGGCATCAGATTCCATTATGGGATAGCCTGACGAAGAAAATAAGCAGGTGAACTGGTGCTGAAAAGCCGTGATCGAACTTATGATGAGTTCTGCGAAAAAGAGGAACTCGGAGGAATGGTCACAAGTCGGTTGAAATAAACAGGCATTATTCAGTCTTATGATAAGGATTACGAGTAAGACCAAAAGGGTCACTTTCGAGAGGAGGTGATGCCTTATGCCAAAGAAAAGTAAAACATTATGTGTAGATGACCTGCGTCATGCGGAGTACTATGGAATGCAAGATACTTTTGATGAACTATATCAAAAAAGTCAGAACGGTGAAGTATTTGAGAATCTTATGGATTTGATAGTGAGCAGGGATAACATTTTACTTGCGTACCGAAACATCAAAGCGAACAAAGGCAGCTACACGGCAGGAACAGATAAAAAGAACATCACAGATATTGGGAGTCGAACTCCTGATGATGTGGTAAAAAGAGTGAGATTTATTGTTACGGGAAGCGAACACGGCTACAGACCAAAGCCTGTAAGACGGAAAGATATCCCGAAACCAAACGGAAAAACACGTCCGCTGGGAATCCCATGCATATGGGATAGGCTGATACAGCAATGTATCAAGCAGATCATGGAACCAATCTGCGAAGCAAAGTTCAGCAATAATAGTTATGGATTTCGTCCGAACAGATCCGTTGAACATGCCATTAACAGAACCTACACCATGCTTCAAATGATGAACCTTCATTATGTTATTGAGTTTGATATTAAAGGATTTTTCGATAACGTAAATCATAGCAAGTTAATCAGACAGATATGGTCGCTGGGTATCCATGATAAAACGCTGATTTTTATTATCAAGCGAATACTAACAGCTCCAATTAAAATGCCCGATAATACAACGGTATTGCCCGACAAGGGTACACCACAGGGAGGAATTATCTCACCACTACTGGCAAACATCGTTCTAAATGAATTGGATTGGTGGATAGCCAGTCAATGGGAGGAAAATCCAATTGCTATAAGCAGAGGGCGAGAAAGAATAATCGGAAAAACTAAGGTTTTTGATAAAAGCCATGGTTATAGGATTATGAAAAACACAGAAATGAAAGAAATGCATATCATTCGGTATGCGGACGATTTTAGGATTTTCTGTAGAACGAAAGAGGACGCAGTCAGGACAAAAGAAGCGGTTACGGAGTGGATTGAAGAGAGGTTGAAATTAGAGGTGTCTCCTGAGAAAACAAGGATTGTGAACACCAGAAAACGGTGGTCAGAGTTTCTTGGATTCAAAATAAGGGTAAGGTTGAAGCATCATAAATATGTGGTGCAGTCGGCAATCTGTGACAAAAAGGTTGAAATTGAAAGAGCAAAGCTAGTGGAACAAGCGAAAAACATCGCAAAACCCAGAGAGAAAAAAAGTTGTTTATCAGAAATTCAGCTATATAACTCCATGGTGTTAGGCATACAGAATTACTATCAGCTTGCCACCTGTATCAGTATTGATTGCAGAGAATTCCATAGGCGAGTAATGACAGTTTTGACGAACAGGTTAAATACAGAAACAGGAAGTATGCTAAAACGTGAGGGTGGAACTATCACCCAAGCAGAAAAGGAAAGATTCGGACAGTCAAAAATGATTCGATATGTTTCAGGAATTGACCAGATGATCTATCCGATTGCATTCATCAAAAATAAAATACCGATGGCGAAGCGATCAATCGTTTGTAGTTATACAAAAGAAGGTCGTGCTCTGATTCATACAGAACTTAACCTTAATCAGTATGTTCTGAAAGGACTGAGAGAAAAAATATCCGTTGGTCATAGCACAGAATACCATGACAGTAAAATATCTTTATTTTCTGCTCAAAAGGGAAAATGTGCAATCAGTGGAGAAGAATTCGCAGATGCGGAACATGTAGCTGTATGGCTCAAAGTACCAGGATCACTTGGTGGATTTGAAAGATATAAAAACATGGTTCTGATTCACAAAAAATATCTGATTCTGTTACAAGAACTGCCCCAAGCAGCAATAAAAGACCTGATAAAAACACTCAATATCACAAAAAAGATGCTCGTGAAAATCAATAGTCTGCGAGAGCAGGCGAACCTGTCAGCAATAATATAAAACTTAAATTTGGTGACTGATTAAATGTCTTGTGAAGACAATCGATGGAGCGCCGGATGCGGTGAAAGTCGCATGTCCGGTGTGAAGTGGGGGAAAACCCGGAGATAATATCAAAACCTTACCTATCACTATAAGCCGAGAGATTATTATATTGCGCGTTGATCGGCTACATTTGGTATGAAGCCCCCGCCGAGGAAATGAACTTTATTACCCTGTTGGAACTTATCAACGCCAGCGAAGCCCGCGAGGACGACGAGGAATATCAAAGCCCCGTCGATCTGCTGTTTGCCGACTTGGAAGAACGCGACCCCGACCATTTCGCGGTGAAGCAGTACCGAAAATATAAATTGGCGGCGGGCAAAACAGCAAAATCAATCCTCATTTCTTGCGGTGCGAGGCTCGCTCCTTTTGATATAAAGGAATTGCGCGATCTTATGTCCTACGACGAATTAGAACTTGACACGTTAGGCGACAGAAAGAGCGCACTTTTCCTCATAATGAGCGATACCGACGACAC
>OGIU01000890.1_pt1 | contig 16209 bp, 10 predicted proteins | sample 1571791 | NCBI WGS metagenome assembly OGIU01 (sample SAMEA2582104, study PRJEB24529) | metagenome | biome: Human gut stool | place: China | collected 2011
CTCGGAATATGTTTGTAAGTTTTAAAAAAGTTATTTTGATACACGCCCTTTAATTTTATAATCTAAAGTATTTTACATTAGCTTGAATAGATTTATTCCCATTAAACTCATTTATATTTGGGTAATAAATTAAATCAACGCTAAAGTTGCAGTTTCCACCATCTAATACTCTTAATAATTCCTCTTCTCCATATTTATTAGCAAAATCTTCTTTAAATTCCTCCACCTTATTTCCAAAGGCTATGGCATCTATGGTTTTATAACTATTCCTTAATTTACATCTAAACTTAATTACATTCTGCTCTTTTCCCATTATCCAAACTCTGCTTACTTTAACATCTTTCTCTCCAAAAAGCGGGCTAGAATTTCCTTTTCCAAAGGGTTCTAACTTATCTAAACTATCTACTAATCCATAATTTAAACTTTCTAAAGGTAATTTAACATCTATTCTAACCTTTGGTATTATATCATAATCTGTTAATTTACAGTTTTCTAATAACATACTTCTTAATATAGGTATGTTTTTTTCTTCTACAGATAAACCCGCAGCCATTGGATGTCCTCCAAATTTGCTTATGAGCTCTTTACATTTTGATAATTCCTCAAAAATATTATATTCTTCTATAGACCTTGCAGATCCCTTAGGTATATCTTTTCCCTTAGTCATTATTATTGTAGGAACATTATATTTTTCTTTTATTCTCCCTGCTACAATTCCAGCAATACTTTCATGTATATAAGGATTATAAACTAAAATAACCTTGTCATTTTCCATATTATTATCTTCTATTTGCTTTATTACCATATCAACGCTGTCTTTAGTTAATTCCTGTCTTCTTTGATTAAGCTCAAAAAGCTCCTTAGCTAAAGTATCTGCTCTTTCATCATCTTCAGCTAAAAGTAATTCAACAGATAAGTCAGCTGTTTCAAGTCTTCCAGTGGCATTTATACAAGGGCCTATAACAAATCCTAAGTGATATTGTGCCATTTCCTTTCCTTCAAGACCTGTATATTTCTTTAAGGCTATTAATCCTTTATTTTTAGTATTATTAAGCATTTCTAAGCCATTTTTTACTATTATTCTATTTTCCCCTAATAGATCAACTACATCACACACAGTAGCAATAGCACAAATCTCTAATAATTCTAAAGCTTCCTTCTGTGGAATCCCTAGTTCTTTATATAATGCACATATAAATTTAAAGGCAATTCCTGCTCCACATAGGGATTTAAATGGATAATTACAATCCTCTTGTTTAGGATTTATAACAGCATAAGCCTTTGGAATTTCTTTATTTATCTCTCCATTTTCATCTTTAACTAAAGGAATATCATGATGATCTGTTAATATTACATCCATGCCTAAATTCTCAGCTAAATCTATTTCTTCAAAGGCTGCAATTCCATTATCGCAAGTTAAAATTACCTTAGTGCCTTCTTCCTTTAAAATTTTAACTCTCTTAGAGTTCATACCATACCCTTCATCTTCCCTATCTGGAATATGATAATTAAAGTTAGCATTGCATCTTTTTAGCCCTTTATAAAGAATTGAAGTGCTTGATACCCCGTCGCAATCATAATCTCCATATATGGTTATTTTATCTCCCTTTTCTATGGCTTCTTTTACCCTTTTAACCCCTTTCTCCATATCTTTCATAAGATAAGGGTTATTTAAATTTTCAATTCCACCAAATAAAAATTCACGTGCATCTTTTTCATCCTTTATATTTCTATTCACCAAAAGAATAGATGTTAATAAATCTATATTTAATTCTTCCTTTAAATTTTCTATTTCATCTCTTTTTCTTTGTTTAAGTAGCCACTGCTCTCTCACGCCATCACCTCTTAGTTAATTATTTGCACAATGGATTTCTTTAAAACTCTTTTAATTAAATTTTTCATATCTTTTAAACTTAAATTTTCAACTAAGTTTAATTCTTCAAAAATATATTCTCCTCTATTAAACATAGTTTCATATATAGCCATTCTATTAGCAAGAACTATACTTTTTTCTAAATCTAATAAATTTTTAAGTTTAAATCTCTTTATTAGTTTATTTAATCCCTCTTCACTTAAATAATCTTCTATATCCATAGCCTTTGATATACACTTTTCAATAAGTCCCAAGGCCTCTTCTTCCTTTTCCTTAGAGGTTCCTAAATAAATTTTAAATAATCTTATTCCCTTTTCATACTTAACTTCACTATAAACTTCATAGGCTAGTCCATTCTTAGTTCTAATTTCATCATATAATACGGAGCTTACCCCTTCACCAAACCAAAGATTAAATACCTTAAGTAAAGTTACCTCTTCCATACTTAAATCATTTATATCAAATAAACAGCATATTTTTGCCCCAGTATTACCCTCTATCTTTTTAGAGAATATGCCACAATTAATATTTCTTTCTAAACTATATTTAGATATTTTTCCTCTCTTTGCCCTATTAAAATTTTTCTCTACAATCTCTTTTACTTTTTCTAAAGGAAGAGAAGAAACAACTGAGATAACCATATTTTCACTTAAATAGTTTTTTTCATAAAAATCTTTTAACCCTTGAAAACTTATAGCTTCTATATGATTTTTTTCTCCTATTATTAAGTTTCCTATTCTTTCATCTGGTAAGCCATTCATTAAAGCAAGGTCCTCTACATGTTGCTCTAAATCTTCTTTCCACTCATCACTTTCTTGTTTTATAACATTTAATTCTTCTGAAAAACCAAATTCCTGAAGATCTGAATTTAAAACTATATCCGAATATAAAGAAAATCCTTCTTCAAAATCTTCCTTTGCAGTAGTTCCATAATAAATAACATAAGGGAAATTAGTCATAGCATTATTAAATCCAAATAAATCATCTAATTTTCCATTTATCTCATCTTCCTTAAGCTTCTCATTTCCTTTAAACAAAATATGCTCTAGGGCATGTGCCATTCCTATTTCATCTTTATTTTCTGCATTAGCTCCGCTCTCTAAGCTTATGCAAAAAGATGTATGTTCTATATCTTTAAATTTATATAATAATCTAACACCATTATTTAAAACTATTTTTTGCATATATTTCCCTCCAAATATATTAAATCTTATTATATTTTAACATACCTAATAAGCTTGTAAAAAACAAAAAGAGCCGTATCAAAACTCAAAAGAAAATTTATAAATGGAATATTTACTATAAACTTCTTAGATTAACTAAGTAATTTTCCAAATATGTTTATAAATTTTATTTGTAAGTTATTTTGATACAACTCTCTTTAAATTATAAAAGTGCTACTTACCTTCTTTTTCTAAGAAAAAGTTAATAAGCATTCCTTCTCTTATTTCCTCTGCTTCTTTTTCATATCCTAACTTTTTTAATATTTCTAATCCAAATACTAAGGCAGTTGCAGGCCCTCTACTAGTTATTATGTTTCCATCCACAACTACTGTGTCTTCTTCTACATAATTAACATTTCCAAGTTCCTCTTTAAATCCTGGATAACTTGTAACCTTCTTTCCTTCAATAACGCCAGCCTTAGCTAAAGCGATTGGAGCAGCACATATTGCAGCAATAATTTTATTTTCTTTATTATATTTCTTTATTAATGATTGTACTTTCTCATTATCTCTAAGATTTGTTGATCCTGGCATTCCACCTGGAAGTACAATTGCATCATAAGTTTCTAAATCATTATCTGATATTAATTTATCACAAAGCACCATTGTTCCATGAGCACTATTAACAGTTCTATTTTCTGTAAGGCTACATGCATGACATGTTACCTTAGCCCTGTTACAAACATCTACAACAGATAATGCTTCTATAGTCTCAAAACCTTCTGCTAAAAATACTAATACTTTTTTCATGACCATACCTCCTACTTAATAATTACGTCCCTTATATAGTCTTCCAATACTAAAATCATTAAACTACTTCCTCTTCCCGCTCTATTTTGTAGTTTAATATCTTCAATATTGACTTCAGCCTTTTCCTTTTGCTTAGACTCTAAAACAAGTTTTTCATAATTACTAGTTAATTCTTTTTTATAGTCATTATACGCCTCTAAAGTTTTATCATCAATACCTTCAGATGGTGGTATAACCTTACCAAATATAACTTTATTATCATCTTTTAAGCTTATTCCTGTTACCCCTGAAGCTACTCTTCCCATTGGATTAATAGCTGTAGCTAAAAATTTAATTCCCATACCATTCTTAGTTACTAAGATTACTGTAGCATTTTCAAAATTTATATCTACATTTACTAATTCATCCTTTGGAGTTTTAAACTTATAAGCTATTTGATTATTAAATTCTCCTAAGAACTCCCTTAAAGATGTCTTTTTAACTAATCCTTCTCTTGAGAAGAAGTAAACAAATAAATCTTCACCTATTTTTCCAAACTCATTTATAGGTGCTACTTTTATTATAAGTTCATCCTTTTCAAATCCATCTACTAAGTCTGAAATATTACTTTCTTCTGTATTTTGAAGTAAGTATGCTGGGAATTTAAATACCTTTCCTTTATTTGAGAAAGCAATTATGTTTCTAAAGGAATTAACCTTTACCTTTTCATAAGAATTGCTATTCATATTGCTGAAAGTTTTTATATTTCCCTTTTTATTTATTCCTATGATGAATTCTTTATATTCATAGTTATCTACAAATCTTATACTCTTAATTTGGTTACCACTCTTTAATGGTACTAATTGAACTCCTAGTATATTTCTATCTGTAAACTCTAATTCTGGTTCTGAAACAACAAAGTTTAATCCATTAGTTGTTTCAATTTCAACAAATCTTTCTTCATCCTGTGAATCTATTAAAGATACACTTGCTAATAAATCGTCATTTTTAAGCTTTATAGCCATAAGTTTTGAGTAAGCAGTAACAAATTTATCTAAAGTAGTCTTCTTTATTAATCCATTAGCAGTTATAAATTTAAAGCATTTGTTTGGAAGAAAATTCTCAATTGATTCAAGAGCAATAATTTTTTCATCTTCTAAACTTAATCCTCTTATTAAATCCTCAAGTCTCTCTCCTTTATCTTTCCATTTCTTATCTGCTACAGAATTGCATTTTATTTGATAAACAGTTCCTTTATCAGTGAATATAGCTAAGGTATCCTTAGTATTTGATTTAATAAGGAATTTTAAATAATCTCCTTCTCTATATTCAATTTCATTTTCATCAACATTTGAACGATTATAAGTCTTAAGAGGAATCTTCTTTATAAATCCTTCATTTGATAGAGTAACCATAACATCTTCTGCTACTATTAACTCTTCTAAATCTATCTTAGCTTCGCTTTCATCTTCTATTAAGGCAGTTCTTCTTTCATCACCATAAACTTCAGCCACTTCTTTTAATTCATCTTTTATAACACCTAAAAGAACTGACTCATTTTCTAAAATTTTTCTAAGTGCCTTTATTTTCTTTGATAATTCTTTATGCTCTTTTTGGAATACCTTTATCTCTAATCCAGTTAATCTATAAAGCATTAATTCTAGAATTGCCTCTGCCTGTAAGTCAGTAAATCCAAATTTTAAAACTAAATTCTCATGAGCATCTTTCTTTGATTTTGAAGCTCTAATTGTAGCTATAACTTCATCCATTATTCCTATAGCCTTTATGAAACCTTCAACTATGTGGAATCTCTTTTCTGCTACTTCTAACTCTCTTTTTGTTCTTCTTGTAACAACATCCTTTTGATGGTTTACATAGTGAGATATTATTGTTTTTAATCCCATAGTCTCTGGTTTTCCATCTGCTAAGGCAACCATATTAAAGCTTATGTTACCTTGAAGATCAGTTTTCTTATAAAGATACTTAAGAACCTTATCAGCCATATCATGATCTACAGCCTTCTTGAATTCTATTACGGCTCTTATACCTGTTCTATCTGACTCATCTCTAATATCCACTATTCCATCTAAAGCTTTAGCATGTCTCTTGTCACCAGTCATATCTGATATTGTTTGAAGTATTCTAGCCTTATTTCTTCTATAAGGGAATTCAGTTATTACTATTCCAAGTCTTCCATTTTCTAAAGTTTCAATTTTAGCCTTAGCTCTTAAAGTTACTTTTCCTTCTCCAGTTTCATAAGCAGATAATAGAGTTTTCTCACCAATTAAAACTCCTCCTGTTGGAAGGTCTGGCCCTTTTATATAGTTCATTAATTCTCTAGTAGTAATTTCATTATTATCTATATAAGCTAAGGTACCATCTATAACTTCTCTTAAATTATGTGGTGGTATATTAGTTGAAAGTCCAACTGCTATACCAAAAGTACCATTTACTAAAAGGTTTGGATATCTAGCTGGTAATACCTTAGGTTCCATTTCAGAATCTGAGTAGTTTGGAACCATATCTACTACATTTTTTTCTATATCTCTAAGCATCTCCATAGATATACTAGAAAGTCTAGCCTCTGTATATCTCATAGCCGCTGCTCCATCTCCATCTATACTTCCCCAGTTTCCGTGTCCATCAATAAGGGGAGCTCTTGTACTAAAATTTTGAGCTAGAATTACCATAGCATCATAAACTGAACTATCTCCATGTGGGTGATATTTACCTAGTATATCCCCAACTATTCTAGCTGATTTGTAATAAGGTTTATCTGGAAAAGCCTTTAACATATATGCACCATATAAAATTCTTCTGTGTACAGGCTTTAATCCATCTCTTACATCTGGAAGTGCTCTATCCTTAGCAACTTCTACTGCATAAGGTAAATAGTTATCAGGCATAACCTCTTCAAGAGGCATTCTGATAATATTATTATCCTTAGGTATTTCAATATTCTTCTTAGCCATTTAATCTCCTCCTTTAGAACTCAGCATACTTATACATATAGTTCTTTCTAGGCTGAACAACATCCCCCATTAATAAAGAAACCATTTTTTCAGCCTTAGCGGCATCTTCTATAGTAACTTGTACTAAAGTTCTTGTTTCTGGATTTAAAGTTGTCTCCCATAATTGGTCTGGATTCATTTCTCCAAGTCCTTTAAATCTTTGAATAGTTGCTCCCTTTCCTACCTTCTTTTTAACCTCTTCTAATTCATCATCACTATAAGCATAAAGAATCTTATCTTTACCCTTACCTGATTTAGCAACTTTATAAAGAGGTGGTTGTGCTAAATAAAGATGACCATTAGCTATAAGAGGTCTCATGTATCTATAGATATATGTCATCCAAAGAGTTCTTATATGATATCCATCTACGTCAGCATCACTCATTATTATTATTTTGTCATATTTTAAATCTTCTTCATTATAATTATCTAAAATTCCTGTACCTATGGCAGTGTTAAAGATTTTTAATTCCTCAGAAGCTATAACATTTTCTAACTTTTGTTTTTCTGTATTCATTATTTTACCCTTTGAAGGCATTATTGTTTGGAATCTTCTATCTCTAGCTTGCTTAGCTGATCCACCTGCAGAATCTCCCTCAACTACTATGAATTCATTAGCTTCTTTATTTTTTAATGTGCATACTGCAACCTTTCCTGCTAAAGGTGCTGTTCCTTTTCCTATTTTCTTTCTCTCTGCATCATTAATCTTTTTAATTTTTTCTCTTCTAGCAGCTGCATCTAAGGCATTATTTATAATCATAGTTGCAACTTCTTTATTATCCTCTATCCAATGACCAAACTTAGTGTAAGCTAAATCATTCATCATTGTGTAAGCTTCATTATTTCCAAGCTTAGTTTTAGTTTGACCTTCAAAGACTGGATTTGTGATTTTTATTCTGACAATAGCTGTCATACCTTCTCTTAAATCATCACCTTCAAATTCCTTATCTTTTTCTTTTATAAGGTTAAGCTTTTTAGCCCATTCTTTAAAAGCACGAGTCATTCCTGTTTTAAAACCCGTCTCATGAGTACCAGCCTCTGTAGTAGGAATATTATTTACGTAACTAACTATATTCTCTGTTGTTGAATCAGTAAATTGAAGACATATCTCTCCATACATTTGTATGTTATTTACTTCTTTTTCTCCTTCAAATAAAACAGGAGTTGGATGAAGAGGAGTTTTACTTTCATTTAAATAATCTATAAAGTCTAAAAGTCCTCTTTCAGAGTAATATTCTTTACTTACGCTTTCTTCTTTTCTATTATCAATAAGCTCTAATCTTATTCCTTTATTTTGGAAAGCTAATTCTTGTAATCTTTCATCTATTATGTCAAATTTAAAATCTGATGTTGAAAATACTTCTCTATCTGGTAAAAAAGTAACCTTTGTTCCAGTTTCCTTAGATTCTCCTACTACTTCTAATGGAGTTACTGGTGTTCCTGGCATATCTTTTTTAAGCTCTTTGTCATAAGCATATTCAAATCTTTGTCTATATATTTTTCCATTTTGTTTTACTTCAACTTCTAGCCATCTTGATAAGGCATTAACAACGGCTGCCCCAACACCATGAAGTCCTCCAGAAGTCTTATAGTTTTGGTTATTAAACTTACCACCAGTGTGAAGCTCTGTAAATACCATTTCAACACCAGTTTTTTTCTTTATTGGATGCATTCCCGTAGGAATTCCTCTTCCATTATCTATTACAGTTACACTTTTATCTTTATTTAAAATAACTTTAGCCTTATTTCCATATCCATTTGATATTTCGTCTATAGAGTTATCTAATATTTCCCATATACAATGATGAAGTCCCTTGCTTCCTGTAGAACCTATGTACATTCCTGGTCTTACTCTTACTGGTTCTAACTTTTCTAAAGAAGTTAAAGAGGTAACATCATAATTGTTATTTTTATTGCTCATATACATCCTCCCTTAATTCCTCTGAAATCTCTTTATATATTTCCTCTAATTTAAATAATTCATTTTCTATGTCATTTATCTCTAATTCATTTCTAAATGTTTTTTTCTTTGCACTTGTTCCATATCTAGGATCATAATATTTTTCCATAAGTTCTAAGGCTACTTTCTTATAGTCACCTTTGGCTACTAAGTCTTTATATTGTTCCACTCTTTCTTGACTTATATGCTTTTTAAGAACTCCTAAAGCTTCATCTAATTGTTCATTTACATTTTCAAAGGCAGTATATTCCTTAACTAATCTCTCTGCTCTAATCTCTGGATCAGCACTTATTTTAAGTTTTGCACCTTCATACATCTTTTCAAATAAAGGATCTGGTATTAAAATTCTTCCTATTCTTTTACTTTCTCCTTCAATGAATACAATGTTAGAATTTCTATGTCTAAGTTTATCATAAACTAGTGCATCAAATCTCTTTTGAGTATTGCAATCACCTAATCCAACTCCTCCAAGAATTGAACCTCTATGATTTGCACATCCTTCTAAGTCTAAAACATCATATCCCTTTTCTTCTAATTTATATAGCATTTCTGTTTTTCCTACACCAGTATTTCCGTATAATACTATAAAATCAATTTCCTTTGAGAATTCTTCTATTTTATTTATTATAAAACTTCTATATGCTTTATATCCGCCTTCTAATTTATAACAATTTATTCCTAAACTATTTAGTAATGAATGTAGACTTCCACTTCTCATCCCACCTCTTGCACAAAAAATAACAAGTTTTTTACCATGCTTATTTCTATAAAGCTCTTGAACTTGTTTAAATATTTCAGGCAATCTTCTAGAGATGAATTCTATTCCTTGCTCTTTTGCAGCCTCTGCACTTTCTCTAACATATAAAGTTCCGACTACATCTCTCTCTTCATTTAAAAGCACAGGAATATTTACAGACCCTATCATAGGCTCTTCAAAGGCTTCCTTTTGGCTTCTAACATCTATAAAGATATACTCGTCCTCATGTCCATATATCTCCTCATAACTTATTAATCCAAACATTTATATATCATCCTTTCAATTTACTAAAATAGTATAATTCTTTAAAAATACATTGTCAAACATTTGTTCCCGTCGAACATATCTTTATAGTACTTCACGATTATTAATTATATCAAAAGATTTTAAAATACAAAAATTTACGTTATTTAAATAAATATCTTCTAATAATATTGTCAACTTTATACTCCCGTAATCATTTTTACAGCAAAAATATAAGACATCCATTAATGGATGTCTTATAATAATTAAACTTCGTATATTCCGATTTGTCTAACGTGTTTAGTATGTGACCATTCTTTTTTATCTTTATCGATTATACCTTGGATTGTTATTGGTATCCAAGTTAATATGTATAATGGATAAATTAAATATCTATAGAATATTTGGAAATTTCTCTTTCCTAGGAATAATAATGTTCCTATTAAGAATATTCCTATATAAGCCACATTGAATAATGTTAATAACATTATATTGTCTAATATACCTAATTGATTTATTAAGTATGGTTGTATAAATACGTTACATGCATATAGTCCTAATACTACGAATAACTTTCCGCTCATCTTTTTATCAAATAATAAAGCAAATGGTGTTAATAAGAATTGGAATACACAGAATAATTGCCATACTGTGGCATTAAATAAATAACTTATAACGAATATTCCAAGACCATCTACTGCTCTTATTTGTACGAAAGTTAATAAACCAGCTAATCCAGTTGCTAAAGTAACAAATGGTTGCATTACATATAAAGTACAGTCAAAAGCAACTAAGCTTCTATCTTTTATAGATTTCTTTAAAAGTTTCATTCCATATCTAGTAGCAACATCTGCAAATCCTTGCATCCATCTCTTTCTTTGGTTCCATGAAGCTTTTAAAGTTAATGGTTTTTCATCATATATTATGGCATCATGTGCCCAACCTACTTTTTCTCCATTTAATATAAGCTTACAACTAAACTCTAAGTCTTCTGTTAAGCAAGTAGCTCCCCATCCTAACTTTTTAAGAGTTGCAGTATCTATAACGAATCCTGTTCCACCTATTTGAGCTGATAAACCTATATTACTCTTAGCTAATTGAAGCATTCTATTAGCTGATGTAAATGCTATGGCATAAGATTCTGTTATCCATGAATCCTGTGGATTCTTAGAATCTATATATCCTTGAACAACCTTAAATCCTTCACACATTTTATTGTTCATTTCTTTTAAGAAATTCTTATCAACTAAGTTATCGGCATCAAAAACTGCTATTCCATCGTAATGAGTATCCATTTTGAATATTTTATCAAACATCCATTCTAATGCGAAACCCTTACCTCTCTTCTCTTTATTAAATCTTTCAAATACATTTGCCCCTGCTGCTCTTGCAATCTTAGCAGTATTATCAGTACAGTTATCTGCAATAACAAATATATCATATAATTCTTTTGGATAATCTAAATGTTTTAAACTTTCAACTAGATTTTCTATAACTACTTCTTCATTATGGGCTGCTACAAGCATTGCAAATTTCTTTTGAGGCTCAAAAGTCTTTGTATCTTTTTTCTTATAGAATCCAAATAACGCTATGAATAAATAGTATAGCATTAGAGCAAATACGCCTATTTGAAAAATAGCTGTTACCCAAAATATATACTTTTCCATAAATTCCACTCCTATAATTTAAATTAACCTCTGACATTATAACAGTTGTTTATATATTTTGTAAAATATATTTTTTTGTTATTTTTTAATAAATTATCAAAAAAACATGATAAATGGAATAAAATCATCAATTTAGAATAAATATCATCGTAAAATTTTCATAGCAATTGATTCATAAAACAAAATATATTTTATGAATCAATTGCACCAAAACTTAAAATATTACTATTTATCTATTTTATTTCATCTTGTATTCCTGGTATTATAGGTAATTTATCAAATCCAACTTGTAAATCTTCATCTGTTGGAATATAATCTGTCATTGTTCCTTCTATATAAGCATTATATCCCTTCATATCGAAATATCCTGTTCCAGTTAATCCAAATAATATTGTTTTTTCTTCACCAGTTTCTTTACATTTTAAAGCTTCATCTATTGCAACTCTAATTGCATGTGATGATTCTGGAGCTGGAAGTATTGTTTCAACTTTAGCGAATAATGTTGCAGCTTCAAATACCTTAGTTTGTTCAACAGATATAGCTTCCATATATCCATCGTGATATAGTTTTGATAATATTGGACTCATTCCATGATATCTAAGACCTCCTGCATGGTTTTTAGATGGTGTAAACTCACAACCTAAAGTATACATTTTTGCCATAGGAGTTATTTTACCAGTATCGCAGAAATCATATGCGTATTTACCTCTTGTTAAAGATGGGCAAGATGCTGGTTCTACTGCAACTATTCTTGGATTTGCTTTTCCTAATAATTTATCTTGCATGTATGGAGCTATAAGTCCACCTAAGTTAGAACCTCCACCTGCACAGCCGATTACTATATCAGGATATTCTTCTAATTTATCCATAGCTGCTTTTGCTTCAGGAACTTCTACTCTGTTTGATCTACTCTGTGATGACATATCTGTTACCTCCATAAATACTATTCGTTTTCTGCTATCTATCTTCAAAGATAAGTGTTTGTGTATCACTTATCTTAATCCTAGTATTTACGGACATGATTTTTTTATAAGTGGTATTTTTTGACTGCATCTGCATCATAAATAAAATTACGATGAATCTTTAAAAATACCTGTATGATGTCAGGATCAAAGCATTTTCCTGCACCATCTGCCATCCATTCCAGTGCTTCCTCCTTTGGTATTCTGTCTTTGTAGGCTCTTTGATTCAGCATGGCATCATAGACATCTACCACCTTGACGATTCTGGCAGCCAGAGGAATCTCCTTTCCTTTCAGTCCACACGGATATCCGGAACCATCCCAGTTCTCATGATGATAATGTGCAATATCAATTGCCATATCAATAAAGTCATTTTTTTCCACATTTTTGTAAATGTCGCTCAGTGCCTTTGCGCCCAGTGATGTATGGGTACACATGATATCCCACTCCTGCGCAGTCAGCGCCCCTTTTTTTAATAAAATATAATATATGGCTTATTTTTTACAAAGGAGATGATATCTTGGATATATTCCATACCTTAACTCTCCAAGATAAAGAAACATTTAATGATTATTGTTATAAAAGTAACTTTTCTTCATATGAATACACTTTTGCTTCATTATATTTATGGAGAAATTTATCAAAAACCACTTTTGCTATAATAGATAATACCTTAATTGTTAAGAAAAGTGAAGAATATTATGGTGATTTTTTTATGATTCCATATAATTACACTCCCAATAAACTAAATTCAATCATCGAATTATTACTATCATATAAAAAAAACAATAATAATAATTCGCAATCTAATTTCTTATCTAATAACACCCATGAACTCTATCTTTTTGGAGATGTAGAAAACTTTTTTATTAATGATTTAAAGAAATATTGTGCTCATAAATTTGAAATTGTTTATACACCGGAAGATTATGAATATATATATCTTACCAAAGATTTAATTAACTTAAGTGGAAAAAGGTATCATGCTAAAAAAAATCTATATAACTTCTTTAATAAAAACTATTCTTTCAAAATATCTGAAATAAATAGCCCTAAAATAATCAACGACTGCTTAGACTTAATAAAAAAATGGGAAAAATCAAAAAACTCTCTCTGTACTGAACTAAAAATAGAATACGATGTCATTAGGGATGTATTAATAAACTTTCAAAAATTAGATTTAAAATCCATAACAATTTATGTTAATGATACTCTTGCAGGCTTTTCTATTGGAGAAAAATATGGTGATACAGCTATAATCCACATTGAGCGCTGTGATATTTCTTTTAAAGGTATTTATTCTTTTTTAAATAGAACATTTTTAGATATGTATTTTAGTGATACTTTATATGTAAATAGACAAGAAGACTGTGGTGATTTAGGACTACGAAAGTCTAAAGTATCATATCACCCTATTGGTTATATAAAAAAATGTTTTATAAAAATTACTGATTAAAATTATCACCTAATAAAATAAAAAATCAAAAGCAAATTAAATCTGCTTTTGATTTTTATAATTGTTTAAATATTATCTTAACACAGCACCTAGCTTATGCTCTAAAGCTTTTAATATCTTATCATGAACTTTCGTAATATCTTTTTCATTTAATGTTTTATTTTCATCTCTATATGCTATTGCATAAGCTATTGATTTTTTATCAGCTGGAATTTGTTCACCTTTGTAAATATCAAATAATTGAACTTTTTCAACTAAATTTCCACCAGCTTTTCTTATAGCTTCCTCTATATCTGCAACTAATACAGAATCATCCACTAGTAATGCTATATCTCTTGTTACAGCTGGGAATTTTGGTAATGCTTTATATGATTTTGTCATTTTAGCTGCTTCAAATAATTGATCTAAATCTATTTCAGCTATATAGCAATCAATATCTATACCATAATTTTCAGTTACATCTGGATGCACTTCTCCAAAAACTGCAGTCTTTTTATTTCTTACTAATAATGCAGCTGTCTTACCTGGATGGTAACTAGCATTTTCACTTTCCCTTACATATTTGGCTTTTTCAACTCCAAGACCATCTACTAGATTTTCAATAATTCCCTTCATATCTAAGTAATCACAATCTCCGTAAATACCTATAGTTAATATATTTTTTTCAGTTGGAACTTGATTTTCGTCTTCATTTGGAATATATACTTTACCAATTTCAAATAATCTAACATAATCATTATTTCTTGAATAATTTCTAGATAAACATTCCATCATTGAAGGAATTGTTGTTGTTCTCATCACACTAAAATCTTCGCCTAAAGGATTCTTAATCTTAACAACATTTCTTAATTGGCTATCTGCTGGTATATTAACTTTGTCAAATACCTTAGGAGAAACAAATGAGTAGCTTATTGATTGATTTAATCCGTTTCCTATCATTATTTCAATAACTTTATCTTCTAAAATATTTTTCTTATACTTAGGCTCTCTCTCAGTAGATACGCTAAATACAGTTGTAGGAATTTTATCATATCCATAAATTCTTGCAACTTCTTCTGCAATATCTTCTCTAATAGTTAAATCAATTCTAAATGTAGGTGTAGTAATTTCTAACATATCCCCATTTATTTCAGTCTTTATATCTAAAGAATCTAAAGATTTCTTCATTTCTTCTTTTGATATATCAGTTCCTAAGAAAGCATTTATCCAATTAGTATCAACAGTTAAGTGACCTTCTTCTTTAACATTGTTGTATACATCGATAGTTCCTTCCATAACTTCTCCGCAACCAAGCTCACATACTAAGCTACAAGCTCTATCTATAGCAAGCTTTGCTAAATTAGGATCTATATCCTTTTCAAATCTAGAAGAACTTTCAGTTCTTAGTCCAACCTTTTTAGAATTTACTCTAATGTTTGTACCATCAAAATTTGCTGATTCAAAATATACTTCTGTTGTATCTTCTTTTATTTCAGAATTTAATCCACCCATGATACCAGCTAAAGCAATAGTCTTATCTTTATCTTTTATACATAAGCATTCTGAATCTAAAGTTCTTTCTACTTCATCTAAAGTTGTGAACTTTTCACCGCCTTTAGCTCTTTCCACAACTATTTTTCCAGATTCAATTTCTCTTGCATCAAAAGCATGCATTGGTTGACCAAGTTCAAGCATTACAAAGTTAGTTATATCAACCATATTATTTATTGGTTTAACTCCAGCTTCTAATAATCTTTCTTGCATCCATGAAGGTGATGGAGCTATCTTAACATTCTTAACCCCTCTAGACATATATCTATTACATAATTCATCTCTAACTTCAACTTTTAATTCATCATTGATATTATCTGAATTTTTAACTTCATATTTGAAGCTAGGCATTTTATAAGATGTTCCAAGAGTTGCTGCTGCTTCTCTTGCCATACCAACAATACTTAAACAGTCCGGTCTATTTGAAGTTATTTCAAAATCAATTATTGCTTTATTTAATTTTAAATATTCCTTTATATCCATTCCTAATGGTGCATCTTCTGGAAGAATCATTAATCCATGAACTGGTTTATCTCCAGCAATTCCTAATTCTTCTTCAGAACAGAACATACCATTAGATACTACGCCTCTCATCTTACCTTTTTTAATTTCGGTACCATCAGCTAATATTGATTTATGAAGAGCTACAGGTACTATATCTTGTTCCTTCATGTTTGTAGCAGCTGTAACAATTTGAATTTCTTCTTCAGCTCCAATATTTACTTGACAAACATTTAATCTATCTGCATCAGGATGTTTTTCAATTTTTGTAATTTTTCCAGTTACAACATTCTTAAT
>OGIU01000893.1_pt1 | contig 16205 bp, 9 predicted proteins | sample 1571791 | NCBI WGS metagenome assembly OGIU01 (sample SAMEA2582104, study PRJEB24529) | metagenome | biome: Human gut stool | place: China | collected 2011
AACCAATGACACGGGGATTTTCAGTCCCCTGCTCTACCGACTGAGCTACAGAGGCGCACCGGACGATGATTATTATACCTGAAATTTCGATTTTGTAAAGGGGTAAATGCGAAATTTTTTAAGAAAATTGAAACTTTTTTGATTTTGGGCGTTCCAGCGCATAAAATAAGAATGACTTTTTTGACGTACTCCGGATGACCGGAAAAGCCGCAAAGACCATTTGACATTATTAACAACCTATGGTTTAATAAAAACAGAAATGTACAGGCGCTTTTGCCCTTTTTCTCTGCTCATACCTATTATAGTAAGAAAGAGGGCAGGAGCGTTTTATGATTTTGACTACAGACGGCCCGCGCAGAACGCTGCCCGGGCCGGGAGGAGCAGCATGGCAAAAAAACAGGAATATGGCAACGAGAGCATTACTTCTTTAAAGGGTGCCGACCGTGTGCGCAAGCGCCCGGCCGTTATTTTTGGCTCCGACGGTGTGGAGGGCTGCGCCCACTCCATTTTTGAGATCGTCTCCAACTCCATTGACGAGGCCCGCGACGGCCACGGTGACACCATCAACGTGACCCGCTGCAAGGACGGCAGCGTCATTGTGGAAGATTTTGGCCGCGGCATGCCCGTGGACTGGAACAACGGCGAGGGACGCTACAACTGGGAGCTGCTGTTCTGCGAGATGTACGCCGGCGGTAAGTACGGCGAGGGTGAGGACAACTACGAGTTCAGCCTGGGCCTGAACGGTCTGGGCCTGTGTGCTACCCAGTACGCCTCTGCCTGGATGACCGCCGACATCTACCGCGACGGTTACCACTACCATCTGGACTTCAAAAAGGGCGAGAATGTGGGCGGCCTGCAGAAGGAAGCTTACAAGGGCCGCCGCACCGGCAGCATCATCCACTGGAAGCCGGATGACGAGGTGTTCACCGACATCGACGTGCCCGGAAGCTATTATAAGGACACGCTGCGCCGGCAGGCTGTGGTCAACGCGGGCCTGACCCTGAACTTTACCGACGAGAAGGAAAAGGACCCCGCTACCGGCAAGGCGTGGCACGAGAGCTGGTGCTATGAGCATGGCATTGCCGACTATGTGGCCGAGGTGGCCGGGCAGGACACCCTGACCCCGGTGTTCAGCTGCGAGAGCGAGGCGGTGGGCCGCGACCGCGAGGACCAGCCGGATTATAAGGTGCGCATGAGTGCGGCGTTCTGCTTCTCCAATAAGGTGCAGATGCTGGAATACTACCACAACTCGTCCTGGCTGGAGCACGGCGGCAGCCCGGAGCATGCAGTGCGCACGGCCTTTGTGTACCAGATCAACAAATACCTGAAGGACAAGAATCTGTACAAGAAGGGTGAAAGCACCATCAGCTTCCAGGACGTGCAGGACTGTCTGGTGTATGTGTCCTCCAGCTTTTCTACCCGCACCAGCTACGAGAACCAGACCAAAAAGGCCATCACGAACAAGTTCGTGTCCCAGGCCATGACCGACTTTTTGAAGCACTATCTGGAAGTGTATTTTCTGGAAAAGCCGGAGGAGGCCCAGAAGATCTGCCAGCAGGTGCTGGTGAACAAGCAGAGCCGAGAACATGCCGAAAAAACGCGCCAGAGCATCAAAAAGACCCTGTCCACCCAGATCGACCTGGCCAACCGGGTGCAGAAGTTCGTGGACTGCCGCACCAAGGATGCTTCCCGCCGGGAACTCTACATCGTGGAGGGCGATTCCGCTATGGGTGCGGTCAAGCAGAGCCGCGACAGTGACTATCAGGCCATCATGCCCATCCGCGGCAAGATCCTGAACTGTCTCAAGGCCGATTACGCCCGGATCTTCAAGTCGGACGTCATCGTGGACCTGATCAAGGTCATGGGCTGCGGCGTGGAGCTGGGCGGCAAACACAATAAGGAACTGGCCACCTTCAACCTCGACAATCTGCGCTACAACAAGATCGTGATCTGTACCGATGCCGACGTGGACGGCTACCAGATCCGCACCCTGGTGCTGACCATGCTGTACCGGCTCACCCCCACCCTGATCAACGAGGGCTATGTGTACATTGCGGAGTCTCCGCTGTACGAGATCAACACCAAGGATCACACCTACTTTGCCTACACCGAGCCGGAGAAGGCAACCTTCCTGAAGGAGATCGGTGACAAAAAATACACGATCCAGCGCTCCAAAGGTCTGGGCGAAAACGACCCGGAGATGATGTGGCTGACCACCATGAATCCGGAGAGCCGCCGCCTGATCAAGGTACAGCCTGCGGATGTGGAAGAAACGGCCCGTGTGTTCGACCTGCTGCTGGGTGACAACCTGGCTGGCCGCAAGGAGCACATCGCGGAGCACGGCGCAGAATATCTGGACGATCTGGATGTGAGCTGATGATTTTAAATTGCCTCCGCTTTCGCTCTGGCAATGACAGAGGTAATGTTGTTTTGAGTTGTTGCTTTGTCGCAGCCTGCGGGCTGCTCCAAAGCACGTTTTCACGAGGAAGGCTCCAACGGGTCAAGACATTTTAAGGGAAAATGCAGAAAACCGGAACGGCCTCCATCGGTGAAAGAGCAGTTCAGAATGGCCCGTAGGCCATTCTGAACTGCAAAAATAAAAATATGTTCCGCTGAATATGGGCAGAGCGAGAGCGACGCCCATTTAAAATCGTCAAGAGGTTAGAAGATGCCTAGAAAATCAACCAAGAAAACCCCAAAGCCGGTGCGCCCGCAGCTGGGCGACGGCGTTGAGATCCTGAACGCCGGCAGTGTGCTGGAGGACCCCATCACCCGCACGCTGGAAGTGAACTATATGCCCTACGCCATGAGCGTCATCGTGAGCCGCGCTCTGCCGGAGATCGACGGCTTCAAGCCGGCCCACCGCAAGCTGCTGTACACCATGTATGAGATGGGTCTGCTGAAGGGTGCCCGCACCAAGTCGGCCAACATCGTGGGCAGCACCATGCACCTGAATCCCCACGGCGACGCCGCCATCTACGACACCATGGTGCGCATGGGCCGCGGCAACGAGAGCCTGCTCATGCCTTTTGTGGACAGCAAGGGCAACTTCGGCAAGGCCTACAGCCGGGATATGTCCTGCGCCGCAGCCCGTTACACCGAAGCCAAGCTGGAAAACGTGTGCGAGGAGCTGTTCCGCGACATCGACAAGGAGACCGTGGATTTTGTGCCCAACTACGACGGCACCACCACCGAGCCCACCTTGCTGCCGGTGACCTTCCCCACCATTCTGGCCAACAACACCCTGGGCATCGCCGTGGGCATGGCCTGCAACATCTGCTCGTTCAACCTGGCCGAGCTGTGCGCCACCACCGTGGCCCTGATGAAGGACCCCCACCACGACATTGCCACTACCATGCCTGCCCCGGACTTTGTGGGCGGCGGCCAGATCTTGTACGATGAAGCGCAGATGCGTGAAATTTACGAGCATGGCCGCGGCAGCGTGAAGGTGCGCGCCCGCTACAACGTGGTGCCCGGCGAAAATATGATCGAGATCACCCAGATCCCGCCCACCACCACGGTGGAAGCCATCATGGACAAGATCGCCGAGCTGGTCAAGGCCGGCAAGATCAAAGAGATCAGCGATATGCGCGACGAGACCGACCTGAACGGCCTGAAGCTCACGCTAGACCTCAAGCGCGGCGTGGACGCCGACAAGCTGATGGCCAAGCTGTTCAAGACCACCCCGCTGGAGGACAGCTTCAGCGCCAACTTCAACATTCTGGTGGCCGGTCAGCCCCGGGTGATGGGTGTGCGGGAGATCCTGCAGGAGTGGACGGCGTTCCGCGTGGAATGCGTGCGCCGCCGCACCTACTACGACCTGCACGGCAAGGAAAAGCGCCTGCATCTGCTGCAGGGCCTGGCCGCCATCCTGCTGGACATCGACAAGGCCATCAAGATCATCCGCACCACCGAGGAAGAGAGCGAGGTGGTGCCCAACCTGATGATCGGCTTTGGCATTGATGAAGTGCAGGCAGACTATGTGGCTGAGATCAAGCTGCGCCATTTGAACCGGGAATATATCCTCAAACGCACCGGCGAGATCGAGCAGCTGGAAGCCGACATCGCCGATTTGAACGACATCCTCGCAAAGCCTGCCCGCATCCGCAAGATCATCATGAAGGAATTGGCCGACGTGGCAAAGAAGTACGGCCAGCCCCGCCGCAGCGAGATCCTCTACGACCTGCCCGAGGAAGAGGGCGGCGCCGAGGAAGAAGCCGTGCCGGATTATCCCGTCACTGTGTTCTTCACCCGCGAGGGCTATCTGAAGAAGATCCCGCCCCAGAGCCTGCGCACTGCCGGTGCGCACAAGCTCAAGGAGGGCGACGAGATCGTCCGGCAGGTGGAGACGCGGAACAACGTAGAAGCGCTGTTCTTCACCGACAAACAGCAGGTGTATAAGGTGCGCCTGGCCGAGCTGGAAGACGGCAAGGTGGCCCAGATGGGCATTTATCTGCCGGGCCGTCTGGGCATGGACGAGGGCGAGAGCATCCTCGACATGGTCATCACCTCCGACTACAGCGGCTATATGCTCTTCTTCTTTGCCAGCGGCAAGTGCGCAAAGATCCCGCTCAGCTCCTACGCCACCAAGCAGAACCGCCGCAAGCTGCTGAAAGCCTACTGCGACAAAGAGCCGCTGGCGACCATGTTCTTCCTGCCCGAGGAAACGGAGCTGGCCATCCGCACCAGCGCGGGACGGATGCTCCTGGTCGGCACGGCGCAGATCGCCGCAAAGACCACCCGCGACAGCCAGGGTGTGGCGGTCGTGACCCTGAAAAAGAACCAGACCATCGCCTCTGTCGTCCCGGCGGATACGCTGGAACTGGCCAACCCCCACCGCTACCGCGTCCGCAGCCTGCCGGCGACCGGTGCGCTGATTCGCGCGGAGGATGAAGGGGAGCAGATGACGATGCTGTAAAAAAGCCTCTCCCTTTGGGAGAGGTGTCGCCGGAGGCGACGGAGAGGGCAAGCCCGGCGCGAAAGAGCCGTGGGCGCGGCGATAGGCAGGCTCTTTGTCAGAGCGATACTATCGCTGTGCAGAGCTGTTTGGCAGCGGCTTTGCCCTCTCAGGCGCTGCGCGCCAGCTCTCCCAAAGGGAGAGCCTTTGGAGCGCGAGGAAGGAGAAGATAACCATGCAGAACATCGACCTGATCTGCGTCGGCAAGCTCAACGCGAAATACTTCGCTGAGGGCGTGGCCGAATACCAGAAGCGTCTGGCGGCGTTTGCGTCTTTCCGCATCGTCGAGCTGCCGGAAGAAAAAATCGAAGAGAAGAACGCCTCCGACGCCGTGGTGAAAAAGGCGCTGGACAAAGAGGGCAGAGCCATCCTCGGCAGCGTCCGCAGGGGCGCGGCCATCGTCGCCCTGTGCATCGAGGGAAAACAGATCTCCTCCGAGGAACTGGCGCAGTTCCTCGCCGACCGCGCAAACAGCGGCGCGGGAGACGTGGCGTTCGTCATCGGCTCGTCCCACGGCCTCTCGGACGAGGTCAAGCGCGCGGCGGCGCTCCGGTTCAGCATGGGCCGCATCACGATGCCCCACCAGCTGGCCCGCCTTGTCCTCACCGAACAGATCTACCGCGCCTGCACCATCAACGCGGGGATGAAGTATCATAAATAATTGGACAAATTTTTAAGTTCTGGTATAATAAGCTTGATAAGAGGATCGGAGGACGGAACAGGCAGCCGTCGCCCATTGTTAGGAGATGCGGGAATCGTCACCCCGCCTGATTCTCAGAGAAAAGGCCGCTGCAGAAATGCAGCGGTCTTTTTTTGCGTGGAAAAGGTCAGGCTCTCCTTCGTACAACCTCTCAGTCTGCTTCGCTCGACAGCTCCCCTAGTAGGGGAGCCTCTGGCGAAACCGTTCACTCTGCGGGGACTGCCAAAGCCTCCCCTCGGTAGGGGAGGTGGCACGGCGTCAGCCGTGACGGAGAGGTTGAGCTCCTCCCCCAAAGGGGGAGCCTTTGACTGAGAGGGCTCCGTGAATTTGTGGAAAATGCACGATTGAAAAGAAAGGAATTTGTAAATGTGATAAAAATGAGAAGAAGATATTGACAAAAACGATGGGTGGGGTATAATGATAGCACAGGCCGACAGCCGGAAATGGATGGCCTGCCTGTATAATTCATTTTTATTTATGGAGGCAAAAATCATGAAAATGGCAAAGAAACTTCTGGCCGTCGTCCTCACCGGTGTTATGGCTGTGTCCATGCTGACTGGCTGCGCTCTGGGCGACAAGGTCAAGGCTGAGGCTCTGGAGAAGGCACTGAACAGCGACCAGGTCAAGACTGCTGCTGAGCAGGCTGGTGCGACTGCCGAGAAAGAGACCAAGTACGACTACAAGAGCGAGCTGAACAGCGTTGCTAACAGTGCTTGGAAGGATGAGGCTGCCATGAAGTCTGGCAAGGATACCAACTTTGCTACTACTTATGTTGGCCAGCTCGCTGCCTATACCAAGAACACCACCAAGTACTTCGTGTATGTGGTTGATGTTACTGACGTGAAGACCAGCAAGAAGGGCGAGTGGACTACTCGCGCTGTTGATCTGCGTAAGGCTGTTACTCAGAAGGGCTTTGACTCTACTGATGTTGATAAGATCAAGGACTACAACGCTGATGCTACCAATAAGACTGCTAAGTTCGGCGTTGAGTTCAAGAGCGTGACCACTGAGGAAGGCAACAAGAAGACCACCACCGATTACGCAATCATCGTCTTCGAGGCTGGCGTTGCTGCTGCCTAATCACCCCATCTGCTCAAATCATTACAGACCCTGTCTGTGATACACATTGAGAAATGACTCCAAGGCCCGGAGCGGGAACGCTCCGGGCCTTGGTTTTTTTGGTGGCGGGGCGGGGAGGAGCGGGGGAGTCGGCCTTTACAATCCCCGCAAAACATGGTAAAGTAAAGGTACTCTGCTTTCAACAGGAAAAGCAGGCCCGGCTGCGGGGAAAGCCGCCGGGAAAACGACTCAACACGACACGGCAAACCAGCCGCGGACGGAAAGGATGTACTTACAATGGAACAGAGCGAAAAGACCCTTGATATGATCGTCAATCTCTGCAAGAACCGGGGCTATGTCTTCCCCGGCTCTGAAATCTACGGCGGTCTGGCCAACAGCTGGGACTACGGCCCTCTGGGCGTCGAGTTCAAGAACAACGTCAAGAAGGCATGGCTGAAAAAGTTCGTGCAGGAGAGCCCCTACAACGTGGGCCTCGATGCCGCCATCATCATGAACCCCCAGACATGGGTCACCACCGGCCACGTGGCCGGCTTCTCGGACCCCCTGCTGGACTGCCGCGCCTGCAAGGCCCGCCACCGTGCCGACAAGCTCATCGGCGACGAGCACCCCGAGGTGAACGTGGACGCCATGAGCTTTGACGAGATGGACGCTTTCATCGCCGAACACGAGGACGTGGTCTGCCCCATCTGCGGCAAGCACGACTTTACCCCCATCCGTAAGTTCAACCTCATGTTCAAGACCGCCATCGGCGTCACCGAGGACAGCTCTTCCACCTGCTACCTCCGCCCCGAGACCGCGCAGGGCATCTTCGTCAACTTTGCCAACATCCAGCGCACCACCCGCCGCAAGCTGCCCTTCGGCGTGTGCCAGGTGGGCAAGGCGTTCCGCAACGAGATCACCCCGGGCAACTTCACCTTCCGCACCCGCGAGTTCGAGCAGATGGAGTGCGAGTTCTTCTGCAAGCCCGGCACCGACCTGGAGTGGTTCTCCTACTGGAAGGACTACTGCGAGAACTGGCTGCTGAGCCTCGGCATCAAAAAGGAGCATCTGCGCCTGCGCGACCACGAGCCTGCAGAGCTGGCCTTCTACAGCCGCGCCACCACCGACATCGAGTATGCCTTCCCGTTCACCGACTGGGGCGAGCTGTGGGGCATTGCCGACCGCACCAACTACGACCTGACCCGCCATCAGGAAGCATCCGGCAAGAGCCTGGAGTACTTCGACAGCGAGACCAACGAGCACTACATCCCCTACGTCATCGAGCCGTCTCTGGGCTGTGACCGCGTGGCTCTGGCCTTCCTGTGCGAAGCCTACGACGAGGAGCACCTGACCGACAGCAAGGGCAAGGAGGATGTCCGCACCGTGCTGCACCTGCATCCGGCTCTGGCTCCCTACAAGTGCGCCGTGCTGCCCCTGAGCAAGAAGCTGGGCGAAAAGGCCATGGAGATCCGCAACGAGCTGAGCAAGTACTTTATGGTGGACTACGACGATACCGGTTCCATCGGCAAGCGTTACCGCCGCGAGGATGAGATCGGCACCCCGTACTGCATCACCGTGGACTTTGACACCGTGGGCGACGAGGCCAAGGGCATTGCGGCCGACAACTGCGTCACCGTCCGTGACCGCGACACCATGGAACAGGTCCGTATGCCCATCAGCGAGCTGAAGAGCTACATCGAGAGCAAGATCGAGTTCTGATCCGTTTTTTGAAAGAACTGTGCGCCCGTCCGCATGCCGGAACCTCCGGAAGCGGGCGGGCGCTTTTGTTTTGAAGATGCTGCACTCCCTATTTTGCGTCACTTTGCGTCACACGGCAGCCCACCTGTCCGGCCCGGACAGGCAAAAAGCCGGGAGGAACGTCCATTTTTCCAAAATTTTCCGATGCCGGGACAATCGACAACAAGTTTGACGCAGCCATGCAAAAAATAGTATAATGACCCCAGAACGGACCATAGAAAAGAAGGGAGACACCGGGGTGCAGGACAAGGACGGAAAGACGGCACAGGGCGGGGCAATGACCCGGCAGCAGGCCGAACAGGAAATGGAGCAGCTGCGCAAGGTGTTCCCCTCGGTGCGCATGCTCACTGCAGAGCAGGTGCAGGCCGGGGAGGCAGTGGGAGATGCTGCCCGGCAGGCGCTGGAAGAAAAGACCACCCACAGCCGGATGGAGTACCGCGGGCAGGAGCTGTACGAGGTGACGGCCCTGTTTGCGCAGGTGGAAGGCACGCCCTGCGTGCTGGAGCTGGAGCGCAGGCTGGACCGGATCATGCTGCTGGACCCCGAAGAAAGCGAACAGTTGTTCAACAACCTTGCGGAGTACCGTGGAAAACTGTACCGCGATGCGGTGACCGGCGCGTACAATGAGCGCTATTACCAGGAAAAATACAGCAGCCGCATCCTCACGGCTGGTGTGGCGGTGCTGCGGGTGGACGACTTCAAGGCGGCCAACGACGTATATGGCCGTTACGCCGGAAACAGCGTGCTGGAAACCGTGGCCGGGGTGCTGCGCCGGAATTTGGGCGAGAAGGACCGCCTCATCCGCCGCGGCGAGGACCGGCTGCTGCTGCTTCTGCCGGAGGTGGGGCAAAGCGACTTCGGCCAGAAGCTGGAGCATCTGCGGCTGCAGCTGGAGGCGGCCGGTGTTCCGGGCTACTCCCATCTGCACATCTCGGTGAGCATCGGCGGTGTGTGGATCCGGGACGGGGAAGTATCGGCGGCGGTGGAGCACGCAGAGCGGCTGGCGACCTATGCCCAGATGCAGAAGAACACCGTGATCACCGAGCAGCAGCCGGAGCGCACGGCCGCCGCGCCGGTGCACCGCCGCCAGAGCGTGCTCATCGTGGATGACTCTGAGCTGAACCGCAAGATGCTGGGGCAGATGCTGGGCAGCCGGTTCGACATTGCCGAGGCGGCCAGCGGCGAGGCCTGCCTGCAGCTGCTGGAACAGAACGCCACCGGCATTTCCATCGTGCTGCTGGACATCCATATGCCCGGCATCGACGGTTTTACGGTGCTGGAAGAGATGAACCAGAAAAACCTGCTGGAACAGATCCCGGTGATCATGATCTCCAGCGAGGACACCGTGGACGCGGTGCGGCGGGCCTTTGACCTGGGAGCCTCGGATTACATCAGCCGCCCGTTCGACGCCAAGGTGGTCTATCAGCGCATCATCAACACCATCCAGCTGTACGCCAAGCAGCGCCGCCTGAGCGCCATGGCGGCGGATCTTGCTTTTGAAAAGGAACGCGCCAGCCGGATGATGATCGGCATCCTGAGCCAGGTGGTGGAAAAGCGCAACGGTGAAAGCCGCGACCATGTGCAGCGGGTGGCGCAGCTCACCTCCATGCTGCTGGCCGGGCTGGCCCAAAAGACCGACCGTTACCCGCTCACACGGGAGATGCGCCGCACCATTGCCACGGCGGCGGCTCTGCACGACATTGGCAAAATGGAGATCTGCGAGGACTTGCTGCACAAGGAAGGCCCACTGACCGAGGCCGAGCGCCGTACCCTGCAGAGCCACACCCTGCTGGGAGCACAGATGCTGGAAGAACAGCCCGAATGCCGGGACGACGCCTTTGCCCGCACGGCGTACAACATCTGCCGCTGGCACCATGAGCGGTACGACGGCGGCGGCTATCCGGACGGCCTGCAGGGGGAGCAGATCCCCATCGAAGCACAGGTGGTGGGCCTGGCGGACGTGTACGAGCGGCTGGTGAGCCGCCCGGTGGACGGCCACGCCCGTACCCACAGCGAAGTGGTGCAGATGATCTGTACCGGGGTGTGCGGGGCCTTCAATCCGCTGCTGCTGGACTGCCTGCAGGACATGGAAGTCGAGATCGCGCGTGCCATGCAGGACACGCCGGAAGAAACCTGAAAACATCACACCAACCGGGAAGTGCACGGGAAACCAGCGCACTTCCCGGCTTTTTGTGTGCATAAAACAGAAGTCCGGTCCTTGCCCGCAGGCACAGGCTGTGTTAAACTAAAGGAAAACAGATCGCATTATGAGGAGGAATGGTTCGTGAAACAACTGCAAGGGTTTGTGCGCCGCGCTGCGGCGCTGGTGCTGGCGGCGGTGCTTTGCCTGTGTGCTCCGGCAGCACTGGCAGCGGACGATGCTGCTGTGTCCGGCGGTGCGGTGACCATGGGCGGTGCCAACACTACCCTGATCCCGGAGGAAGAGGAAAACTGCCTGAGCTGGCTCTTCGGCTCCGGCGACACCATCACCCTGCCGTACCTGAACATCCGGGGGCAGGGTCTGAAGAAAAACGTCACGCTGAACCTGGTGGACTGCCTGGTGGGCATCACCTACAACGAGCTGGGGTCCATCGGCAGCTATGTCAGCGCCAGTGCGGCCCAGCAGGCCTGGAAGGCACAGGCCGTGGCGGCCCACTCCTATCTGGAATATCACAAGCAGTACGGTTCTTCGACCAATGCACTGGTCTACACCCCGGTGGATCAGATCCCCTCCGCTGCCCGGGAAGCCATCCGCAAGGCGGTGGAGCCGGTGAAGGATGAGATCCTCACCTACAACGGCAGTGTATGCGACGCGGTGTGGTCGGCCAGCGCGGGCTACAACACCCAGACCGGCGTGTACGGCACCTGCTCCAGCCGCGATGCCTGGGGCACCGAGGTGCCCTATCTGCAGAGCGTGGAAAGCCCCTATGAGGAGCAGTATCACAACCTGCTGCGCCGCTCCATCGGCAAGGATTATACCTATGTGGAGTACAACGACAGCCGCACCGGGGAGCCTTATACCGATGCGGACACCACCCACAAGAGCCTGGGCGGCTATGTGCAGTACAACACCTTTGTGTCCAACGGGCGCAGCTACCGCTACATCGGGCAGTTCGTCTCGTCCCGCTACTGCTTTGACTTTGGCACGGACGAAAACGGTACCCCCTGCATGACCTACTACGGCTTTGGCCACGGTGTGGGCATGAGCCAGTGCGGTGCCGTGGGCTATGCCGCAGAGCGGAACATGGGCTATAAGGCCATCCTCCGGCATTATTACAAGGGTGCCAGCATCACGAGCCAGGGCAGCAGCGGTGGTCTGTTCGGCTGGCTGCGCAGCCTGTTTGGCTGACAAAATGCGCCCCGCGGCCATGGTACACGGCCTGAGCGGCCTTCTGGTGTCACGTTGGCGGCAAAAAAGAACCTCCAAAATTCTGGCAAGGGCTTCTCAAGTGCGGCGCAATTTGGTATACTATCGCAGGGCCGAAAGGTTTCTTTGATACAAAACAACGCATCTGCGTGATACACGTTGGCGGCTTGTCCGCATCAGACGTTTGGAAAATAAAAGTGTTTTCCAAGGAATGGAGAAGGAAGCATGGAGTTGGATCAGGAAAAATTGACCCGGAATGAATCGGAGCGCAGCCGGGAGCTGGCACAGCGCATCCGGCGGGAGCTCGGCCCCTGCAGCGTACAGGTGCTGGGCGGCGTCGGCGCACTGGAAAGTGCACTGGAAGCGACCGGTGCCGTGCAGCCTGCCGAGGGTGCTCTGCCGGAACTTCTGGTGGTGGTGGACCCGGAGTGGGTCACCCTGCCGCAGCAGCTGGCCGACCGGGTGCTGCTGGTGTGCAGCGAAGAAACGATGCTGGCCGCCTGCGCAAAGCAGCTGGCACAGCAGGGCCTGTACCGCGATTTTTCGTGGCAGAGCCGGGGCCGCGCTTTGCAGACGGCTCTGTTTTGCCGCACGGACGCCCCGGATGCAGCCGGGCAGCTGGCCGGATATGAGGAAGAACTGGACATCCTGCGGGAGCGCATGGAGCTGGCCGAGCGCACCGGCGAAGAGCAGGGACGCCAGCTGGAGCGTCTGCGCAGCGACCTTTCGCTGAGCCGCAGCCACGAGCAGGATCTGGAAAAAACGCTGAACAGCGTGGTCCAGTCCCAGTTCTGGAAGCTCACCTGGCCCATGCGGTATCTGGTGAGCAAGTGCCGCCAGCTGTGGCACACCTTCCCGCTGTTCGTCTTTCTGGCAACGCTGCGCCGGGTGGGCATCTCCGGCGTGATGGCCCAGGCGAAGGCCAAGCGGGAGTACAAAAAGCTGTTCCCGGGCAAAGCCATGCCCGCCGACCGTTTTGCCACCCCGGAGCTGCTGGTAAAGCAGGCGGCCAACCAGCCGGCAGGCCCGCTCATCAGCATCGTGGTGCCGCTGTACAACACCCCGCAGCAGTTTCTGGTGGAGCTGCTGGACTCGGTGCAGAACCAGAGCTACCGCAACTGGGAGCTGTGCATGGTGGACGCCGGGCAGGATGAGACGGTGGGCCAGACCGTGAAGGCCCGCGCCGCCTCCGACCCCCGCATCCGTTATCGGAAGCTGGACAAGAACGACGGCATTGCCGGCAACACCAATCAGGGCTTTGCTATGGTCAAGGGCGACTATGTGGCCCTGCTGGACCACGACGATATCCTGCATCCGTGCGCTCTGTGGTATGTGGCACAGGCCATCGCCGAGCAGGGAGCCGACTTCGTGTATACGGACGAGGTCACCTTTGAGGGCGACATCGACCACCTGACGGTGTACCACTTCAAGCCGGATTATATGCTGGACAACCTCCGCTCCAACAACTACATCTGCCACCTGAGCGTGTTCAGTGCCGCGCTGCTGGCCAAGGTGGGCGGCGACGAGCGGGCGGAGTTCAACGGCAGCCAGGATTATGACCTGTACCTGCGCCTGACCGAGCAGGCCAAAAAGGTGGTGCACATCCCGCACCTGCTGTATTACTGGCGCTCCAGCCCCACCAGCGTGGCAAGCAACATTTCGGCCAAGATGTACTGTCTGGAAGCCGCAATGAAGGCCCTGCGTGCCCACTACAAGCGCGTGGGCGTGCCGGTGGATGACGTGACCATGATCCCCAACACCCCGGGCTTCTACAAGACCGACTACACCATCACAAAGCCCGGCAAGGTGAGCATCCTGATCCCCAGCTGCGACCATGGGGCAGATCTGCGCACCTGCGTGGATTCCATCTACCGCAAGACCACCTATGCGGACTTTGAGGTCCTCATCATCGAGAACAACAGCAAGGAGGACGGCACCTTCCGCCTCTACGAACAGCTGCAGAAGGAGCACCCGGACAACCTGCGGGTGCTGTACTGGAAGGGCACCGGCTTCAACTACAGCGCCCTGAACAACTTTGGCGCCAAGGAGGCGACCGGCGAATACCTGCTGCTGCTCAACAATGACACCGAGGTGATCACCCCTCGCTGGCTCGAGGAGATGGTCATGTATGCCCAGCAGGAGCGCGTGGGCTGCGTGGGCGTCAAGCTGCTGTACCCGGACAACACCATCCAGCATGCAGGCATCGGCTTTGGCTATCTGACCCTGGCCGCCCACATGCACAAGAACTTCCCGGTGGGACACCCCGGCTACATGGGCCGCCTGGTCTATGCGCAGGATGTCTATGCCGTGACCGCTGCCTGCCTGATGGTGCGCAAGAGCGTGTACGACGAGGTGAACGGCCTGGACGAGAGTTTTGCTGTGGCCTTCAACGATGTGGACTTCTGCGTCCGCGTGCGGGAGGCCGGGTATACCAATGTCTTTACCCCCTTTGCCCAGCTGTATCACTACGAGAGCAAGAGCCGCGGCCTGGACGAGAGCCCGGCCAAGCGCAAGCGCTTTGAGTCGGAAGTGAAGCGGTTCCAGAAGCGGTGGGCCAAGCAGCTGGCCGCCGGGGACCCCTGCCTGAACCCGAACTTTGACCTGATGAAGGAGGACTTCACCTTCGACATCAAGCCGCTGGAGTGACCCTCTCAGTCTGCTGCGCAGACAGCTGTTCCTCACTCTGTCACTTGCGTGACATCTCTCCCCGGCGCGGGGAGAGCCTTTCCCGAAAGGGGAAGCTGTGTTCGGAAAACTGATTGAAAACGAAAAGAGGAACTCTGGTGGAACTTTCAGCCTGTATCGTAGTTTATAACGGCGCAGAAGAGGCGCTGCGGGCAGCCCAGACCGTGCTGGACCGCACCTGCCGCTACCCGCTGACGCTGTATCTGGTGGATAACGCCAGCCCGGACGGCAGCGGCCAACGCCTGGCCGCCGCCGCAGCCGACGGCACCCTGCGCACCACTGTGGGCCAGAAGGTGCAGGTGCTCTGCCGGCCGGAGAACGGCGGCTTTGGCACCGGCCACAACATGGTGCTGCCGCTGCTGCACAGCCGGGTGCATTTTATCCTCAACCCGGATATCCAGCTTACCGCCGACACCCTGAGCGACCTTGCCGACTGGATGGTGCAGCACCCCGGCGTGGTGATGGCCCGCCCGGCCCTGACCTTTCCGGACGGGCAGCCCCAGCGGCTGCCGCTGCGCCGGTGCAATGTGCGGGCCATGGTCTACCGCCAGCTGCCCTGCCTGAAGTTCTGGGCAAAGTACAACGAACGCTACCTCATGGCGGACCGGGACCTGACCCAGCCCACTGAGATCGAGTTCTGCACCGGCAGCTTCTCGGCGGTGGAAACCGCAGCCTTCAAGGCGGTGGGGGGCTTTGACGAGCACTACTTTATGTATGTGGAGGACGCCGACCTCACCCAGAAAATGCGCACAAAGGGCAAGGCGTATTTGGTGCCCCAGTACACGGCCATCCATGCCTGGCACCGGGCCGCCCACCGCAGTCTGAAGCCCTTTCTGTGGCAGCTGCGCAGTCTGCTGCGTTATTTTTCCAAGTGGGGCTTTGCGTGGTAAGATAAAAAATCTTTGCAACGGCTTTTCCGGAAATTTTGCCGGAAGGGCCGTTCTTTCTTGCTTTTTATGTGAATTGATAGTAAAATAAAGTGAACTGTTATCTCCTTTTGCAGGAGAGGACAGTGCTGAACAAGTTGACAGCGGACGCAGCTCCGCTTTGAATCCATACGCAGTTCGGCCGGTACGCCGCCCGGGCTGCGTACAGCTGCACAACTTTTTACAAAAGATTAAAGGAGTGCACAAGTATGAAAGGTATCATTCTTGCCGGCGGTGCCGGCACCCGGCTTTACCCGCTGACCATGGTCACCAGCAAACAGCTGCTGCCGGTCTACGACAAGCCGATGATCTACTACCCCCTGTCCACGCTGATGCTGGCAGGCATTCAGGACATCCTGATCATTTCCACCCCCACCGACACGCCCCGCTTTGAGGCGCTGCTGGGGGACGGCAGCCAGTACGGCATCCATCTGCAGTACAAGGTGCAGCCCTCCCCGGACGGCCTGGCACAGGCCTTCATCCTGGGCGAAGAGTTCATTGGCGACGACTGCTGCGCCATGATCCTGGGCGATAATATTTTCTATGGCAACGGTTTCTCCAAAATCCTCAAGACGGCTGCGTCCAACGCAGAGAACAAGGGCCGCTGCACCGTGTTCGGCTACTATGTGCAGGATCCCGAGCGCTTTGGCATCGTGGAATTCGACAAGGACGGCAAGGTGCTGAGCGTGGAGGAAAAACCCCAGCATCCCAAGAGCAACTACGCCATCACCGGCCTGTACTTCTACAACAAGG
>OGIU01000909.1_pt1 | contig 15928 bp, 5 predicted proteins | sample 1571791 | NCBI WGS metagenome assembly OGIU01 (sample SAMEA2582104, study PRJEB24529) | metagenome | biome: Human gut stool | place: China | collected 2011
GGCGACCACCGAGATCTACACTCTTTCCCTACACGACGCTCTTCCGATCTATATAAACAACTCTGCCCCAATATACCTCCGGCTCAACAGTCTTTTATAGGACACAGACGTACGGCAGTTCCTCCACTACGTGCTTGCCGAATGGTGAGGGTATCACTATAAGTCACTTCGCGCTCTTCTATAAGTATAGCAGCAGGACATGTCTCATAATCGGACTCAGGAGCATCACGATAAATAGTAGCCAGATAGCTTTTATCTGTATCGAGAAAAGACAGACTGATATTAGCCGTTCGTTCCTCATCTCCCGTGATACTGCCTATATACCAGCATCCCTCTCCTTTATCACAACGGGCAATAGTAACATAACTGCCAATGCATGCTTCCGGCACCACTGTTCTGCTCCAATCTGTAGGACAAGATACTATAAAATTAAAAGGTTCCGGATTAGCCTCGTAATTCTCTATTTCATCCGAAGCCATTTGTAACGGTGAATAGAGCACCACAAACAGCGCCAATTGTTTGGCCAGTGTGGTATGTACACGTGTCTGTGGCATTACATCGTTAACAAACCGAAACGTCACCGGTGTAAAGTCCATCGGGCCTGCCAACCCACGAGTGAAAGGCAATATTACGGTATGAGAGGGAGGATTTCCACCATCTACATCCCAAGCGTCCCATTCTTGTCCACGTACTCCCTCTTGTGTCATCAGATTAGGAAAAGTACGCTGCAAACCTGTAGGAATCACCGGTTCATGATTATCAATACAGATACGGTGACGGGCAGCAGCCTCTATTACCTTGCGATAATGAAGTACACCAAACTGACTGCTATGATATTCTTTCCCATCAAGCAAATTGCCCACATAACCCGTTTTTACTTGATGCACACCATATTTCTCATAGAACTTGAAACCATCTTCCATCTGATTTTCATAATTGGAAACATTACCGCCAGTTTCATGATGTCCTATCAAAGCTACTCCTTTGCTACGCCCATAATCAGTAATACGTTGTATATCAAAATCGGTATAAGGTTTTGTGAAACTAAACTTCCAAGTAGCCCAGTCTTCATTCCACCCTTCCACCAGTACACCTCCCAGGTTATTGGCAGCAGCAAAATCGATGTGACGCATTGTATTCTCTGTTGTGGCCCCATGATGGGGACCGGCATGCCAGGTGTTATGCTTCATGTGATAAGTCCACCAAATTCCAATATAGCGCATAGGTTGTATCCAGGAAGTATCGGTTATACGACAAGGTTCATTAAGATTTAACATGAGACGGGAAAGAAGCAAATCACCGGCAGATTCAGCCACTATCATTGTACGCCAAGGAGATACACGGGTATCGGTAACACGTACTTTCTCACCTGTACTCCAAGGTGTAAGAGCCGCACGTAATGTAACCGTTTTATTATCTTCAAGTTGTTCAACCGGCTTCAAGTTCATGGCAGCATAATCTGTAAGATTTGCTTCATGAATAGCCAAATAAAGGCTATCTGTTGTCTCAATCGTCACCGGAGTGCTTACCCATCCCATCTTACTAAGAGTTTTTTTCTCAAATAAGGCCTCGTAAAAACGAACTCCTTTCACTGGAATACTCCAAGCATCATAATCTGCAGGAAAAACGAATTCAGTCACTTCGTCATCAATAAGAAACTCTTGTAGCTGTTGCTGGCGCGGGAACTCATACCGGAATCCCATCCCATCATCAAAAAGACGAAAAATAATATTCAGTTCCCGCTCCAACGATGTTTCTTCCTTGAGGCATACCCTCAATTCATTATAATGATTTACAATTTCAGCCTCTTCCCCCCATACTGGTTGCCACACATCATTATGCGAATCATGCTTAACCTCTTTTAGAACGAAACCAGTCAAAAGATCTGGCGCATCCTTCAAAACCAATCCCAGACGTGAAGGAAGTAAAATATTCTTCCCCGCATGTCTTAAACAATATCGTGGAGCACCTTCTTCATCAAGTGTAAACTCTAAAGAAAGTTTTCCATTTGGAGAGGTCAACTTGATATGTTCCTGCTGGCATGAAATCATCCATAGGCCTAAACATAAAGCAAGTATAATCTGTAGCGTTTTTTTTAGTTTCATAGTCATTACCGAATTTAATTTTATATATCCAATTCTTATTTTATAAGTCTACTGACAAACAGTCCCTTTCCTTCCTCAGCCGGAATAACACAGAAGTTTACGAAACCACAGACAGACTCCGGTTCAAGCAACGTGGCAACCAAATTTCCTAAAGGTTGTGCCAAAGGTACCAACCAACTACCTATTGGAAGTTCTACATTATCTTCATAGACATCCGTTTCTACATTTACCGGATGAATCCCCTCCCATTCCTTCTCTGCACGATACAGACGGGTTACTTTGTAACGCTCAACTTTTGCTTTTTGTACACGGGTAACTTGCTCAATGTGTACACCCAACGCTCGAAGCTTACATACTGCTTCTGTACAGGGAGCATCGAGCAGATAAGCCTTAGGGCGAGTACGCATCAATTGAGGTGTTGCCTGCATGGCATCAAGGGTTGGCAGTTCAGTCTTAAACAGTTCATTGGCCTTATAATCGATAAAAGAGACTACATGACGTACAGTATCCGAAGTGAAAGTAACATATATCGGTTCAGTAGCTTTCAAGGTGCGCTTCCTGGCTTGTTCTATCTTACGTTTAATTGAAGCACGATGTTGCGCAGCAGTAACCAACGTTTGCCGTGCCACCAAGAAACCGCACTCACTACGACGTGCAAAACACTCCGGTCCCAATCCAATACCTCTTATTTCGACAAAAAGCGATACAGCCCCCGTCAATGCTTGAAAAGTAGAACTGGACTGCGGACTTTTGGCACCTTTTACAAGAACAAGGGAACCATCTGCCACACGAGGAGTAAAGTAGAAACCGGAAGCATAACCGGCACTATTTAAAACGACCTCTGCCTCACGACGAAAAAGTTCTTCAGACAGCGTACGTAAAGCTAAAGGCGCATTAAGATGTCCTGTAGGTAAAAAAAGTACATCAGCAGCATTTGCTGTCGGCACTCCACGTAATAAGTTAAACTCACGACGTAAAGGTGTATATTCATGAATATCAAGAGCTACGTCCGGATTCCATTGCTGATAGGACTGCTTCAACAGCAAAGTGACAGCATCCTCTAATTTGCTCTGATCGCGATTCAAATCGTAACCATCGGCCGAACGACGTTGCTGAATGGCATAACCATCAACATTGGCTATAGGAACCAAAGCCACAGCTATATGATTCAGCAATTCACGTCCTTCTTTTTCACAAAGTAAGTAACGGACAAGCATGCATACAGCCTCAGCACCTGCCGGCTCGTTACCATGCAGTGCCGCTTGAATCCATACCCTTACCTTCTTCTTGTCGGGAGTACCCAAATAAAGTACCGGAATGGTACGTCCTTGTTTGGTAACACCAATATTCTCCATATATGCCAAACCCGGAGAACGTACAACCAATTGTTGTAAATAGTCCTTTATCTCATCAACCGATGCCAATCCGCTACCGTAAGGTTTACTTAGAGTAGGTGTCTCACGGTCAAATTTGGGGTCAGGATAGAAACTTGCAGTTACTCCGGCAGGTTGCTTCGACTGATTTCTATTCCATAACACAAGATTAGCTAATACCACTTCTTGTGCTATCCTCTGTAAATAAAGAGCCGTTTCAGACGGTAGACCTGCATAATAATCGCTGCTAAAAGACTCACCAAAAAAAATTGCATAAAAGACACAAGCCGCCAGATAACTGCCTGCAGGACTAGGGTGGCTGCCATCAGAATTATACAACTGCAAACTTGGACACTCTCTACGTACACGTCTCCATGCCTCACCCACAGGAGCACAATAAGCATCAAGGACATCAGCCATTTCCAAATAGTTTTCCGTAAGTTGCTGCTGCATTCCTTCATAAGTATCATTATTACGCCCCCATGTCATATAACAGACACTTTTTCCTTTTGGGGCATAAAGACGGCGTAAACTATCTAACTGCGCCGCAGGATGGAATACATTCTTCTTTACCCATTCCTTTTCACGAGTAGGTGCCTTGCTCTGTTCCTGCATCACCATATAATCCCATCCTCCTTCACGAATCGCCTCTAATGTTTGCGTATTGGCTGCATGCTGTCTCAAGTACCAACCAGGGTTAGCAACCTGGCGCACTGATATTTTTTTTCCACATGAGGATGCTAACGATTGGACTTGCCATGGCAAACGATTAAAAAAAGTATAGCTGTTACCTATAAAAAGTACCCGTAAAGAATCTGTCGTCAATAATGGCACAGCTTGTTTCCCCATAGGGACAGCCTCATGCCCGATGCCGCACTCTTCTATCTTGCGCCAATGGCATTCCCAACCACGGGATGCAGCCAACTGGTGAATATAAAGCCAGAAACTACGCCCACGCTCCATACGGTTTCGTCCTTGTCGTTCAGCTTCAGGAGTCTTGCGTAGAAAAGACTCACGTATCGTATCTCCCAAAGCCAGCTGTAGTATGATAGGTTTTGACAAGTATTTTTTTATCTGTTCAGATGAAATATAGGGGATACCAGCCGTACCATAAGGATATGTCTGGGCCAAATCAGGAAAAGTATACCAACCGGGAGAACTTATAATAGCTTTTTCCACATAAGGACTATCGTGAAAAAGCATGAAACGCTGTACGAATTGCCCACCAGCAGAATGACCATAAATCATATATCCTTTGCGCATGCTTCCCGTAAATTGACGCACATATTCAAATAGTTTATCAACCAACACTGGTGTAATTTTTTCGGGAGCATTAGCTACTGTATGGGCAGCATTCATCACCCCCACCTCCTGATAGTCTGCCAAAGGATAAGATTTCAAATCAAAGTGAGGTATAAAAAGCATAAAACCCTTTCTCTCCGCTTCTTCTTTCCAACCGTCCAAAAGATAACGATAGCCGCGGTCTCCTCCTTCAAAGACAAATACAATAGGCATTTGTTTAATATCCCCCTGGGAAGGTATATAATAATGTACATCTACCGGGCGATCGGCAAAAGGAGGGTATTGACTATAAGTGAAGAAATGTTCACCTCTTGGCCTTTCCAAAGTCTGTTTCGCTATTGCAGATAAACAAATACAGAGGAATCCAATATAAAATATAATCAGCTTCTTCATAATTCGTACCTTCCCTTCTTTACTATTGTACCATCTTGCATTACAAATTTACCACGGGCAATGACATCTGTAAGCTGCAAATCTTCCGCCAAAAAACACAAGTCTGCATCTGCTCCTTGTGCCACAATACCTTTAGCTCGTAATTTCAGATTACGAGCCGGATTGGATGTTATCAATGTAATCGCCTGTTCCAATGGTACCCCCTCCTCATTGACTAATGCAACTACCTCCTTGAAATTTAAATTCAAAGGAGCAGGACGATAAGTTATTTCTCCAGTTTCAGGATTCACTCTGCGTACGCCACCATGGCCATCACTAGAAAAAGTAATGCGATCAAGGGGGGACACCAGCTCGCAATGCACGTATCACACAACGATGGGGAGTATCAAACTTTGAGCCACCAGTCGAAAAATCAATCATTCCACCTAATTTACCAAATTCTACAGCCTGCATAAAAAGAGCTTCAGTACGTATCAGATGAGTAGGAGACAGATAAGATATCAGTGTAGGATAGTGACGAGCAATATTGAGTAAGGGCTCAATACCTTCCGGAAGTGCTCCCAAATGAATGTGGAGAATTCCTCCTTTACCAGATGTAAATCCCCCTAAACGTACCTGATGTATAATACGTAATATCTCTTGCTCTGTCGGAAACGGACTACGGTCATCACTCATCGCCAGCTTACAGCCAATAACTTTATCTATGAAGATAAGATCGTCAGCCACACTATTCATCAATGTTTTGGTAGGCAATCCGTAATAACTTGTCAGCATATAAGCCGACAATCCGTCATCGTCAATAGCTTTGGCCTTGGCATAAAGCGTAGTAAGTTCTTTGGCAAATCCATCAGTACCAAGCATACCCAATACAGTAGTAGTACCACATGCCACCAGTTCGCTCATAGTCACCTCGGGGACTAATGAGGCATAACCTTGTTGCCCTCCTCCACCAGTAATATGTACATGCTGATCTATAAATCCCGGAGTAACAATTTTACCTTGCACGTCAATAGTATGGCAAAATGATTCATTCAGTTCAATTGTCTTTGAAATATGCGCAATCTTTTCTCCGCATAGCAAAATGTCTGTTTTACCAAGATAGGCAGGAGCATATAAATTTGCATTCTTTATCAATGTAAACATAGCTGTCGATTAATTTTAGAAAGTGATAAGATGATAAAGTATCAAGAAAACAATTCCTCCTATTAAAGGAAATGTATTACGCCTTGCCAACTCCACTGATGACACACCGGCTACCCCGGCAATGGCAACAATGACTCCGGCAATAGGAGATGCGGCACGTCCCATGCTTGCCGCCAACTGCAAAGGAAGTATCAATGAAAAAATCGGCAAACCAAGCTGAGTGGCTATACCCGGCAATAAAGGACCAAATGAAAAAAAGGCTGCATTGCCACTTCCCATCAGCATGGCAGCTCCAAAAATAATGAGAGTAAAGATTGCGGCAATAGCTAATCCCGAAAGTCCGATATGAGAGGAATAACCCACCAATGAATCAATAAATCCCAAACCAATCAGTCCTTTAGAGAAAACTTCTGAAGCTACAATCAATGTTACAACTGAAGTAAACACATTTCCCATGCCTTTCCAAAAACTTGCAAAAACGTTAAAAGTAGTACGCACACTACGAGTATGAAACAACACAAATACCAATGATAAGAACAGAGAAAAAAGCATAGCAGTAGTGGTACCCAATGTTACAGTAGGCTGAAACAGTCCCACAAAAGGTGAAAAGAAAATGAGAAGAGCCAAAGGTAATACCGGGAGTAGCGCAAAAGCCAATGGAACATCCGGTTTTTCTACTAATGAGGTTGCAGTCACATTTGACACCTGCAATATGCCATCCTGCTGTTTCTTTGCATCTTTTTTATCAAAATAACGGTTATTGAAATAGAAGAGTACCATTACAACCAAGGAAGTAGGAATTACTAAAGGAAGTTGATGAGTGATGAAATATTCCACATTGGATTGTCCTATCAATTCGGCAGCCATAGCAGTATTTGCCGACCCCGGTCCCTGATCAAATAGAGTAGCAGCGGCAATGACTGACAATGCTGTAAGTTGGCTTACTCCCAAACTAATTAAAACAGGATAAACCGAAGCCACAAGCAACAATCCTAATCCGGCAGCTGAAGGAGTAGTAATAAAAAGTAATTGTCCAATAGGAACAACTATAGTAGCCGCCAAATAAGGATAACGTCGAAAAAGACCTAATGGCTTCATGGAAATATAGACCAATGCATTAGTAGCCTTTATGTTATTCATGAAAGCTACATAACCGCCAATTGTCATTATCATAAACCCTGCACGCGCCAAATTAGAAAGAAAAACTTCCTCTATCATCCTTACCAAATCAAACACCACCATTCCCGTAGCTTCACTAGGTACTACCGAATGCACTTGCATGAAAAAAGCAGCTGTAAGCATTAATAAACCGGAAAGCATCAAAAGACCTTGAGGATTGAGCTTACGATAAAGACCTACCGCTGTAATCCCTACCATAAGAAGACTAAAAATGAAAGCCAATTCGGACATGATGTATCAAGATATTAAGTTTTTGTTTTCTTTTGAATATATGAATCTAAATCAGATATAAACACCGATATATACAAAGCCGTTTATATGCGGTATTTATATCTGACTATTATCTATCAATACCCCGGATTATTTTCCAAAGGATTACCAGTATTGGCATCAATGAATGATTGCGGCAGCGGGAAAAGGACAGGAGTTTCATATTCATCCATACCACGTCCTGCAATACCAGCTATCTCATTGAGTTCACGCATGCGACGTTTGAAATAGTTATTGGTATCACGTTCGTCACCACCATTTTCTTGGCAAACACGTACCAATGTATGACGACGTTCTTCCTCCGTAAGCAGTTCACGGCTGCGTTCATCAAGAATGAAATCCATACCACCGATTCTAAGATCATCTTCAGTAATACTTACAGCATTGGAACGATTACGTACTTTATTTATCCATTTAATGGCCTCGCCTACTTGATTACTCTTGTAAAGAGCCTCTGCATAAAGTAAATATGTATCTGCCAAACGTAAATAAACAATGTCCGCATAGTGTCCATCATTAGCTGCATTAGCCAAAATAGGTGGAGTATAATCCCATTTACGAGTAGTAGGCCAATCATATTTTTTAATGGAAGTAGAAGTTAGCATGGCTGCATTAACCGTAGTATCAATAAGTGCAGTACCACCTAAATCAAATACCTTGGTTACATTGCCGGCAGCATCTACATCATTAATACTCCATACGATAGCATTGGCAGATACACGGTCATCTTGTTCTCCCATTCCTTTATAATTGTACAAACGAAGTGCTCCTCTGGAAGGAACTACACGTCCGGCTCCCTTACCACCATTAGCTTGCCAAAAGACTTGTGCAAATGAACCTTCACCACCGTTATTGATATAGTCCGGATTATGCTGGTTTGTCTTTTTACAATCGCCATCATTAGCATAATAGTTCTTATAAGTTGTAGTCATATAGACATTTGCAGTACCATAGGCACTATTCTCCTCTTCTGTGTTAATGAAAGCCAGTAACACCTCCGTATTTCCATCAGCATACATAGGAGTATAAAATACGTCAATAAAAGGACATCCATCATTGGAAGCATTACTACCAAAGCGTTGATTTATAAGGGAATATTCTCCACTTTCCACTAATGGTTTCAGTACTGAAACTGCTTTTTCAGCATTACCTTCTGCCAAATAAAGTTCACCCAAATAGTGACGTGCCACAGCACCAGAGACTTTACTATTATTAGATGTACGCAAAGGAAGGTTATCGACTGCAAACTGGAAATCTTCTGCCATCACTTCGCGAATACTACTCAAGGAAGCACGGTCCCAATCATCACGATAATTCAATCCTGTAATTTCTTGTGTTGAAAGGGGCACTGCACCAAATGAATAGGTAAGGTGACGGTAAGCCCAAGCACGGAAGAAGCGAGCTTCGGCCAACACCTCATTTTTACGATTTTCAGCATCAGCACCACTTCCCCAGTTAATGCCATCATTGTCAGCTCTTGAGATAACCATATTGGCAGTGTTGATGATACGATATCCCCACTGGAAAATATTATTCCAAATAGCAAGATCAGTGTAAGTTATCTCTTTGGGATTGTAGAGGAACTTCATTTCCGCATGACTATTATTGGCCCATGAATTATCTACCCCTCCACCCCAGGCAGAATGCAGACAGAGCGCAATACTTCCTCCCATTGCATCAGCACGGCGATACTCTGCACGCATAAGACCATAAAGAGGCGTTATCATCGATTTAAACCCATTGTAATCTACAAGTAAATTTTCAGGATAAAGTGCATCACGAGGATCTTCCTTAAGAAACTTATCCTCATTACAGCCGCCCATAGTGAGCAATAATACTGTAAACACTAAGACATTGAAATATGTTATTTTTTTCATATGTGCAATTTCATTTTAGCTTTTTATGATATATTACTCTCATCAAATATCTAACTTTAGTCCAAAAGTGAACGAACGTACTGGAGGAGCAGCCAATTGATCATTGAGAAATTCCGGATCCATACCTGTCCAGCCAGTTATTGTAGCCAAATTCTTAATGTTCATGTAAAGATTGAGCCGTTTGATGAAAGTACGACGCAACCATTGTTGTGGGAAATTATAACCCAATGTAATGTCGGAAATACGTAAGAAATCTGTCTTTTCATAGAAACTGGCTCCCTCTGGATTCACATCACTATTCAAACTATTTTTCGGATAGCTATTCGTAGGATTCTCTGGAGTCCAAAAATCCACCAAAAAACGGTTCTGGCGATATGAATTATGGCTTGTATCATACAAGGCATTCAGATGGGTTTGTCCTAACTGAGCCGTTAAGAACACACTCAGAGTGAAGTTTTTGTACTCAAAAGTGTTCATCAAACTCATATTTACTTTAGGAATAGCCGACCCTATAATAGTCTTATCAGCCGTTGTAATATCGTTACCATCTACATCAAGGTATTTCACATATCCAGGATACGAATTACGATAGTTAGGATCTTGCTGCCCTGTCGGGTTAGACGGATCAGCAATCTGCCATACACCGATAATTTTATAATCATAGTTCACATTGATAGGTTCACCAATAAACCACTTGGAAGCCACATCATCAACCGGCTTTCCATTAGCATCATACAAACCAACATCTACAATCTCCGAACGATAGTGTGAGAGGTTGAAAGAGGTGCTCCAGCTAAAACTCTTATGTGTAATGTTATTAGAAGTTATCTGGAATTCAAAACCACGATTACGGGTCTGTCCACGATTCTCAGTAATAGAGCCAGTACCATTAATGGTAGGAATAGAACGGGAAAGCAGCAAATCTTTGGTTTTAGACCAATAAATATCAAATGAACTCTGAATACGTCCATTCCAAAGTGCAATATCAAAGCCAGTATTAATAGATGTAGTAGTTTCCCAACCTAAACCGGGCGAAGCTAACTTCGACGGATAGAAACCAAACTGTGCAGTATGATCATCATTCAGATAATTGTAAGTTGAAAGATTAGGTAGTGTACTATAAGCACTGATAGCCTCATTGCCATTTTTACCCCATGACAAGCGATATTTCAGATTGCTAATGGTTTCACTTATAGGCTTGTCTTTAAAAAAAGATTCATTGGAAATATTCCATCCAATAGCGGCTGAAGGAAAAACGCCGAATTTAGAACTTTCACCAAAAGCGGAGTAACCATCACGACGAGCAGTAAGAGTCAACAAGTAACGATCATCATAAGTATAATTCAAACGCCCCATTTGTGAAATATGATTTTCTTTATAATAATTGGAATTACCAGACATTGTGGCAGCTTTAGAAATCTGGTAATAATACATCACATCATTGGGAAAATTCTTACCTTCCATTGTATTCTGTTCATATTCCTTGCTTTGAGCAGAATATAATCCTGTGAAAAATATACGATGTTTGCCAAATTCACGTTGATAAGAAATAATATTCTCCAAAATCCATTCTTCTGAATGCCAGTCATCAGTATTCAATACGCCATTAGCACTAGCTCCTTCGTAGGTATCCAAACCTTGATAATTCTTATAGGAGCTGTTTTGGTAAGTGAAGCCTGTATTCAATTTATAGCTCAGCCCTTTAATAAAGGGAAACTTTACCTCAAGCACATTATTAGTGATAACCTTTGCACGAATATCTTTTGTCTTATTATTAAGAGATCCCAACGGATTAATGCTGAAAGCTGAAGAGGAGTCCTCAGTAGCAGAAAGTGTAAGTGAACCATCCTCGTTATAAGCACGTCCCAACGGAACTTGTTTTATAGCCCGCCAAAAAGAAGCACTGCTACCACTACGATCGTAGCGACCTAACTGTGTAGTAGTAGAAAATTTCAACCAACTATTAAACTTCTGATCAAGATTGAAACGTACATTATAACGCTTGAACTCATTGCCTACCGCAGTTCCTTTCACATCCGTATAGTTCAATGAAATGAAATAGCTGGTTTTGTTAGCTCCACCACGGAAAGAAAGGTTATGCTGTTGTTTTATACCGGTCTGTGTTGCCAACTTCATCCAATCAGTACTCTGACCGGCAGCATACATAGCTAATTCAGTAGGAGTAAAGTTATCTAACCAAGGTTCAGGATTCTCTTCTGTAGGAGGAGTAGTATTGGTAGCCTTGAAAGCTTCAGATTTATACTTATAGAATTCTTTGCCATTCATCATACGAGGTAAATTGATAGGCTGGTCAATAGTAACATAAGTATCGTATGATACCGTCAATCTGTCTTTCTTACCGCGCTTAGAAGTAATAAGGATTACACCGTTAGAACCGCGAGCACCATAAATGGCTGCTGAAGAGGCATCCTTCAATACTTCTATACTCTCTACATCATTGGGATTGATTTCCGACCATGGACCATCAAAAGGTATTCCATCAAGAATAACAAGAGGTTTATTATCGGCCGTAATGGAGTTGTTACCACGAATACGTGTAGTAGTAGACGAACCTTCAGCATTACTACCCGTCACACTAATATTCAATCCTGGAACTGCTCCTTGCAAAGATTGAATCAAATTAGCTTGTGGGCGACTTTCAAGTACATCCGAGTTAACTGAAGCAACCGAACCTGTAAGATCACTTTTGCGCTGTACACCATAACCTACTACTACCACCTCATCCAGTGCCTGGTTATCTTCTTTCAGTACAATCTTTAACGATGATGCGTCTTTCACCTGCAATGTCTTGGATATATACCCAATGAAACTTATCTCCATTACCGCCCCCTTAGTCACTGAAGCGAGTTTAAAGTTTCCTTCTACATCGGTAATGGTGCCCGTACCCGTACCTTGTATCACTACATTGGCACCGATTATCGGTTCTCCTTGTTCATCTGTCACATTTCCGTTAATATTCCATGTCTGTGCATGAAGTGAGCTTGAAAGTGACAGCATCCACATAAGACAGACAAGCAAAATACCACTTGCGTCTCTCGATTTTTGTCTGGTTTTCATAAATTACATTTTTAAGTTAATAGGAACTTGTGTGTAAAAAATCTCGAGAGCAAAATTAGACAATGTAACAACCGATTATATTCACAGGTAGAGGATTTGGTAAATTCACAAAGTTATATATCACTGATTATCTTTCAATTACAGACAGACTCAATAGATTTTCAGTAGTGATTTAAATTAAATCGGTAATCAAAAACATGTATATAGATAATTGCCATTCGATAGTATTAAGCTATTGAATGGCAATTATCTATATACATGTGGGTAAAAAATGAGAGAAACGCTCAGTCTTCAAATTACTTTTTACAAACCTCTTTCACAGCTCGAAGAAATTCCTCCTTACTGAGCGAAGATTTATTTAAAGTTATAGAACGATTATTATATACGGTTTGCAGTGAACAGTGCAAAAATTCTGCAATCTTCTCACTATCCGTTACCCCCATTCGTATCAAAGCATGAATACGAAGTTCTGTATTAAGCCGCCCAGACTTCACTTCAATATGTTCTTCGGGACGTAGCAAACTATTGAAGTGCTCTACAAAATCAGGGTATAAATGTAGAATAATGGAATCAAATTTCTCATAAAAATCCTTCATTTCATCGCTCATGGTAGAAGTAGAACTAATCATCTTCTTTAAATCTTCAAGTTGCCCAGCCTTTAATTTACGGTTTAACTTTTTACGATACTCCTCCATACGGCAAATATAGGATGAACAAAGTTTGAATACCTGACCAATATACTCCTCCTTAATATAATTTGTGTCACGTAGAACCAAATTGAGCTTTTGCAGTTCACTATTAAGACTCTTCAATCTACCATTGGCCACATGTAGCTCAACCAAAGCTTTCCTACGTCTTCTTGTTTGCCTTCTCAAAAAGAAAAGAGCTATCAGCAATACAATAGTGAGAAAACTAATAAATAAAAGGAATAGCTTTAGCTGCTTCTGTTGCATATGATCACGTTCAATGTAGCTTTGATGTATCCTTCTCTGCAACTTCTGCTGATGAAGCAGTCGTACACGGCTCTTAAAAGTTATACCGATATCAGAACAATAAGTACTATAACGATAGGCTCGGTCCAACTGACCTTGTTCATATAAATAGGAAGCCAATGCATACAACGAACCAATATCACGATTCACAGCATATACATCAGCAATACCTGAGAGAATCATATTTTCCAGCCACTTGGTATGGTTGTGTTCTTTTTCATAAAGTAGAGCCAAGTTATAAGCTAAAATAGAATAATTACGACTATTAGGTAGAAGACGTTGTTTTTCCTTTTCCAACTCATCCCTAATGGCAATACGTTGTGCACCGGGAACATCTTGATATTTCCACACACGGCTATAAAGGTAGCGTGGCTCGTCAGGAGTGGCCGTCTGCAATACTGAATCTGAATATAACGCATAAAGTTGACCATAATGCTCATGTAATGCATCATCACCTAATGAATAGAGTTGCAACCGCGAGCAGAGAGTACGCATCTGACCATAATAACGCGAACGTAAGTAGCGAGGCATACTGGAAGAACAGAGTGAATGCATTACTTCAGAGGCTTGACTAAGCAAGCCATTAGCCGTATAAACAAAACCAATACCTAATAAAGATTCAATCTCACGATTCTTATCATGATATTGTCGTGCTAAATCAAGGCTTTGTGTAGTATACTTCATAGCCGAATCTGCATCATACACGCGATATTCTTGATAAATAGCCTGATTAAGTTCATACTGTTTCTCAAATGCCTTAGATTGTCTTAGTGAATGCTTCAACGCCTCTATTCGCTCCTCTTTCTGCAAAATAAGTTTATCAGAATTATCTATCAGACTATCTAATTGAGTAAACAATGCCTCATTTGCCTTAGCAGCACTATCTGAGATATGCTGCTTGCATCCAGCACAAAAAAACAAATATAGTAAGAAGAATAGGTTTAAACAAAAATGGTTTTTCATATTTCTATATTCGTTGGTAGAATTCATTTATTTAATAAATGAATTGTATTTATAACCGATTATTACTCAATAATTTAAAAGTAATAAGTCAGAAATATGGTCATAACATTTAAGGGTACATTCTAAAGAGTGAAGATTTAACGCTTTTATTGATTTTTAATCCATTTGGGGCGTCAATACGAGCGGTTTCTTCTTTTTCGGTGCAGTTTGTTTCCGATATTCCACTTCTATTTTGGCTCACTGCCTAAGCCACTGCAAAGGTACTATATTTGTTCTATTATTTTTCTCTAACCTTGTGCTCTGTCATTTAATTTTTTTGCTTGTAAATCTTCATTGGTTCCAAGTGTGACATTTCGCAGTGTAATTTCACTATACTTAGCCGAATAGAGAAGGTATATACTTCTTGATTGAAGAAGCAGTTTTCGTATAGTTCCCCAAATTACGTATAGCTTAAAAACTACTTTTGTAAAATACGCACAGAGATTTACTTTTTAAGAATAGTATCCCTGCATACTCATTTCCTTTGCTGTAAAATATTGATACTTATCCTCTTCTAACGGATAGTCCCAGCATCCCAACTGATGATAGATTTCTCCGCCAAAACCATGTTTGAACTTATAAAGCCCGTACATGGGATGTGAGGTATCGGCATACGGAGCGATACCGAACATATCATACTCCAAGCAATTGTTCTCACGCGCCAGCTGTATAGCCCTCCATTGCAAGGCATAAGTGGACATCAGGTTGCGGTGAGCTGACGAAGAAGCCCCATAGAGGTAAGTAGCCCGATGGGATGAGAGCACCAGGAACATCGCTGCCAACGGAGTGTTGTCATGATAGGCTATGAGCAGTTTTACATTTACTTTAGGGTCGTCACATTCCATCTTTGAAGCAAATATGGAATAGAAATACTGGATGTCGTTCAAATGAAGCCCGTTGCGAAAAGCAGTTTCTTGATAGAGGCTGTACCAAATCCGTAATCCTTCAATTCCCACCGAACGCACTTCCACTCCACGTTTCAATGCTAACCGGATATTATAGCGTGTCTTGGGCTTCATCCGTGCGAGTATCTTCTCTTCTGTGGCAAACAAATCAAGTACGATGGTATTGGCCGGCAGAATATTGGTGTTGGCTTTACGCAAGTTGTGGCAGCAAGTGCCATAGTTGAGTTTTATTTCTTGAAACTCTTTCTTGGGAAGTCCTATCCAACGGCCTGCTTCGTCAAAATCATCGGTTTTGCGCCAATGGCTTTC
>OGIU01000912.1_pt1 | contig 15915 bp, 11 predicted proteins | sample 1571791 | NCBI WGS metagenome assembly OGIU01 (sample SAMEA2582104, study PRJEB24529) | metagenome | biome: Human gut stool | place: China | collected 2011
CAATTGAGTCACCTCCTTAAAAATCGTTTCTTATACCTGAATGATTATATCATACAAGATATTGTGACGCAAGGATTATATTACACAATACGACTATTTCATAATATCTTTTAAAAATGATGTGCCTACTGCATATGGTGAAAGTCCAAAGTTCGCCAATACGGTTTGTCCTATATCACTAAAACTATGGCGTAAACCTAAATCGATAGTCCCTTTCATACTTGGACTATAGGCAAGTAATGGAACATGTTCACGCGTATGGTCTGTGCCATGCCATGTAGGATCATTACCATGGTCGGCTGTGATGATAAGCAAATCATCATCTTTCAATAATGGCAATAATCCACTCAATTGATAATCGAAATCTTCGATGGCACGTTTATAGCCTTCTACGTTACGGCGATGACCATATAGACTATCAAACTCTACAAGGTTTACCATCATGAGGCCACTTTCAAAGGAGGAACCTAATAAGTAAGGCACCACATTCATGCCGTGAGCATTCGATTTGGTTGGATAACTTTCATCCCATCCGACATGAGCATAGATATCGCCAATTTTGCCGACGGCCACCGTCGGAATTTGTGCGGCTTGTAATTCCTGTTGCACCATGTGGTGTTCAGGCATACGGCTATAGTCATGACGATTCGAGGTACGTACAAAATGACCTGGTTTACCTATAAACGGACGAGCTATGATACGACCTACATAATAATCACCAACGCAAACCTTATTACGTGTAATTTCGCACATCCGATATAAATCCTCTAGAGGGATTACATCCTCATGTGCTGCAATTTGGAACACAGAATCGGCAGAGGTATACACAATAGGTTTCCCCGTTTTCATGTGTTCTACGCCAAGGCGCTCGATGATTTCAGTACCAGATGCGACCTCATTACCAAGATACCCATAACCGGTTTCTTTGGTAAAGGTATCCATCAATGCCTTAGGAAATCCATCGTAAAATGTAGGGAGCGGAACCGTAACAGGATGCCCCATCATTTCCCAATGACCACTAGTTGTATCCTTCCCTGTGCTGACTTCCTCCATTTTCCCATAAGCACCCATAACAGGTGTTTCATCGGTCTTAATATCCGCAATATTTGCCAAGCCAAGAGAACGCAATGTAGGACAATGAATCAAACCTGCAGTTGCTTCGATATGTCCTAATGTATTAGATCCTTCATCATTAAATTTTGCCGCATCTGGGGCATGACCAATGCCAACAGAATCCATAACTAATATAATGATTCTTTTATACATAATAACTCCTCCCAAAGGAAGTCTATTTAAGATATGGCATAGCAAGCATAAGTGCTGCTAAGGATTTACTATCCTTAATTTGCTCAGCCTTGATAGCCTCTAGCAGTTCAGGTAATGTAAAGTACTCAAGCTCTACATATTCATCAGGATCCCAGTTAGTTTCACCCATCGTGAGGTCTTTTGCTAAGTATAAATGTAATACTTCATTACAGAAACCAGGACTTGTGGCAATAGTTCCCAATGGAATCCATTGATTAGCACGATACCCTGTTTCCTCTGCTAACTCACGTTTAGCACAAGTTAGAGGCTCTTCATTTGGATCTAATTTACCTGCTGGAATTTCAAGTAAAGGCTGTTGCAAGGCATAACGGAATTGGCGTTCCATTACGATTTTATTATCTTCCGTAACTACTACAATTGCTGTAGCACCAGGGTGATGAACTACCTCTCGCCACGCTTCATTACCGTTTACATCTGCTATATCATACGTTACTTTGATCAACTTACCGTCAAATTTCATTTCGCTAGATTTTTGTATTTCTTTGCTAATTGCCATACTGAATTCCTCGTATATATAAATGAATGTTATAGTATAAAACCTACAACTCATTATAGCACAAATTAATTACACCAAAAGAAGGTTCCTACTCGTCATATTGTGACTAATAGGAACCTATTTTAATGAGATTATATAAATGTTACGCTACCTTTACATAGCCTTGTAATACTGTATCTACAATACTACATTTAGCATCTAATTCGGCTTTAAGTGCCGTTTCAGGATTGACTTCTCTAGATACCACCATATCTACGATAGATTTAGAGAATCCAGATACGAGAATGACACCGCTTGGATGCATTTGTACAGGAATTGTATTATGTGCATAGACAGATACATTCCAGAAAATGAGCCGTGGCATAGTATACCCAAGGGCCTCAAATTTCTTACGACAAGATTCAATAACAGTTGTGTTATCGTCATGCTTTGTAGCCTGATCAAACTGCATATCAGAAATAATGAGGCACGCAGAAGGTAATTCCTCTTGACGCAGATGATTTTTAACTGCTGTGTCGAGGATTAAATCAAAGGTTGCCTCTATATCTGTATTGCTGTAATCGTCAAAGCGATGTAAGCGTCTCAACTTATCACGCAATGTTTGACACATTGAAATATCTACCATTTGAGGGCGATTGCTAAAGGTAATAAATCGATTTTTAAAAGATTCATTCTTGTTATGCTGTGCACAATACAAAGCAATCGAATCTGCTACGCTAAGTGCCGTAACAGAACTATTGCCGGATAGTTGTTGACCCATAGATCCAGACCCATCGCGTATGACTAAGATATCGTCATAATCCTTAGGAGATTCTTGGGCATTCCATAACTGCTCTAATGTTTCGTCATACGGTCTTAAAATATTCCTCCAGCAACTACTATTGTCTATATAGGCTTGTACAATATCATATAAGAACATAGAATTGGCATTAATTTTAACAGAATCATCGCCCTTTTCTAATGATGTAAGATACGCCTGGCGGCGTTCTTCATCATGTTTTAAAAAAGCATTACGATATTTAAGATTCGCCTTAGATGGTACATGATTATAATTAATATCGTTCCATTGGTTGAGAGAAGCCTTGCGATCTACTACAGCTAAATGTTCGCGCAATCTAGACAAGGTTTTACGATATTCTCGTGCATTTAGATGTAACAAGGATTGTAAAATAACCGCCTCAGAACGCTTTTGCTTAGAAGATGTATTATTGGACGGCATCCATTTAGCTAATAAACTAATAGAATCGCCAAGCCCACACGCCATTACATCGCGTCTAAACTGATTAGCTATTAACGCCCCTAGTCCATCGTGTAAGATACCACTTGTAGTATCAAAGAAAATGCGTAGCACATCATCCCAACGACCATAGTTCCATAACTCGGTTCCAATGATGAATTGCAATGCCATCTCTGGATACAAGTTACCAATTTTAGTGAGCATCATGCGAAATACATCACGCTCGCCAAGGCCTAGCTTAATATGGCGAGCATACATAAGCCATTTCATGGTATACAGAGGGTCTTCATCATAGGATGTAATGAATAAACGTAATGCTTCTACTGCCTCCATAGCACTATCAGCACCATAGAAATATCGATCATGTGTACTTTTACCATAGAAATTAACTGCTACATTACGCAATGAAGGTACTGAGAAATTAAGATCTACTAGCGTACTGCCACTCGTACGATACGCAGTACCGTCATTAGCAGTATAAGATTTTTCATTGTTTGTTAAAGCGTCCATAAATGTATTCATAGTTCATATCTCCTTGGCATATAAAAAACCGCTGCGGATTATCACAACGTAAATTTTGAAAGCAAAATAAACAAGACAACCATGAGCGGTTACAATACAAAGTTCAAGACAATTACTAACCTCACTGAGGCTAAGGATAACTAGACACGATACTCTAGACCAAAGGGTCTCCATAACTACTTTTTCTGGTTATTTAATCAAATGATTGCTGCTAGTGTCTAACCTTATGAATCGTTTATGAACGATAACTATGAAATTATACTAGATTCTATACTCATCTTAATCAAGTTATGTATGTGATAGGATTGCTGTTAGAATCTAAGTCTTTCTGTTCTACATGTTGGTGATTTCTTTCACCTGATGATGTAATTATAATACACGTATCCGTGTGTGTCAACAATTATTTTTTAACATTTTGCTTTTTTTGAAAGTTAGAACTAGCAACACACTTTTACTGTATCGCTAGTTCCATATGGTTCTACTAATACTTAGTCGCAACTCATCAAGTAATATAAACAATATAAAAAGATTACTAATAAGTTATTTCTTCTTCAATATCACCAATAGCACAACATACAATTGCGACAAGTTCATTTAATATATTCATATTAAGATTTACTTTTTCATCATCATTATTTATATTAGGATGTGCGATTTTATTTCGTAATAACGTAAATTTATCTTCCTTACTAACTTGATTTTTTAATGAGTTATAACGATCATTCAATACAATAGATATACCCACTCTATTAGCATTCTTATTAATATATTCTATTACTTGTTTCTGTCCTTCTCGACTTTTATTATTAATTTCTTTAACAAGGCTCATTAAGTATGCATAAAGTGCCATATATTTTTGTACGGTATTATTTCCCTGTAATAATAAAAATAAAATATCATATCTATTTCTTTTTTTCCTATAATCATCAATAGGAATATTTAAAACCCATTTATCTATAACATCATGACTATTAAATGGTATATCATATGTCAAATTATCAGTAACATTTATTTTATCTTTAATTAAATATGATTCTTTGTTACCATCTAAATTATAATAACTTGATATAGTGAGTGTAGGGCTTAGCATGATAGAAGAGTATGTATAACAGTTTTTCAAAATAGCAATCATTATGCTACCAATATAATCCATAATATAAGTCCAAATATCTTTATTATCAACTTTTAAATAATCATGTAAATAGACTATTATTTGGCTAACAGTTGAATTAATCATTATTTTTTTTATATAACTATCATTATCTAATATATGTTCATAATTATCATAAAACTTTAACTTAGAATTATTATCACCTATTCCTTTAACATTAATAACAATATATTTCTCATTCATAATCTTCTCCTCGATAATGTAATATATTTTATAAAAAATTCTCAATTGATCATAAAGAAATAAACCTGCTTTATGATTAAGCCACCACGCAAAATTCAAAAACAAAATTTATCCTCTATATTTAATAGTGAATGACCTCGCTTAATATTTTAGCACTCATAAAATTCTTATAAATATATTACTAAAAATAATTTTTAATCCATACTAAATGTAAAGTCAGTAACCATCCCCCAAAAAATTGCCTTAATTGTTATTATAATCTATCTTGATATAATATTATCAAAAATATATTAGACTGCCTGATATAATAACTTATTATCTATTATCTTATAACACATATAACTACAGCTTTCAAAACGCTTATACATTTAAACGTTTTAACGCATCAATAGCATACTGATTACCTAATTCAGCAGCTTCTTTATATAAATCTATTGCCTTATTTATATCCCTATCAACACCATAACCATTTTCGTATAGAAATGCCAAATTAGACATACCATAATCTGATTCTAATACAGCGGCTTTCTCATATAATTCAAATGCTCTTTTATAATCTTGTTCTACGCCTTGTCCATTTTGATATAAGTTTCCTAAATTATTAAAACAATGATTAAGATTAAATTCAAGACCCTTTTCATACCAATATTTTGCCATTTTATAATCTTGTTTAATTCCTTGACCATTCGCACACATATATCCTAAGCGGGTATATACAGTTGTACTGTTATGTTGCGCAGCTTGCCGTGAATAGTAATATGCTTTTTCATAATCAGATTTAATATTATATCCATCATAATAAAAGCTACCCAATTTCTCCATAGATATTACACTACCATTATTCATTGATGATTCATACAATAATACAATTTCCGATTTATCTTCAGATAAAGGACTTTCATCCCAAAGAATATTCGCTAAATTACCTTGTGCTTTACCGATAACGCTCTTATCAGAACACTCATCTATAGCTCTTCTATAGTAAGTTTTCGCTTTATCTATATCTTTATCAACTGCTTTACCATAATTAAAAGCTCGCCCCATTAAAAACAAGCAATTATTATTTTTCTTCTCTAGACCAAGCCTAATTAAAGATACCGCTTTATCATAATTAATCTCAATACCTCTTCCCCAATAATAGCACTCACTTAATTCATAGATTGCATCTATATTTCCAAAATCAACACTTTGTTGGAAAAATTTATAAGCACTATCATAATCTTTTTCTTCTAATGCTTTCTTTCCGTCCTCGTACAAACGTACGGCTTCTCTTTGATTTTCTTGATTTATGTATACTGTATATTTATCAGCATTGCTATTATCTACTAATAATAATTGATCTTCTGCTGATTTTAAGTTATACAATAAATCTAGTAAAAAATCATATCGATTAATATCTTGATTTCCATTTATACCTTTTGTATCCACGAAATATGTTTTTAATAAATCGTTTCTCACAGAAAAATCATCAACTTCTTCGGATATATATTTTTTACACAAATCAATTTGATATTTTTCATCAGATTCTAGTAAATTTAATTTTCTTAAAATATCCATCGCCAATAAAGATTCACTAAAATCTTCTTTTATACCTATTTCAGAACCACCTAATAACTTAGCTCTAATAATAGGATTATCATGTATAGAAATTAATGTATCCATATAATTTATCTGATCATTAGGCAATAGGTTTAAAGAACTAATAGTTGTCTTTAATAATAATAAATCACTAGTTCTCCAGACACCTTTAGTTATTTCATAAAAATCACGAGCAAGACAAATCATCTTAGTTAATTCATCTAATTCATTATATGGGGTTCCTTCAAAGGTTTGATACTCTATAGATGTAGTCCAGGTCAATAAATTAACATTTCGTTCTAATGTGTCTAGTCTCGATTCAATTTGTACTAAATGCCCTTTATACATGGTTATAAATTTATGTAAACCATTATAAATATTTTCGATTTCACTATTTAATTGTTCTACATGAAAGTTCAATTTATTATTTACACTAGCAATCAAATCAAAAGATAATAAATTCTGTTCAGCTAATTTCTGTAGGGTTTGTTGTGCCAAATACTGTGCTTTACTACGATTCTGATTAATAATTGCTTCAAGTTTTCTATTGGATCCGGTAAATGATCCTATTAAACGTTTAAAGAACCCTTTTCGTGCTAACGTATCACTGGCGCTATCTGCATCTGTTAATAAAGCCATACTATCAAAAACAAGGCGATTAATTGTTTGTCGATTATTCTTATGTTGATTAATAATTAAATCTATTTGATCATTAAAGAAATTTTTATCCTCTAATGTAACAACATCATTATTTATAACATTTAATTCATTCATTTTTTCTCCCCACAATATATAGCAAAAGTAACAGTAATAAATAATTAACTATAATTACAAAATTTTATATTAAAGGCTCATCTAATGTTCCTGAGCCCCTTGCTTCAAACTCAATCTTTTTAATACCATTCAAAGTAGAAAGTTTTGAAAATAGTTGCTTACTACGCATATAATCACTAATTTTTATTCTTTTCTCTTGATCATTAAAATACTTATTAAAATACCAATCTCCAATTTTATAAATCGCCAACTCTATATTACAATCAATTGCTTTTTTTAAGGCCTCAAATGCTGCTTCAAAATTTTCTTCGACTCCTATACCGGTTTCAAAAAATCTAGAATAATTATATGCAGCTTCACCCAATCCACTTTTATATGATAATTTATAATATTCTATTGCTTTTTCGTATGAGACACTCCCACTTAAACCTTTTTCATAAAAATATCCCAACATATTTAATGAATGAGGCTCATTGTATTCTCCACCAATAGAATAAAAATAAAATGCAAGATCATAATTTATTTCACCATTTAAACCTTTAAAGTGAATTTTTCCTAAATTATATGCACATAAGCCATTTCCACAATTAATACCTTCTTCATATAATTCAATCGCTTTAGGAATATCAATATCAACATTATCACCAGTTTCATATTTTAATGCTAAGTTATTTAAAGACATACCTTTCACATATATGCTACTGGCTTTTTCAATTGCATTTTCATAATAATAAATCCCTTTATTTTTATCTTGTTTACAACCTAACCCTTCATCATATAACTTACCCAGTAAAAAATAGACATCATCATAATCGTTCTCCAAAGCTTCATTGACAAGATTTAGACAGGCCCTATAGTTGCAGTTAATTCCACGCCCATATAAATAACACGATGCTAAATAAAATATTTCTGATAAATCACCAGCTTCATAGTTCGCTTTAAATATATTAAAAGCCTCTTCATATTTTCCTTTATGATACAACTCTACTCCTGGAGAAGAATATTCCAAACAAGACTGAGCTTTTTCTATTACTTTGTAGTTTTTTCTTAGATACTGATTGCCTTCCTTTAAATTAAATAGTAACTCAAGAATTAATTCAAAAATCTTAATATCAGTATCTAGTCTAATATTATAATTATTTTCGATGAAAGATTTTGAAAGAGCATTAATCAACATATTCTCATTAACTGAAATATTATTTATAGATAAAATATCGTTACAGGCAATAAGAGTATATCGTTCATCAAAATTTAACTTATCAAGTTTATAAATAGCTTCAATAAAAATTAGATTGTTATCAACAACATCATCACAAATTAAATAACTAGAACCAATCAATTTATCTTTTAATTCTTCCGATTCATTAATACTAATAATCGTATCCCATAAATTAATATAATGATCAGGATCTAATCCCATTCTAAGTAACAAACTCTTTAGCAAGAACAAATCCTGAATCTCCCAGTTCCCCTTTGTTATTTCAAAAAAATCTTTGGTGATACAAACTATCTTAGATAAACAATCTAATTCTAAATAAGGTTTTTCATTAAACATTTGATACTCAATAGAGTTTGACCAAGTTAATAAATTGACATTTCTTTCCAATTTATTTAATCGAACTTCAGTCTGTATCATCTGATTTTGATATAATTTAAAGAACTTATTTAATCCTATATATATTTTTTCTATCTCACCATTTAAACTCGCTACATGATAGTTTAATTTATTATTTACAGTTGCTAATAAATCAAATGCTAATAAGTTTTGCTCAGCCATCTGTTTTAATATTTGTTGAGCAAGATATTGTGCATTAGCATGATTTTGTTCAATAGCCTTTTGAAGCTTACGATTACTACCAGTAAAAATGCCAATTAGATTTCCAAATTGACTCTTATTATTTAATATATTTTGTTTCCTATCAGCTTCTGTCAAACAGGCAACACTTTCAAATACTAACTTATTTATTTGTTGTCGATTACCTTTATACTTATCTATAAGTAAATCAATCTGCCTATTAAAATAATTTTTATCATTAATTGTTACTAAATCTGAGTTCACTATGCTTAGTTCATTCATATACTCCCCCCACTAATAAAATGTTAAAAGTTACATTTAATATTTTATTTAATCCGAAGTATGCTTTGATAACTGCATATCTATTAACGTAAGGTTTTCTTCAAAATCCTTTTTACATTCAGTCAATCTAGTCGTTATTATTCCCATATTATTCAAATGATTACATTCATCATCTTTCATATTTTGTAGCAATATCTCACTTTGTTTACCAATAGAATCAAATTGTTTTGTAATATACCACGCTTTTTGGGCTGCAAAATCAGAAATATCTCTATTAAGTAATTTTCTAGCAATAACTTGTGAATCAATTTTCTTATAATTTGAAATATTAAATGTATTATTTTCCAAACCATTAATAACTCTACCAATCCCCTCGGTAAACATTAACTGACTAGGTATTTTAATTGTAGTTCTCCACACTATAATTGAATTAATGCATTGTAAGATAAGTGAATCAGCATAATTATCTTTATTACTAGATGCAAACATATCAAGTAATTTACCACGCACAAGACAAGTTTTAAGAGCTTCAATAGATAATTCTATTTCATCTTCATTGAGTAAGTATTCATGAGCAAGTACTGAAAATCTATCATTTATAATCTGTGTTAACTTTACAGCATCATCTTCAATAAAGCCATTTAAAAGACCTCTGGATACCGATGTGCTTACACTTCCCCCAACAATACCTCCGACAATAGCTGTAATTGCTGCTCCAACAGGACCTAGAGTTAAGCCCATTGAAGTCAAAAGTGTAGTACTACCTGTAGCACCACCAGTTGCGCCAAGAACACCTGAAGCAATTGTAGTCATCTCTTTAAACAGTTGTTTTCCTGATATTTTTCCATTAACATAATTCAATATATCATTACTTGCCAGTACAAGCGTTGACACAGCCGAAACTATTAGATTACCACGTAATAACTTTGCTAAATTATTACTTGCAGCAGCACCAAATATTGGGGCTCCACTTCTCATTGTAATTAATAAGTTGTTTCTTAAGGAAGTAGGCAATGCTTTAACTAATTCAACTGATGGATTTAAAAGTATTGTATTAAGGGTAGTTTTAGTTAATTGAGCGGATACTAAGGATGTTATAAATGCAATTCCACCTGCTTGTAAACCAGAAAAAACAGCAATATCAAGAGCACTATTAATATCCTCACCATTCCATATAGCTCTAGCAAACATTATTGTAGCTGATATACCAGCTGCACTAGTGCCTATGACAGCACCATTAACTGCATCAAATGTTAAAGATTCAATAGTTCCTGCTTTAGCAAGATTAGTAGCTTGACTTAAGGTAATATTTCCTTTTCTTACCAAATCACTAGCTTTCTTCGGGTCATCATAGTTAGGAACTTTACCCTCTTGAATCTTTTTAGCCATAACCTTGACTGCCTCATCATATTGATCACTCGGTACCTCTAATTGCATTGGATTACCATTGCTATCAATATATCGATATACACCATTTTTAAAACCTGCATCAATAGAAGCTCTAGCAGTCTGACAATATTTTGTTTGTATTAGCTTTCCATCAACTAACCTATCAGCTCCATTTTTAGCATTATCATCACCTAAAATTTGAGCATCATGACCTACAAGTCTATCGTATAAATCATTTCCTTGCTCTGCAGCATAACCATGTCCCTGATGACCATTAAATCTATTTAATCTATCATTATGAGCAGCTATATCAAATTCTCCTTTATAAAGAGTCTTTCTTTTTTCATTAGAATACATAATAACCCTTTCCCCATATATTCTATATACATAAATTTAATCATGTTTACGGATTATATAGCTAATTATACCACCACTTCATCCTGTTTTCATTATTACATATAGTAATTAATTTTCTTTAATTAGTTTCGTATATAATTATATACAATGATATAAGAAAATTTTTACACACAAAAAATGACTATAATAAATATTGGGGTGACACCACTGTGATGTCACTTCCAACATTATTATTGCATGCCTATTCGGCGTACAAAAACTGCACCTCCAAAAATTGTGTCCAATTTTTGGGGTGCAGTTCAAATCAACTCGTATCTTTTTTATTATAAAAGACTTATTTTATTACAGTCATATAAAACGTACTTATAGAAAATAAATGGCAGTGTAATATATTTTGTGTAAACTGTTCTCAAACAATTGAAAAGAGAACCAATCTTCTTTATGATTAAGTTACCAATCAAAATCGCAGAAAGAAGGTTGATTCTCTATGTTTAATGGTAACATAATCTCAGTTGATACTCCAGATAATCATTCAATTTTTATGGATTTATTTCGTAATGAACTCGAAACGATGTTAAATACACTGTTACTAGCTGAATTAACTGAGTTTTTATCCTATGATAAATACGATGTCAGTGGCTATAATACGGGGAATTCTCGGAATGGCTATTACGAGCGTTCATTACATACTATTTTCGGTAATATTACTATCAAAATACCTCGCGATCGATTGGGTCAATTTCAAAACAAATTAATTACACCGTACAATCGGAATTTTGGTAATCTTGAAGAAATGATTATACAGTTATATCAAAAAGGTATTACCACACGTGAAACAGCTGATATTATTGAAAAAAATGTATGGTTGCTATTATTCGCCACAAACTATTTCTAATATGACTCAAGTTGTTGCAGAAGAAGTGGACGCGTTTCATAATCGGCCATTACCTTCACAGTTTGCTGTAGTCTATCTAGATGCTACTTTTATTACCGTTAAACGTGGTACAGCGCAAAAAGAGGCTCTTCATATTTTAATTGGTATTACACCATCAGGCGAGAAACATGTTGTTGATTATGGCATATATCCTAATGAAAGCACATTAGCCTACAAAGAGCTATTAGATCATGCAAAACAAAGAGGTCTAGAAGATATTCTCCTTTTTGTCGGTGATGGTTTTCAAGGATTGCAGCAAGCTTGTCAGGAAATATATCCAAGAGCACGTTTCCAACGTTGTTGGGTACATATAACTCGTATGGTACGTATGCTAATTAGAAAACATGATATAGCTCCTGTATTGGCACAATTAAAGTTGATTTATACTGCTAATACAACACAAGTAGCTGAGGCAGCTTTGTATAACTTTTTAGAAACGTGGTCGTCTAAGTATCCTAAGATTACGAATACATTATCCGATATTACTGACTTATTCACTTTTTTAGAGTTTCCTGAATCCATTAGGCCGTCAATCTATTCTAATAATCTAATTGAAGGCTGGAATAAACACCTAAAAAGACGAATCAGCCATAAAGAACAGTTTCCATCAATCGAGTCATTAGATACTTTTGTATGCACATTTGCAAGTGAGTATAATGCTAAATTCTTTGGTAAAATACATCGTGGATTTGGTGCAGCATTTAGTCAGTTACAAAATATGTTTGGTAATTGAGAATAAAAAGACGTTTACACAAAATTATTGACACTACCAAATAAATTTATTACTAATCTACTTTATTAAATAATATATTAATTACAATAATCATTTATATTATTTTGTAATTGTTTTATTAAATCAGAAAATTCCTGCTTAGTAGTTTCTAATGGATCTAATCTATGAATACACTCAAGATTATCTATAATATCTTCTATATTACTCTTATTATTAAGTAAAAACTTTATATCATAATATGCCCTAACGGCTATAGTTCTATCAATTTTAATATCTTTAGAATCAGATGTATTACTTCTATGCTTTAAATAATGTGCATAATAATAACTCGATATATCAGTAATATAAAGTGAAATTAATGTCTTTAATTTATTAGTGAATTCTCTTGTTAGATCTTCCTCTCTTATTTGTTTATTATATATTCTATCTTCTTTTAAGTTTTCTATAGTAATTAATGCCGCGAGTATAGTACCAATACCTCCTATGGCACCAGCAATTAATGAAATAAAAACAGCATCATCTAATAGACTTTCACCATTCAAATACTTATATAAAAAATTAACAAAAAAACAAATAATAATAGCAAATAGAATAGTAAAAAAAAATCTTAAGTATTTTAACTTATTCAAAAATATAACCACCTTTATAAACAATTGAAGTCACTCAAGAAAAATATCTTGAGTGACTTTATTTATAATAAATATATATTAATTTTATTTACATAGTCCCAGTGCTACCGATACCACCTGTACGTACGCCTGTTGCGTCATCATCGTTGGTGATAAGATATTTTGAGAAAATGCCTTGCGCAACGCGTTCGCCTTTTTCAAGGGTAACGGGTTCGTTGCCAAAGTTTAGGAGGGCGATCATGATATGACCTTCGTTGTCCTCATTATTGTAGTAATCGCTATCGATGATACCTGTGCTGTTCACAAGTGCTAGTTTGCGTTTGATAGCCATGCTAGAACGGATGTGTATAGCAAGGTATTCGTCGTATGCCATGAAAGCCTTAAGACCTGTTGGCACGAGAACTACCTGATTTGGTTCTAATGTAACAGCTTCAGCGCATTCAATATCATAGCCTGCGCTTTCTGTGGTTTTACGTGTTGGTAAATTGATATTTTGTTCTTCAAAAGCAGAGACTACTTCAAAGCCACGAATATCCATGTAACACCTCTTATTTCAAACAATCTTTACGGGACAAGTTAATACGGCCTTGTTTATCGATTTCGATAACCTTAACCATAATTTCGTCGCCTACATTTACAACGTCTTCTACATTTTCAACGCGTTCTTTCGCTAATTTAGAAATGTGTACAAGACCTTCTTTACCTGGTAATACCTCAACGAAAGCACCAAATGCCATCAAGCGAGTTACTTTACCAAGGTATACTTCTCCTACTTCAACTTCTTTAGTAAGATTTTCAATAATTTGTTGCGCTTTTGCAGCCCCTTCTTGGTCTACAGAAGCGATAAATACAGTACCATCATCTTCGATGTCAATTTTTGCACCTGTTTCGTCAATGATGCTACGGATTACTTTACCGCCAGAACCAATTACGTCACGGATTTTGTCTGGATCAATTTTCATTGTAATGATGCGTGGAGCGTATTGGGACATTTGTTGACGAGGTTCAGCAATGGTATCTAGCATAATGCCCATGATGTGCATGCGACCTTTATGAGCTTGTTCCAATGCTTCGTGAAGGATTTCACGAGACAAACCAGAAATTTTAATATCCATTTGGATGGCTGTTACACCCTTAGCTGTACCAGCCACCTTGAAGTCCATATCGCCAAGAGCATCTTCCATACCTTGGATATCTGTTAAGATTGTGTAGTGTTCACCTTGTGTTACAAGACCCATTGCAATACCAGCTACAGGAGCTTTAATAGGTACACCAGCATCCATCAAGGACAATGTGGAACCACATACGGAAGCCATGGAGCTAGAACCATTAGATTCTAATACTTCAGATACTAGACGCAATGCATATGGGAATTCTTCTTCGCTAGGAATGACAGGTACCAATGCGCGTTCAGCTAAAGCACCATGACCGATTTCACGGCGTCCAGGACCACGGGAGGAACGAGTTTCCCCTACGGAGAAGGATGGGAAATTATAGTGGTGAATATAGCGTTTTTCTGTTTCTAAACCGATACCATCAATAGTTTGTTTTTCTGACAATGGCGCTACAGTAGCTACGTTCAATACTTGAGTTTGACCACGTGTGAATAGCCCAGAACCATGAGTACGAGGCAATACGCCTGTACGGCAAGAGATTGGACGAACTTCATCAAGTTTACGGCCATCTGGACGGATTTTTTCAACAGTGATCATATGACGAACGATTTCTTTCGTCATCGCATCGAATGCTTTATTTACATCAGCTAAGTTATCTGGGTAGATGTCTGCGAAATGTGCTAATACGTCTTCACGTACTTCAGTTTCTTGTGCATCCCGTTGTTGTTTATCTGCACAACGAACGGCTGCGTCAAGTTTATCGTGACCATATGCGCGAACTGCATCAGCGATTTCAGCAGGTACGTCTTTGCTTTCAAATACGCGTTTTTCCTTGCCTACTTTAGCTTTTACATCTTCTTGGAATGCAACGATTTTCTTAATTTCTTCGTGAGCAGCCATAATAACTTCAAGAATTGTTTCTTCTGGAACTTCTTGCGCGCCACCTTCAACCATGAGGATAGCATCTTTAGTACCAGCTACTACGATATTAAGGTCAGTTTCTTCTAATTGTGCTTTTGTTGGGTTAACGACAAATTCACCATTTACACGACCCATGCGAACGCCAGCAATTGGGCCAGCCCATGGGATATCTGAAATAGATAACGCTGCAGATGCACCAATCATACCACAGATAGCAGGATCACAATCTTGATCTACGGACATAACTGTAGCTACAACGTGTACTTCGTTACGTACACCTTTATCAAATAGTGGACGAATAGGACGGTCAATCAAACGGCTATTCAAGATAGCAGATTCAGGTGGACGTGCTTCACGTTTAATAAAGCCACCTGGCAAACGACCAATAGCATACATTTTTTCTTCATAGTCTACTGTGAGTGGGAAGAAATCGATATCCTTCGCCTCTTTAGAACCTGTAGCGGTAACGAGTA
>OGIU01000921.1_pt1 | contig 15730 bp, 10 predicted proteins | sample 1571791 | NCBI WGS metagenome assembly OGIU01 (sample SAMEA2582104, study PRJEB24529) | metagenome | biome: Human gut stool | place: China | collected 2011
ATGTGGAATTTATTATTAATTATAGCTTCTTCAACTTCTGGCAAGATAATAAGTTCATCTCTATTGGAAGCAGGAATTAAAACTCCCTTATTTTCTATAGTATCCATTATTTTACACACCTTATAGAATCCCTCTATCTTTTCGCTAACGCCTCCAATAGCCTGTACTTCTCCAAATTGATTTACAGATCCTGTTACAGCTATATTTTGCTTTACCTTATATTTAGATAATGCTGATAATAAAGTAATTATTTCTGCTATTGATGCACTATCTCCATCCACTATGCCATAAGTCTGTTCAAAGCTTACGTGAAAATCAACTGGAATGCTCTCATAAGCATTTAATAAACTGCTTAATAATCCACGAAGTATGCTGATGGATTTTTCATGAATTTTGCCACTTAAATTACTTTCCTTTTGTATATCTACAATACGACCAGTACCCCTATATGCCACACAAGTTATCCGAATTGGTCTACCAAAAGAATAGTAACCGGTATCCAATACAGCAAGTCCATTAACTGAACCAACTTTTTCACCAGTTAAGGTTATAAGTATTTTCCCCTTCTTATACATCTTAATAAATTCTTTTTCAATAAATTCTTCTTCGTAAGCAATCTTCATTACATCTTCCTTGGTAATAACATAATCACCTTTTTCTTTTACATATATATCTGTAAGTTGCAAAAGCTTATCTAGAGTATAATCTTCTATTAAAATATTCTCTCTGCTACTAGCCTTTCTACATAAATACTTTATTATCTCACTAACTGCATCTTCATTAATTTTCAAGATTTCTTCTTGTTTCACCTTCTGATTTATTCTATCTTTTAATGTATTAATTGATCCTTCAGTTATTTCAACTATATCTGGAATTTCCGTTCTTAGAGGAAATAATTTTCTAAAATCTTCATCTGAATTATACAATATATCATATGAATCATAATCGCCTATCAATATAACTTTAACTTTTATTGGAATAGGCTTTGGCTTTAAACCATTTATATTTATGAATTCCACAAGATTCTTATTTGAATCTATAGTTACTTTATTTGATAACAGTATCTTTTTGAGATAATAATAACTAAGAGAATTCATTATTAAAGAATTTAGTCTTAGAATAAGACAACCTTCATTAGCTTTTAGAACTGCTCCTGCACTTATTAATGATATATTGGTTACATACATTCCATTATGATTTTCATATTCTACAGTTCCTATAAGATTATTTAAATTAGGATCTTCCTCATAAATCACAGGTGGTACAAAATTGTTACTATTATCCACAATTACTTTCACATCATATTTATTTAAAATTCTATATATTTCATTTTCGTCATCTTCAATACTCATGGTATAGCACTCAACTATATCTTCTTCAATGCATGTAAATAACCTTTCAAGATACTCATAAGAATCATCATCAGTAATAAATTCAAGCAAAGCATCATCTTTAAGCTCTTCCATCTTATTTGATAAGAACTTTGTATAAAGTTTTTTTAAACGCCTAATAGATTTTAACTCAATATCTCGTAGTTCTTCTAAAATAGTTTCTGCTCTCTTTTTTAGATTTCCAGCTTTGCTTACAATTATATCCTTGTGATTATCTTCTAAATTATCATATTCCTTTTCTGTCATGGTTTCTTCTTCATTATTTAAAGGTAAAAAAGCAAACCCTTTACTGGTGGCTTTCACTTCAAATCCCTCATCTTTAGCCATCTTAATCAGTTCATTAAGATAATCATTCCTCTTATTTTCCACTTCTTCCACCAAAAAATCTTTTTCATCATTAGTGGAATCGCTATAAAAGTCATCTATTACATCTAAATACGACTTTTTTATATTACTAACTGTCTCCTTTAGTTTTTTTCCTTTTCCATTAGCAACAAAAATAGCTTCAGGCTTATTTTCGTCTTCCAAGGTTACATAACATATGTCTTTAGGTGGCTCTAACTCCTTATATTCATCTTCAATGAAATTAATTAACTCTTTAAGCTTCTTTTTTGAAAATGAATCTACTAAATATAAATTGTATCCTTCCTTTGTAATCTTTAATGCTCTCTTTATCTTAGCAAAAGCCTCTTCATATTCTGATACATTATTTGACTTTTCTATATTTTTATCTATTGATATATCAAATTTAATTTCATTTGGAGTTAACTCTCTTTTCATATACTATTCCACTTGAAAAGCCTTAAGCTTTTCTAAAGCAGTCCCTCCTTACATAGCTCTATACTATATTAATATTCTCAAATTTTTTTTTTAGTAAATTATTTTATAAGCGGAGGTTTATTTTTTTATTTTTCTTTTAGTAAATAAACTTATTATTAAAATAGTGTTAATTGCTGTACATCTTCTTCCCTAATACTTGATAATGTAACTCCTATTAAGCGGATGCGGTTTTCCAATTTCTCTTCATGTAAAATATCCATGGCTGTTTTATAAATAATCTGATAATTATTAGTGTATGTATTTAAAGTCCTGCTTCTTGTATGATTCTCAAAAACAATGGTCTTATATTTTACTGTTATTGTCTTTATATAGATATTCTGCCTTACCAATGTTGCCGCAAGCTCCTTACAAAATTCCTGAATATAAGGTTCTAGCTCCTCTATTTCATCAGTATCAAACTTCAATGTGGTTTCTCTTCCATAGGATTTTCTATCTCTATTAACTTCCACAATCCTCTTATCAATTCCTCTTATTCTCTCATAAATATCTAAACCACTCTTTCCTAAATATTCTAAAAAGAACTCCTTATTTAATGGATATAAATCCTTAATAATATATATACCCATATTGTTTAATCTTTGTACCGATTTTTTTCCTAGTCCATGTATTTTAGAAATAGATAGTGGTAATAATATTTTTGGTATCATATCCTTATCTATGACTTTTATACCATTAGGCTTATTCCAGTCTGATGCTAATTTTGCTAAAAATTTATTATAAGATATTCCTATGGATAATGTTAAACCAATTTCCTTTAAAACTCTACTCTTAATATATATTGCAGCTTCCATACCACTTAAAAATCTGCTATTAGTCACATCTAAATATGCCTCATCAATAGAAAGAGGCTCCACAAGCTGTGTCACCTCTCTAAAAATAGCAAATATCTTATTGGATATTTCTTTATATCTATGATATCTTACCCTAACAAAATGTCCCTTTGGACATAACCTCTGGGCCATAAAGACTGGCATTGCAGATTTTACACCAAACTTTCTTGCTTCATATGAACATGTTGAAACAACTCCCCGTTCACTTACTCCTCCTACTATTACCGGCTTACCTCTAAGCTGTGGATTATCTAACTGCTCCACAGAAGCAAAAAAAGCATCCATATCTACATGTAAAATTATTCTATGCATTATTACCACCTTAACTTAAAGCTTCTTCAAATATACCCTTATTCTTACTATTAATAAAAGATATTACTCCATGGGCTAAAAGTTCATCTATATATCTTCTCTTATCACTTATAGTACAAAAAGATACTATTACTACTGCAATTATTGTTCTAAAGCCCTTATCTAAATAAAATTCATATTCAGCTTCCTTATCACATAAGTCTTCTATGACACCTTCAACTAAATCTACAGTTCTTCTAGGATTTGTGTTAGACAACACTCCTACTAAAGGTAAAAATTGATTGGCTATCTTTATATCTCTCTTTTGTAATTGTAACAAAAATTCCATATTTCTATACATGTGACCTGATGATCCATTTAAAATCATGGCATTTGATAGCCCTTGAACACCATTTTTAGTTCTTATATTATAATCAGCCACATGATCATAAACATTTTCTATAAAATCATTAACTACTTCCACTTCTATATTGTTAATACTCCATAGTGCACATAATAAATAATCATCTTCATTAGTAATATTATTATACTTTTCTTTTAATAAAATATATGATTCCTTTAGCTTGTACACTATATCATCTTGTTTCCTTGAATTGCCATATCTTCCTATAACATATGCTGTCAGCACTAAATGGCTACATGGTCTAAAACCATTTTCCTCAAGTTTTTCCATAGCACTAAACATATTTTCTATTATTTCTTGTTGCATATCCTTATCTGTTGTCGCAATCAACAATGATATTATATATAATATATCTCCTCTAAAGGGTGACATTCTTGGTGTAACAGCTTTAATTTCTTTCCTAATTTCCTTTATTCTATCTATTGGTATCTCTCTTTCATAATGAGAAAAAACCAGTGATGCAAAGTGATTTAATATATCACCATCATTTTTTAAATACTCTTTAGCTAATCTGTAATTATCTACAGTTCTATCTATCCTATCAACAAGAAATTTTTCCATCCCTTTATCTCTCCCCGTTAATTTATATAACTTAGTTATAAATAATTTCACTATAATTATACTATGCTTTTGTGACAAAATTGCAACAGTTCATTAAAATTTAATTCTTAAAAAAATTTAAGAATTAAGGGCTCCTGTAGGAACCCTTAATTAAAAAATATTTGAATTTATTTATAAAGAGTACTGAATGATAATATTGCTTGCAACATCAATCATCTTACTACCTGTATCCATACTATTTTTTTGGATAATCCTAAAGGCTTCCCTTTCCGTTAAATTTTCACGCTCCATTAAAATTCCCTTAGCTCTTTCAATTATTTTTCGTTCTTCCATGGTGGTTTCTAATTTATTTACTTTTTCTCTCAATTTAGACACTTTCTTATTACTTTGGCATATTAAATCTAAAGAACTTATTAAAATTCCCTTAGAAATAGGATTGGTTATACAAAATATATCTGTTTGTTCCTGTACAAATGATCTATATGTTTCATTTACTATTGCCAAAAAACTACAATTATCAGCTAATGTATTATATACATCCAAAATTGTCATATCATTTAGCTTATAGCCAATAATTACAATTTCAGGGTCCAAAGCTATACATTTTCTGATTAGATCATGCCCTGAGTTGCATGTAGCTAAAACTCTGTATCCTGCTTCAATTATCAGTGAGCCAATTTTTTCTGCTGTATCTAGATTCTGAAGTGCCACAATTACTCCCCTTTGATCATTCATTTCATACCCCACCTTTATGACCTAGTATTTTGAAAGATAACTAGTTATTTCCCACTGGTGTACCTGTGTTCTATAATTATCCCACTCAACCTCCTTGGCCCTAATGTAATATTCAAAGGTGTTCTTTCCTAAAGCTTCTTTCACAAGATCACTTTTTTGCATATATGCAACTGCTTCATGTAAGCTTTCAGGTAAACTTTCTATATTTTCTCTCTTTCTTTCTTCTCTATTTAGATCAAAAATATTTTTATCAATGCATTTAGGTGGTTCTAAATTGTATTTAATACCTTCTAATCCTGCTAATAAAAGACATGCTAAGACAAGATATGGATTTGAACTAGGATCTGGAGATCTAAGTTCTATCCTAGTTCCCTCTTCTCTGGCTGATGGAACCCTTATAAGTGGACTTCTATTTTTAGCTGACCATGCAATGTATACTGGAGCTTCATAGTCCGGCACCAATCTCTTATATGAATTTACTAAAGGATTTGTTATTGGACAAATCTCTTTAATATGCTTAAGCACACCAGCTATGAAATTATATGCCACTGAACTTAAACCTAATTCATCCTCTTCATTATGAAAAGCATTTTTCCCATCTTTAATCAGTGAAATATTTATATGCATTCCTGATCCATTAACTCCATGTAATGGTTTGGGCATGAAAGTTGCATATAACCCATGTCTTTGAGCAATTGACTTAACTACGTATTTAAATGTAGCAATATTATCTGCTGTAACTAATGCATCAGCATATTTAAAATCTATTTCATTTTGTCCTGCAGCCACTTCATGATGTGAAGTTTCAATTTCAAATCCCATATCTTCTAAAGCAAGAGTCATATCCCTTCTGGCATTTTCACCTAAATCTATAGGTCCTAAATCAAAATAACTTCCTTTATCATTAGTTTTTAAGGTTGGATTACCATCATTATCAACTTCAAATAAAAAGAACTCACACTCTGGCCCTACATTCATTGTATATCCCATATCTTTTGCTTTATTAATTGCTTTTTTTAGTATATATCTAGGATCTCCTTCAAAAGGAGTTCCATCAGGCATATATACATCGCAAATTAATCTAGCCACTTTCCCCTGTTGCGGTCTCCAAGGAAAAATTACAAATGTATCTAAATCAGGTCTTAAATACATATCTGATTCTTCAACTCTTACAAAACCATTAATTGATGATCCATCAAACATACAATGATTATTTAATGCCTTTTCAAGTTGTCTGTCAGTGATGGCCACATTTTTAAGAGTCCCTAATATATCTGTAAATTGAAGTCTTATAAACTTAACGCCATTTTCTTCTACCATTGCTAAAATATCTTCTTTTGAATAATGCATATAATGCCCCCCTTTGTTTTCAAAAAAGACAATAAATTATGTCCTCATAGTCAGTAAAATGTTAATCTTGTCCAATTTCTTATTAATATTATATACATTCATTAGAAAAACTACAATCTTCTAATTATCACTATAATATTAATAAGTTATTTTTTTAAATAACTACTAAAATATTGAATTTATTTTTATACTAACATCATTTTTTTCATACTTTTATTATTTTTTTATTTTTCACTAATGTTCTTTTCTTATACAAAGTAAAAATCATATAAAATTATTTGCAAAATATACAATATTTATGTAAAATATTTCTAAGATTATATTATTATTACAAATAATAATTCTATTGGGGGCTATTAATATGAAAACAATTGTAACAAAGTTTGGTGGAAGTTCTTTATCTGATGCCAATCAGTTTAAGAAAGTAAAAAATATATTTTTTGCAGATGAAGCTAGAAAATTCATTGTTCCATCTGCACCTGGAAAAAGACATTCAAAAGATTTTAAAATTACAGATGTCTTATATCTTTGCCATGGTCATATACAATCTGGTATACCTCTAGATGATGTATTTAAACTTATTAGTGAAAGATATGAAAGCATAGTTGAAGAATTAAATATAGATTTAAACATCCAGGATTATTTAAATATTGTAAAAGAAGATTTAGAAAATGGGGCTTCTAAAGATTATGCTGCAAGTCGTGGCGAATACTTAAATGGATTAATACTTGCTGAATATTTAGGTATAGACTTTATAGATGCTAAAGATGTTATCAAATTTAATAGATATGGTACTTTAGATAATGATGCCACTGAACTTAAACTTAAAGATGCTTTGTCTAAATCTGAAAAAGCTGTTATTCCTGGTTTTTATGGTTCTGATCCTGAAGGTAATATTGTTACTTTTTCAAGAGGAGGATCCGATGTCACTGGTGCATTAGTGGCTGCTAATATTAACGCTGATTTATATGAAAATTGGACAGATGTATCAGGATTTCTTATGGCAGATCCCAAAATCGTTGAGCATCCCATGCAAATTAAAGAAATAACATATAGAGAGCTACGAGAATTATCATATATGGGGGCATCTGTATTACATGAAGAAGCTGTTTTTCCTGTGAGAAATGTTGGAATACCTATAAACATAAAAAATACCAATGCTCCTGAAGACAGTGGAACATTTATTGTAAGTTCTAGGGAAAATTCCTCTAATAGAACGCTTACTGGTATAGCTGGTAAAAAAAACTTTACTGTTATTTCTATCGAAAAAGCTATGATGAATACAGAACTTGGTTTCTGTAGAAAAGTGCTTTCTATCCTTGAGCAAAATAATGTTTCTTTCGAAAATATGCCTTCAGGTATAGATTCAGTATGCGTGGTCATATCAGATTCTGAACTTAAGAACAAGCTTGAAATTCTTGTAGATGAAATTCAGCGTTCTTGTAACCCAGATTCTGTAGTAGTTCATCCTAATATGGCTCTTATTGCAACTGTTGGTGCTGGCATGGCCAATAAAAAAGGTGTTGCTGTAAAAATATTTGATGCTTTATCACAAGCTGATATAAATGTGAGAATGATTGATCAAGGTTCTAGTGAAATCAATATCTTAATTGGTATTGAAAATGAAGATTTTGAAAAAGGTATTAATGCTATCTACAATTCATTTAGTGATGAATATCTAAATGTTGTACCTATTAAATCAACATCAGCAAATTAGAAAAATTTTACAAACTAATGCCACAAAATAAAACGGAGCTATTCAGCCCCGTTTTCTTATTATTCAACTGATTTTAAAGATTCAACCATGCTTATATTATTAAGTTTTCCATACATAGATACATTAACAAGTAAAGTAAATACTAAAGTAAATGCTGCTGCATATATAAAGCTTATACCATGAATAGATCTACCAAACATAACTATATCCATTTCAATGGTAGAAACTATATAATTGCTTAGGAAAATACCCATTACTAATCCTACTGCAATACCTATTACCGATAAAACGATATTTTCTCTATATACATAATTGGCAGATTCTTTTTCAGTAAATCCTAACACCTTTATTGTAGCAATTTCTCTCATTCTTTCAGCTACATTTATATTTGTTAAATTATATAAAACAACAAATGCTAATGCTGCTGCACAAATAATCATAAGCACTACTACTGAATTCAAACTTGATATTATATCTTCAAAACTTGATATTACATAAGAAGTTGAAGTAACAACTAAAATATCATTTTTCTTTAACCAATCCTTAGCAACTTCATCTTCATGAGCTTTACCATCTTCAGTAAGCTTTAATAAAGCTGTATTAAGCTTTAAATCTTCCCCAAACTTTTCTTCATACATCTTTCTAGATAAATATACGTAATTATATACATAATTTTCTACTATACTAGATATTTTTAAATCAACAGTTATTCCAGCATCATCTCCTACAGTTATAGTATCTCCTACAGAAAGATTTAAAAGTTTGGCTAGCTTTTCTGTTATTACCACATTATCATCGGTAAGCTCAATATTACTTTCAGAGTCCTTATCTAATAAATGTACATAGTCCTTGAATTTATCTAATGATTCTGGTACAAATAATCTTATCTGTACTTCTTTATCATCATTTGCCTTTGATCCATTCATCAAGCTTTGTTTAATCATCATTGATGATTTAACACGCTTATCTATATCAATGGAATCTTTAAGACTTTTCTTTTCATCTAAAGTACCTTCATATTTTAAGTTCATCATAGTATCATACGTAAATATCTCACCATATTGTTTAGGAACAACTACAGAAATAGAATCCTTTAAACCATATGCTGCAAGTATTAGTGCAGTACAACCAGCCACTCCTAAAACAGTCATGATAAATCTAGCTTTATATCTAAAGATATTTCTTATAGTTACCTTTGATGAAAAATTCATTTTATTCCATATAAATGGTATCTTTTCTAAGAATATACGCTTTCCTTGCTTTGGAGCTTTAGGTCTCATTAAAGTTGCAGGATTTAGTTTTAGTTCTCTATAAGCTACTAAATATGCAACTGTACAAGTACAGAGAAGCGCACATACAACTGCTATAATTATAACTGGTATACTTATTTTAACTGCAAATATAGGTAATTTATACATTGCATCATAAGAGTGGAATATTGTCTTAGGTAAAATTAATAGTCCAACCACTATTCCTAAAATACTTCCTGTTATTGCTGCTAAAAATGCATAAAAAAAGTACTTAGCTGCTATAGTCTTATTTTCATATCCTAATGCCTTAAATGTACCTATCTGTGTTCTTTCTTCCTCAACCATTCTCGTCATTGTTGTAAGACATACAAGTGCTGCTACTATGAAGAAAAATAATGGGAACACACTAGCTATACCATTAATACGATTAGCATCTTCTGCAAAAGAAGTATACCCTGGATTATCATCTCTAGTAAATATATACCACTTACCATTGGAAAGATTTTTTAAATCATTTGATTTTTGATTTAATTCATCTTCAGCTAAAGTAAATTGAGTATCAAATTCTTTTTGTCCTTCTTCTAATTGAGCCTTTGAATCTGCTAGCTGTTTCTTTGCTTCTTCAATTTGAACTTTCCCTTCTACAATTTGCACCTTAGACTGTTCTAATTGTGCTTTTCCATCTGCAATCTGCTGTTCCGCAGCAGTCAAGTTATCTTTTTGAGTATTAATTTCATTTTGAGCTGCCTGAATTTGTGCTGCTGATGAATCTAATTGTTCTTTGGCTGCAGCAATTTGATAGTCAGCATCTGCTATCATCTGTCTTCCAGCATCAACTTGTGCAACAGCATCATTATACTGAGTTATATACGAATCAAATTGAGATTGAAGTACTGATGATAAAACTCCACCATTATCTATTATTGACTGTAAGCCACTAATTAATGGCCCATAAGTATCTAATTGAGCTTGTGCTTGATTTAATTGTGCTTCTCCAGCCTCTCTTTGTGCCATATATTCAAAATATGCTGCATTATATTGATCTACTCCAGCATTATATTCATTTATTCCTTCATTAAGTTGTTCTTCTCCAGCAACTATTTGATTCCATCCATCAGCAACTTGTGCTTCTGAGGCAGCTAACTGCTCTTCTGAAGCCTTTATTTGTGCTTCTCCATCAGTAATTTCTTGTTCTTTTTCAGCTATCGTAGCTTCTGCTTCCTGAATTTGCTTCTTCCCATCATCTAAATCTGCTTGAGCATCTGCTTTTTGAAAATCAATTTCTTTTCTTGCTGCATCTATTTGCTTCTGAGCTTGCGTAAGTATTGCTTCTTTATTTACTTCTACTCTGTCTACACCAAGACTTGATAATTTTGAAGAATAGTCTGCAATATATGATTTATAGTCATCTTCAAAGCTTGATTCATATTTTTTAGGTGTATTTACACATAAAAATACTTCTGTATATCGGCTATATGCAAAATCATCAGCAGAAATCATCATATAATTTAAGATTGATCCATCACCAACTTGTGTTATCCCTTTATCAAAAGCAATATATTGAGGACTTTCGATAAATCCTACAACCTTAAAGGTCGAAGTCTTTACTACGTCAGTTATTTCCTTATCATCGCTAGGAGAAAGAAGTTCTATGGTATCTCCTATTTCATATTTAACTGATGTATTAGAATTACTTTCAACTACACATTCACCTGATTTTTCTGGCAATCTTCCTTCTACCACATTTAGTTCATTAATAGGCTGCTTTCCATAAGAGCTTTCAGGCACAGCTTGTACCCTAACTACATTATTTGCACCACCAGTATTAACTAATAAGTCTGCTGAATAAGAAGGCATTACTTGCATAACACCTTTAAGTTCTTCTAATGATCTAATATCATCATCTTGAAAACCATAGTCTGACATAATTTTATAATCCATCAAATTATTTGCTTCAAAAAATTTATTTGCTGAATATTTCATACTTGGACTTGCAGCTTTAACTCCGACAAAAAAGCCTACTCCTAAAGCTACAATAAGTAATATTGAAATAAATCTGCTTTTAGTATCTTTTATTTGTCTGAAAAAAACCTTTTTTAAACTACTTGTCATAAAACTACGCCTCCATTACCATTCAATATCATCAATGGAGGTTAATTTTTTATTAATAACCATAGATTCTACTTTACTATTTTTAACTCTTATAACTCTATCAGCCATTGGCGTAATAGCTTGATTATGTGTTACTAGTACTACAGTCATATTTTCTTTTCTACATGTTTCCTGTAAAAGCTTTAAGATGTTCTTTCCTGTCTGATAATCCAATGCTCCTGTAGGTTCATCACATAGAAGAAGTTTTGGTCTTTTTGCTAAAGCACGAGCAATGGCAACACGTTGTTGCTCCCCTCCTGATAATTGAGAAGGGAAATTATCCATACGATCTTCAAGGCCTACACTTCTTAATGCTTCTTCTGCATCCATTGGTTCTTTACAAATTTGAGATGCTATTTCAACATTTTCTTTAGCTGTAAGGTTTTGTATTAGATTATAAAATTGAAATACAAATCCTATATCATAACGTCTATACAAAGTAAGCTCTTTGTTATTCATGGCACTTAAATCTTTTCCACCAATGATTATTTGCCCATCATCATTTTGGTCAATACCACCTAACATATTAAGAATTGTACTTTTTCCAGCACCACTAGGCCCTACTATAACTACAAATTCTCCTGGTTTAACATGAAAGTTAACTCCATTGGCTGCAGCTATAGTAACTTCACCCATTTGATACCTTTTATAAACATCCTTAAATTCTATAAAATTATCTTCCATCTAAATTAACCCCCCTTAGTATAATTTCTTCATTTTTATCTGTACAAATAGATAAAATAAACTTATTATCTATTTGGTAATTTTTAATTTTCAATCCTTTGTAATTACATAAATATTCATCACCATTTTGTATAAACTCATTTTCCTTTATGGGATAGTGTAATCCTACTCCTAAAGCCTTGCCTAAACTTTCTTTCATAGTCCAATATGTGAAAAAAGTTTTTTCACTATCATCAGAGTTATATATTGAATTTATTTCCTTCTTATTACACACTCTTCTTACTACATAGTCATCAAAGCTTCTAATATTTTCAACATCTACTCCTATTTCTTCCAAACCTACAGCACAAGCAATAAGTCCATCACAATGGCTTATATTAAATTTTATATGCTCATTGTTTTTAAAAGAGGGTTTGCCATATTGATTTCTCATTACAGCTTCATCCTCTATTTCTACTTTAAAGACGCTTTTTATTGAATATCTTAATAATTCCTTGCTATAATATCTTTGTAATTTTATATCATTACATTTAGCTATAAAACATTGAATCAATTTTGTTCATTGATGTAGCTTAATACATCTTTAACTGTTCTAAAATTTCTTATATCTTCATCTGGAATTTCGATATCAAACTCATCCTCAAATTTACCTACGATACTCATTATGTCATATGAGTTTATGTTTAAATCATCCATTAAATCCATATCTGATGTTATTTCTTCTTCCTTTAACCCTAAATAATTTGCCATTATTTCTATTACTTTCTTATCCAATTTGACTTACCTCCTCTAAGAACTTTTGTCTTATTATTTTTTTAGAACTATTTTTTTCAAACTCTTCTTCTTTTATATATATATGCTGTATTTTTTTAAAGCTTGGCAATTTTTTATTTACCTTTTTCAAGTCTTCTTTTAAGATTGACTCTAACTCTTCTAAACTTTTACCTGAAGAAAAATCTTGATCTAAATATACATATGTGCTGATAACTTCACTACCTTTTTTATTCTTATCTATATAAACAAGTGATTCTTTAACATACGGCATCATTTCATATATATATCCTTCTAACTCTTCAGGGTGTACATTTTTACCGTTACTTAAAACAATTAAATTTTTCTTTCTTCCACAAATAACAAGATTTTTATCAGCGTCTATGCTTCCATAATCACCTGTTCTAAACCATCCATTAGTAAATGATTTTTCATTACTTTCATCATCTTTGTAATATCCTATCATTACATTTGGACCTTTAACTAATATTTCACCAATTCCTTCTTCATTTTTATTATCAATTTTCACTTCACAACTGGAAAATATTTTTCCTACTGAAAAATGATCTCCTTTTTTATTTAAATTTACACTGATTAATGGAGTGCATTCTGTTATTCCATATCCATTGTGAATAGTTATTCCTATATCGCCAAAGAAAGTTATAAGTTCTGGCTTAAGTGCTGCCCCTCCACATACAATTGCTTTTAATTTACCACCAAAGTTAGCATGCACTTTTCTAAATAATAGCCTTCTTAAATCAATACCAAATTTCAATAAGAAATTACTAACTTTTATACTATTTTCAAAAACCTTTTCCACATTCATTCTTTTTAATTCGACTCTTATACTTTTTTCCATAGTTTCTAAAAATAATGGTACCATTACTTCCATTTCTGGTTTCACTAATTTTAAATTTTTAGATAAATATTTCAAACTATCATTAATAAAAATATTCATCCCCATAGCTATTGGAGCCATCATACCACAAACATTCTCATATATATGATGAAATGGTAATACTGCCACAGTATTGTGATAAATTCCAAAAGCCTTACATGATTGTTCAATATTCACCAATAAATTATTTTGACTTATCATTACACCTTTGTTAAATCCAGTTGTTCCAGATGTAAACATAATAACATTTAACTCATTAACATTTACAGTAGAGTTTTCATATACTGTATTACCTTCATTTATCAATTCTCTACCTTCATTTATTAAAGTTTGTACATCTTTATACTTATCTATATCACTTAAGCATGCTGCAAATTCTAACTTACTATTTTCCACCATTTCATCTATACTAGATAAAAATCCTTTTGAAAATAATAACGCTGATGCATCACCCTTATCTACTAGTTTACTTATTTGTTCTGAGTCTAACTCCTTATCAAGAGGCACTGCTACTCCAACTCCTGTTATAATTGCAAGATATGAAACAATCCAGCTATAACTATTTCCCCCTACTATAGCTATATGCTTATCTTTTAACCCCATATCTATGAGTTTTGTCCCCAAAGCATAAACATCATCTCTTAACTGTCCATAAGTATAACTTACTATTTTCTTATTTTTCTTTTCTCTAATAGCAATTTTATCTTTATACTTATTACTAGAATTATTAATAATATCCCTAATGGTTTCTAGGCATTCTCCAAAGACCTCTATCACTTTATTTATCCCCCTTTATACCAACCACATAATATCTTATTAAATTCTACATTAATAAAACCTATGCATAAATCTCATCAATTATTTCACCAATAGTCTTATTAGAAGATTCAATTCCAATTTCTACTGCTTTAATCATCACTCTATATAGTTCATCAACTATTTCATCACTTACTACAGCAACTTTATATTGGAACATGAAATCTAATTCACCTGAATCTAAAGTGTCCATTATTGTTAGATATAAATTCATTGATGAACTTCCATTAAAATAATTTTGTACTTTAGCTTTTATCCTATTGTCTGTAAATATCTTTGCTGGCTGGTAAGTTATCGTAAAGTCTGTAAGAAGCCCTGATTTAATTCCTGCTTGTTTTAATACATAATCATGTGCAAGTTGATATGGAAAATCTCCATGCCTGTATAATTCAAACTGCTCTTTTGTTAGCTTTTCACATGCTTCTTTAAAAGATACTCCATATGGGCATTCTACCTTAAGTTGTAAGTTATTCACCATCATTCCTCCAGCTTTTTTTCTATCCATAGAGGATCTTCTTGCTAATACAGAATTCACCATTGACTTATCAGTATTATTTAGCTTATAAAAGTATATCTGGCTTCCTAAAATAAATAATGTTTGCTGAGATATTCTATTTTCTCTACAATATTCATTTATTTTTGCTACAATACTCTTATCTAATGACATTACTTTCTGTTTGCCTTTAAAGCTTAAATTATTAGGCCTATATCTTTTACCTACATATTTAGGTTCCACTGATGCAAAAACTGCTGGTGTTTTCCATTTTTCCTTTATAAACTCATAATCCTTTTGCATTCTTTTAGAATTCATATACTCTAAATCTTTTTCAATCAATGGAACAAATTTTGCTGGTTCTTCCGGTAGTTCTTTTCCTTCTTTCATAGCTAAATAAATATTAATAACATCTTTTGCATATACAGTTAAGCCCCAAGCATCCATAACAACATGATTTACCTTTATATATAATCCAGTTACATTTTCCGGTCCTTTAATAATACTTACATCATATAATTCCTTATC
>OGIU01000922.1_pt1 | contig 15722 bp, 16 predicted proteins | sample 1571791 | NCBI WGS metagenome assembly OGIU01 (sample SAMEA2582104, study PRJEB24529) | metagenome | biome: Human gut stool | place: China | collected 2011
ATAACCATATTTATAGAGGTTAATCAAATTTCAACAGTTTATTAAAACAAAGCCATTTTTTTATGAAAATAAAATTAGTTAAAAATATTGTACAAATTGAAACAGAATTCCTTATAAAATCCTTATAAACATTTTTTATAATTTAATTAGTAAGTAAGATAGTGTAAAGTTTCGTATGAAAAAATAGCCTATGGCTAATTTGGGATAACAATAAAAAAATAACTTTACAATATCAATTAAAATTTGAAAATTGAATATGACAAAAAGACCTTCGGTATCGGAGGCAAAAATTAAATCAATATTTAGTTTTATAGTTTATTAAGAAGTTTTAGATTCTTGCATATTTAATATGGTTTGTTGACCGAGGATGATAAGAATTTGACATTTTGCTGGCATGTTATCAGCGGTATTTAAAGCATCCAGTTTATTTAAAGGACGATGATAGTTATATGGATCAGGTCTTAAAAAGTTATAATAAGCAACCCAAAGAGAGAATCCATAAAGAGCACCTTCGTCACTTTTATAGCCACAAGTAACTCTATAGGAAGATTTGAAGGTACGATTTAGACGCTCTACTACTTGCTTAATCTAACGGAACTCTTCGGATACTGGATCTTCATTAGTAAGTCCAATAACTTGAGTTAGATTAAATTCTTTATTTTCTTCTAATTTAAATTGTTGCTTCGCTAACGGGTAAGCGCTATAACCACCGGCAACGAAGTTCAAAGCTTTTCCTGGAAAATATTTAAACTTATCAAAAGCCATACGCATTGCTAATATGCAAGGACCTGTAGATCTTGTATCAGATACTTGATAACCTAAAATAGACTTTTTACAAGCATCCATTACAATCCAAACATAATGCTTAATTCCTTTAACTTCTATATAAGTTTCGTCAGCTGAAAGTATTTTAGATGGTTTGTAATTAAATGTATCAACAAACGGTTTAATAACAGCAGCTGCTGTTAGAGCATAATTAGCAACAGTTCTATGTGATATTTTTATTCCATGAACTTCTTCTAAAACATGTGCAGTTTGTCTTGTGGACATTTTACAATTAACGTGATAAGTAAGGCATAATCCCATTATATGAGGATTAAACTTTTTAAAAGTAAATCCTGTAGCATGTTTTTATATTGGATATAAATCCATATTAAAGAAGTTAATATTGAATTCACGGTATATATAGTGAAGTTTGTATTTATATTCATCAGCAGGATTGAGATCTTTAGGAAGTTTCTTAAGATTCTTCTGATAATATGAATATTTAGAATTAATGCATTTATGTATTCTAAAATGTTTATGTTGCTTTTGCTCCGCAAGCGTAGCACCACAGTAAGGAAAAATAAAAACTATTAGCTTAGTTGCATAATTAGTTTCTTTAAATAGAAGATTACAAACCTTACATTTATATATGACCTTTATTACCGTTATTATCATAAATATATTCATGAGGTGCACCACATTTAGGACACTTAATTTTCTAAGGAATAGACTTACCGTTCCGTCTTTGGACGGATTTTACTGTCTTATTATATTTATGTTTGTAATAAGCTAAAAGTAATTTATAATCTACTTTTTCCAATTTAAGTATTGTAGGTAGCTTATCTACTTTGAATTTTTGATATTCAGGGCTATTTGAATCATCAAATATCATTTGTTTTAGTGGTATGTGTTGTGAAATAAATAAAAGTAATTCACCGATAATGGTAATTAAATATTGATTATATATAAGTAAATAAGTTATAATTGAATCCATGATAACGACAACCTTTCATTGTTGATTTTGTTTGGTCAGAGATTCAATTTTAACATGAAATTAGGGGGTCGTTGTTTTTTTATGCAAAAAACTTTCGAAACCTTGATATATAAAGATTTTAAAATAAAAATAGTGTAAAAAACTTTACACTAACGTTAGTAAAAAGGAGGTTTAAATATGAAGTATATTATACAAACTAAAGATTTAAATAAAAAGTATAAAAAACATGAGGTAAACAAAGATATATCATTAAAGGTACCTGAAAATTCAATATACGGACTATTAGGACCTAATGGGGCAGGTAAATCAACACTATTAAAAATGATAAGTGGAATGATAAATCCTACATCAGGAGAAATACTATACAAAGGTAAAAAATGGTGTAGAAATGATTTATTAGAAATAGGTGCACTTATAGAGCAACCTCCTATTTATGAAAATTTAAGTGCAAGAGAAAATTTAAAAGTACGAACCTTATTATACAATTTACCCGAATCTCGTATTGAAGATGTCTTAGAAATTGTTAGTCTAACAGATACAGGAAAGAAAAAAGCAGGGAAATTCTCAATGGGAATGAAGCAAAGATTAGGAATAGCAATAGCTTTGCTAAATAATCCAAAATTTTTAATATTAGATGAACCAACTAATGGATTAGATCCAATCGGTATAGGAGAATTAAGAGAGTTAATTAAATCATTTCCTAAAAAGGGAATGACAGTACTATTATCAAGCCATATTTTATCTGAAGTAGAGCAAATAGCTGATCATATTGGAATAATATCAAATGGTCGACTTTTGTATCAAGAAGAAATTAAAGAAAATACAGATTTAGAAAGTATATTTTTTAATGTAATGAAAAAGGCAGGTAATAAAAATGTTTAACATGATAAAAGCTGAACATCTAAAACAAAAATCTACTTTTCAAAAAGTGTTAATATGGTTAGGTCCAACAATAACATTACTATTAGTGCTTGTATTAATGGGTGGTAACTATATCCAAAGTGGAGGGTATAATTGGTGGTATATGTTTATATTACCTGCCAGCTTAACCATGATATCATCATTTGTTATAAATAATGATAGTAAAAGAACATTTCATGGATTGTTTAGTGTAGTAATTGATAAAGATAAAATTTGGTATAGTAAAATAATTCTTTGCACTATTTATTTAGGTATAACATGTTTAATATTTTTTTTAGAAGTAACTATTATGGGATATTTATTCAAATGTACAATTCCTATACAATTTAGCTTTTTAGCATCGGTACTTTTATTTATCTTATCTTCATGGCAAATACCATTATTTATGTATGTGTCTATGAGGTTTAGTACTAGTTTTGCTGTAATTATTAGTTTAGTATGTAATTGTGGATTAGGAGTAATTTGTTCAGTTACATCAATCTGGTGGATTCCATTTGCAATTACGCCAAGAATAATGTGCCATGTTATAAGTATATTGCCTAATGGTTTATCAGTGGATAATGGAAGTTATCCTTTTGATATAAAAATTATTATAATAGGATTATTAATAACAGTAATACTATACTTGCTTATATCATATATAAGCGCCAAATGGTTTGAAAAACAGGAGATATAGGTATGGCACAGTTTATGAATTATGTAAAGACAGATTTTTATAAATTTTATCATTCGCAGATAGTGAAGATACATTTAATAATTCCAATAATAGCTGTTATATGTTTTTTATCCTATTATACTATTTCTCCATGGAGTGAATTAAAAAAAATTATGACATATATTCAAGTTATTTCGATAGCATTTCCTTTAGTTATATCAATTATTGTAAATATGATATATGAACAAGAAGAAGAAGCTGGATTTCAATATCTTTTAGGTATAGCAAATAAGAGATATTGGGTTCATTTTAGCAAGTTAATTTCAATGTTAACATTAGGTTTTATATCAACATTAATAACGATTTTAGGCTTTGGAATTATATTTTACTTAATGGGGAATAACTCTATAGAAATAGATATTTACTTTAAAGAATCACTTATAGTATTTGGAAGCAATATACTTCTATATATTATGCAATATTTAGCAGTATTTTATTTAGGTAAAGGTGCATCAATTGGCATCGGAATAATAGGAAGTATAATTTCAGCATTGATGTTAACAGGGATAGGAGATAGCATATGGATGATTTTACCTTGGGGATACTCAATAAGGTTAAGTTCTTATTTTATATTAGACAATTTAAATATTTTAAATCCAAAAGAGCCAATAATAGAATCTATAATGTTGATGGTAATATTTATAATCATATTTTTGTTTTTACAAGTAATTTTTAGCTATAATTGGGAGGGAAAGAGAGAAAATTATTAGAACTGATATTACGAAAGGTATAATTATAGGACAACACCCTAAAATGCTTTATCAAATGGAGTATTGTTTCAGTTTAATTAGAATATGATGAGATAGAAAATACTTGGTATTCAAGATATTTTGATGATATTAAAGTTAAAAGTAATTAGAAAGAATTTTTAAACTTATGAATATATTTATACTGTATTATATTTTATAATCACCGTTTAGTTTTAATTAACTTAAGAAAGAAGGTGAGATACAGATGAGTTTAATAGATAAACTTTTTTTTGCTTTTTTGAAATGGAGTTTCATATGCTTCCTTATTGCAGTAGTACTGCCAATTGTAATTCATTATTACATATATAAATTTGAATACAATATGAAAAAGGAAATAAGTAAAAGAAACAATATATATTATAAAAAAAGCAAAAAAGCTCTTAGAACTACTGGTAAGCATCCAGTTAAACAAATATCTAAGAAGCTTTCTTAAACTAACATTTATATTATTTACTTAAATTTATTTTTTATTCATTTGGCTATAAACTTTATAGCCTTTTTTTTACATAGCCGATGCCGGCAATCATTTCAAAGTTAGGCTCTACATAAACCTTATAGCCTTTGAACATAAAAATCTTTGAGCATTCCATATTCACATTCATTTTATTTTGCAAAGATTCATCAGGTAGCATTTGCACCACGACAAAAAAATAGAGCCTATCAATACTAACTCTTTTAGTATCAATAGACTCTATTTTGATTTACTTTTCTTTTTTGTACTTTTCATTCAATTCCTTGATAAAGTCATCATATGGCCTTGGTGCCCTATTCCATCTATCCTTCATATCCTCCTTTAATTCTTTAATTCTTTTCTTCCCTTCTTTTGTTAAAGAACTCATATTATATCACCTCGGCATGATTATAGCATATCCATTATATCAATAGAAGCATTCCATGAGCTAGGCAAGTGGGTGTATAGCACTATAGTGTTATTTAAATTAATGAAGTTTAAGATAAATATTTTGAAAATTTAAAATATAATTAAAGTATGATCTTGTAAATTATAAAAAATATTATATACGAGATTATAATTATAACTACTATTAAATAAATGTAAAAATAGAAAACATTAAACGATTCTAAGGAATCACTTAATGTTTTCTATTTTTTTTGATTTAAATGTTTTATAATAGATATAATTTTATTATTAATGAGACTATTAACTTAAGACGTAGTAGCAATAAATAATAAGAGTTTTATTTTAAAATAGTATAAGTTATAGGAAATAAAACTCCCATTATTTAAGTAGTATTAAACTAAAATTTATCAGTTAGAACACATTAAAGTTAATTTAACCTTGGTATAATAAGCGATATATAGATTATATATATTTAAAATATTAATTTAATTAAATTATTTATTTAGTACATTATATAATTATTATTTAATGTATTTACATTAAATAATAATTATATAAAAAAGTATATTTTGAATATAAAATAAATTAAATTACAATTTATTATTTAATAAAAATAAAAGCAATAATTAATAAATATATACATTATTAATTATTGCTTTTATATTAATTTGATATTGAATAATCTATTCCTTCAATAAGCTCTCCTGCTTTAAAATCTTCAGTTTCAATTCTTTTTATTATATTTTCAGGTAGCTTTATATATTCAATAAGGAATTGATACTCTTTCTTTTCGTATTCAAAGTTTTCTATTATTAAATTATAGTTTTGTAATTCTATTAATGCTTCAATTATTCTATCTCTACGTTTATAAACATTCTTAGCTGTCATAAGTATTGCATCTGCAAATTCATTTAAAGAAATGGTTTCTTTAAGCTCTGGATTAGTTATTGATAATTTTAATCTTCTATTTTGAAGCCAAATTGCAATTTGTTGTGAATCAGCACTTAATTTATCAAAAACATCTTTATTAAAGTTTAAACTACTGTCCATAAGGATAAGGTTTTTTAAGAAACCTCCAAGATATACTTCAACATGATTTCTGCCATCTTTTACATCAAAGAATACATCTAATATAGATCCCTTTAGTTTACGACCTTCATATGCTGGTGATTCAAGACGGATACTACCTATTTTGTTTAAACTTTTTTCAACAGCAATAAAGTTGTTTTTATTTTCACTTAAACCTAATTCTTTAACTAGGTCGCTTATATATTTACCAATACTTTTATCAGTTACAAGATTATAAAAGTTTGTATAAAAAAGTGATATTATCTTTAAATCAAGATTATTTAATGCTTTAGCTGCTTTTAAGAATGCTATTTGAGTTATAAGATCCTGAGTTTGTTTTCCTTCTTCAATTCTTAAATAAGTTCTTTTCTCTAATTTCATTATTAATTCATTACTGTTAGATGAAATCAATTTATCGATAGTTCCATCTAATGAAAAGTTATCAATGTCATCTAATTCACGCTTTTCTTCTACAGTAAAGTAATCTTTCTTATTAGTTGGATCAAAAGGTATATTACTTAATACTCTAGGAATTCTTGTTATTTCTTTATGATTACTCATTGTATAAGAATAATAAAGTTTAATAATATCATTTTTAAAAGCTGACACTATAGATTTTTTGTGAAGAATAGTTAAATATTCAAAATCTGAAAGTAATGCATCTGCAGAATTAACCCAAAGATCCATATTTCTATATAGTTTATTTATGTATTCATCAATGGAGTTTGCTTCAAACATTATTATGAATTTTTCAGGTTCGATAATTTTATCTAATACTTGATTATAGATATATTTAGCATTTTCAATATCTTGATTGATTTTCAAATTCTTATCGGATTTTATCTTTTTAACCCATCTTTGTTTTGTTTGCTTTGTTGTAAGCATTAAACGTTTATATGTACTTTCCTTTTTATTAGGATCTGAGATTTTATTAAGATCTGCATATAAAGTACAATATAGCTCATCAAATTTGGATTTTGTTATTTTCTCATATTTAATTTTAAATAAATCATCTATCTTTTTTTTGAAATTTTGATCCATAAACTTACCTCTCTTTAAGGAAATTATATTATAGTTTCAATGCACCGGCAATATTTGAGAATTAAAGGTGAAAGCATTAATAGTGAAGAAAAGCACCGCTATGTAAGGGAATAGTGACAAAAACCACCGCTATGTAGGGTAAAAGTGATGAAAAGTACCGCTATGTAGGGGAAAAAATATTTTTTTATGTTTAATTAGAACAATAGTGATGAAAATCATCGCTATATAGGGAAAAAATTAAAGATTTCAAAAAAAATTAAAAAAATTTTAGCACAGAAAATTATAAAAAATAACACAATAGTAATGAAAAACCACCGCTATGTAGGGGAAAAAACTATAAATAAACTTGAAAAATGCTAAAATCATCATTTATAGTGATGGAAATCACCGCTATGTAGGGTAAAAAATTTTTTAAGTTTGTGATTTTAGAAAAAACATTAATTCAATAGACGCTAGAATTGGCATTATATAAGGGCTGAAAGCAATAGTGACGGAAATCACCGCTATGTAGGGAAAAAGCCTTGCAAGTGGCATTCCTTCGTTACAATAGTGACAAAAACCACCGCTATGTAGGGAAAAAAACGCTATTTTGCATAATAAAATTATGTAATTTAAAATAAAAATACACTTTGTAGTTTATTAAAGTTTATATGTCTAAGAATTAAATTTAATTGTATTTAAAGGTTAAATATAAGTGACATATTAAAAAATTTGTACATTTTATCTTAAAATGCATATTTCTTTATTATAAGCAGGTTGCATATCACCTATATGATATGTAGTGAGTTTGCCCTTAAACACTATAAAGCAGGTCAGGTTTAGTCCAGAGCGTAATAGCTTGTTAAATAAGATTACTTTATATTATTTAATGCCAATGCAGAAAATGGACCTCCACACAATAGTTCCTAGTCCCTATCTTTAGGTGTGTGGGTTGAGCGTGACGACAACGTAAAGGTCGGTGGTGGGAGTTCTAGGAGCATAGGTGCTCGGGAACTATCAGTAGAAAGGACAAGCATTAGGATAGAACCGTAATGTAGAAAGCTGGTAGGTAGAAATACATAATAGATAGGGTGCGAGATATGAGCGACCGAGGTATACGGTTCAGTATAAAAGTAGTTATTTCCTTACTGATAGATATTACTTTTTATCTATTGGTAAGGGAATAACTGCGTCCATTTCACTCTCTCAGTGCCAGTTCAGTATATTTTTAAGCTTTAAAAAATCAAGTGTTAATTTAAAATATTTAAAGAAGTTTTTTAAGAAAAAGGATTTTAAGCTTATTTAAAGAAGTTTATAAAGTATAGAGAAGTTTAATAAAGTTTAGAATTGAGGTTTATAGTTATGTTAAAGAGTGTTGAAGAAGTTGCTACTGAATTAGGAGTAAGTAAAACAGCTATATATAATAAATTAAAACTTGATGAGTATAAAGACATGGTTATAAAGAAACAAGGAAGATCAATGATAAATGAACAATTATTTAACTTTATTAAAGAGAATTTAAAGTTTAAAAATGTAGTTGATGAAGATAATAAAGAGATACCAGTGATAGATGAAGATAATAAAGAGGATAAAAAGGATGAAACTATAGTTAAATTAAATGATGTAGCAGTTAATTGTTTAGTTGAACAGTTAAAAGAGAAGGATAAACAAATACAAGAACTTCATAGATTAATTGAAAATAGTCAAATACTTTTAAAGCAGGAGCAAAAGAATTGTGAAAGTCAAATGCAATTGGAAGAACATTTTAAAGAAGTTGATAAAAAGCTTGAAGCATTAAAAGATAAAATGGAACATAAAAGGGAAAAGAAGAGATTTAGTTTTTTTAAAAGAAAGAAGCAATAGATTTATAAGCAAATTTGAATGAAATATTAATATATATATAACGAAACATAAATAATTATGAGGAGTTTATATGGATTATATATCAATATTTTTTCTTGTATGTGGAACTTTAATGGTAAAAGAATTTGGTGATCTTATAATAAAAAAATTAGGTAGATTTAGATTTGGAAAATGGAATGAAATTTTTAATAATATAAAGGATTTAGAAGGATTTAAAGTTAAAGATATAAGTAAAGGTGAAGATAAAGAAACGGTTATTTTAAGTACACCTTGTGGTAAATCTATTGATAATGTAAATAAAAGTGTTAAGGCCTTAGAAAGTTATTTAAATGCAGATATTAAGCTTGAAAAGATAGAGTATAGCAATCTTATTAAAGTTAATTTATTTTTTAAGAAACTGGAAAGACAAGATTATGAGCCAGTTAAAACTAAAAATATATTTATAGGATATAAATGCGATGGAAAGCCTTATTTTTTAAATCCTTTATACGATTCAAATATTATTATTTCTGGAATTCCTGGTACGGGAAAATCAAGGCTTCTTCATATGATTTTAGCTAATTTAATTATAAATAATAGATACTGCAGAATATATTGTCTTCAAATTAGTAAAAAAGATTTAAGTAGGTGGAGAAATGTTAAGCAGATAAGAGGCATATATGAGGATCCTTTTAGCTGTAGCTTATTTTTACAAGACATGGTTAAAGAAGTTGAAAGTAGAAATAAACTTTTTGCTGAAGCTGGAGTAGATAGTATTGATGAATATAATAAAATAGCAAAAAAGAAAATGAGTAAAATATGGATTGTAATTGAGGAAATATCAATATTTATGAGTGATTTTACTGATAGTAAAGAAGAAGCTAAAGCTAAAGATGTATGTTTTAATCTTGTTTTTAGATTAGTAAGAACAGCTAGAAGTAGTGGGATTGGCATCCTTTCAGTATTACAAAGACTTACTGTTGATAATATAGGGGGAAATGGAAGTATTAAATCTTTATGCAGCATAATAACCTTTAAACAAAACAATGATATAAGTAGTAGAGTGGCCATAGATAGTGATTTGGCAACGGAACTTAATCAAGGGGAAATTTACTGTAATTCTAGTCAGGAACTTGTGAAGTTAAATGTACCTAACATTGAATTTGAAGTGTTAAAAAAGTATATTCCAAGTTTAATCATAAGTAAGGAAAGGGTATAAAATATGATTACTGTAAGGGATAGAGATATTTTTAGATACTTAGAAGAGTATAAGTTTATCACTTTAGATGAAGCTGCTATTTTATTTTTTAAAGGTCATAAAGGTAATTGTAGCAGAAGATTTAAAAAGCTTATGGAGAGCAAGAAGGTTTATGCCAGTTACAGTTATATGGATTTTTTAGCCCATCAGAGAAAAGTATTTACCTTAGAAAAAACAAAGCAAATTTCAACTCATAAGATAATTATTATGGACTTTTATTCATGGATCATTAAAAATGGTGGTGAAATAGTAAAGTATGAGCTTGAAAGGCCAATAAGATATGGGCAGCTAATACCTGATGCAGTGGCAGTATTTAGGCTTAAGGGGAATATATATCATGTGTTCTTGGAAGTGGATCATACCCATTATACTTCTTTTGCAAAGCTAAACAGATATGAAAATGCTGCATATACAAAGTTTTTAAAAGAAGCTATAGGAGTAGATAAATTTATAGTTATTATAGCTAGAGAGGATATTGAAGAAATTAAAAATAGATATAGTGGAAAGAAAGACATCAGATATGTTTATACTGATTTTTATTTTTCAAATCTTTTAAGAGAACTTTAATGATAATGTAAATGAGAACATTATTGATTTAAAGTTCTCATTTTATATGGTATAAAGCTAGGAAATAAGCCAAATGTGCATGCACTATATAATAGCGAAGCGACTGAGCCGGAGGCGATGGAAAATGTTTAAATATTAATAAAATTAATTTGTTTAAAAATAATTAATATTAATAAACATAGGTATAGAGATATTTTAAATGGTATTTAACATTAAAAATAATAATATTTTAAATAGGTTTCATATTAATTTTAGTAAGAATATTAAAAAGTTTTATAAATAAGTAATAATAATATTTGAAGAATTATATAAATAATACTATCAATTTAAGTGATAAATTATATTTAATGGAGAAATATATGATTGATAGTAGTTTTTATAAAAAGTTAAAAGAAGTTGAATATATTTCTTTTAAAGAGATTATTGAAAGTTTAGGTGGAAGGATGATTAATGAAACCAAGTTTGAAATGCCTTGCTTAAATGAAAAGACACCATCTTGCTTTATATATTATAAAAATGGTAAAGAGTACTTTAAATGCTTTGGAAGAAATATAGGTGGAGATAAAGTTGATCTTGTAGCTTTAATTGAAAATTGTTCAATTAAAGAAGCTATAGAAAAAATCTTAGGAAATAAAGCAATTAATAAACATGGAGATTTAGAAAATCAAATTTATCATAAGAAGATTATTGAGAATGAAAAGTTAAAAGAAGTACAAACTTTAAAAAATATGAAAGCAATAATTAATAATTCAATTCCAGTATTAAAAAGTAAAGATGGGATTGAATATTTTAAAAGACGAGGTTTAATTCAAGTTGTAAGAAGTTTAAATATTAAAGGTATTAAAATATTATTCAATGGATATAAGGACTTTAAATCAATTATATATGTTATAAAAGGAAAGAATGTATGCTGTATACAAAAAGATATTTATAAAAAGGAAAATAGCAAGAGATATGTTCATAACTATGCTCCTAAAGGAATGGAAATAGCATATTTAATTAATAATTCTAAAGATAAATTAATGATAACTGAAGGCATGGAAGATGGATTAAGTAGTTTATCATATGGAATAAATTCTATAGTATTAAATAGTGCTAATAATGTAAATAGGTTAATTGAAAGAATAAATAATAATAAAGAGTATTTTAAAAATAAAAAAGTATATTTAGCATTAGATAATGATAAAGCTGGAAGAATGTATTCTTTTCAACTTGAACAATGTTTAAAAAGTAATGATATATCTTTTAAAGATATCATAGATATTTTAGTAAAGGAAAATGTTAAAGATCTTAATGAATTGCTTATAAAAGACATTAAAAACAGATAAGTTGTGGATAAGTTTTGAAAATAAAGTTTAAAAATAGAAAAAAACTTGAATTTATCCACAATTAGATTTAATATAGAGATATAAATTAAAAATAAAATAATGAAAGAGCCACACTTTAAATCGGTACGCCAATACCAATTTAAAGATACCTAAATGATACACACACTATCATATAAGTACTTTTGTAGCTCCCTAAATAGTTATTATAACTATTTATTTCAATTATTATTATACGACTATAATATAATAATTGAAATAAATTTTCAAGGGTTTTTTTCTACAAATTTAGTTATTTTAAGCTTATTGATATTGTGTATCAATAAGCTTTTTTTGATGAAAAAAATAACATTTAGGAAACGGAACTAAAATAGCTCTTTATATTGGGATGTAATCCCTGTATTTTTATTGAAAGGAGGGTACATATAAATTATGGGTTTAAGTGAATATATGATTAATGAAGAAGCTTTTGATTATAGCTCATTTATACATATTTTATATAAGAATGAATCTAAGGGTTATATTTCTTTATTTAGAAAAGGCTTTACAGGTATTTTTCAAAAAGCTTATAAGAAAAATGATTTATTTAAAGGTGTTAAGAATTTCTTTGATACTGAATTTAATACTGATTTGTATATGTCTATGAATACTTTTTATAAACCTGAAAGAACTAAAGAAAATTTAAGATATCTTAATTCTCTTTATATAGATCTTGATTACTATAAAATGAATTTAAATAGACAAGAAGTATTATCAAAGTTAGAAGATGAATATTTTAATAAATCTATACCAGTACCCTCTATGATAGTTGATTCAGGGAGAGGACTATATTTAATATGGCTAATAGAGCAGGTCCCAAGCAAAGCTGTTAGTTTATGGAGTGCTATGGAGCATTATTTATATGATAAATTAAAGAGTTTAGGTGCAGATAGGCAAGCATTAGATCCTTCAAGAATATTACGAGTAATTGGTTCATATAACACTAAATCAAACACTAATGTAAAGTTATTGAGATTTGAATTTGTTAGATATACACTAAAAAAATTAAAAGAAATGTATTTACCTAAGGTTACTAAGAAATTAGAAACTAAAAAGAAAGCATTTAAAGGGAAAATAGTTAAATTCTTTAATATCTATTCATTATATAAAGCAAGAATAGATGATTTAGAAAAATTAGCAGAGCTTAGGGGCTATGACTTAGAAGGTAAAAGGGAGTTAATACTATTTCTTTATAGGTATTATAATGAAATACTTGAAGGAAAGGATAGGGCCTTAGAATTAACATATGAATTTAATAATAAGTTTATAAAGCCATTGTCTTTAAGTGAAGTAAGATCATCTACTAAAAGTAATTATATAGGCAAGTATAATTATAAAAATTCCACTTTAGTGGAGCTTTTGGATATATCTAAAGATGAGATGGAATACCTTTCTTCAATGGTTACTGAAGACGTAAAATATGAGAGAAATAATGAAAGAAGAAAAAGAAATAGAAGAAATGAAGATGGTTTAACTAAAAGAGAAGCTAAAAAGCGAGCTAATCTTATAGAAGTTTTAAAAGGAACTGAAGATAAAATTTCCACTAAAGAAATAGCAGAAACTTTAGGTATTTCAGATAGAATGGTTAGAAAATATAAAAAAGAATTAGAAAATAATGAATCTTTAAGAAGTGAACTTTTAGAGATAATTAATAAAGAAAAAGGCAAAGTAGAAGTAGCAGTTGAATTAAAAAATGAAATTGCAGCTACTTTAATTCGTATGGAAAAGAACGAAAATATAGAAGAATATAAAGGATATTATACAGATAAAACTAATGCTAATACTAGTTAAGTGCTTATATAAGGTGGTTTAGTGTAGATTATTTATTAAATGTAAATATATTAATTAATTGTTTAATAAATATTAATATATATAATTGAATTACATTAAAAAAATTAATGTTAATAAAATAAATGTTTAATGATATAGATATGTTATTTATAAATATATATTTAATGTGTATACATACATTTTTTAATTTAGCAAAAGAGAAAACTAATTCATTAGTTGCATCTACAATAGTATATGCATTAGCTAGTTAAGAATCTCTTCAGTGAATTTATATTCTTATTGTTTTATTTATAGGTGTAGAATAAAAGGCAATGCTCTATCAAATATTATCTATATATTTACCTGATTTCTATTTGAATTTCCTAGTATTTTACAACTTTTTTTGTTTTTAAATTTTACTACAACAATGCATAAGCTATAGCCTATATATGTTCCAAAAGTATTCATTAATATGTCTTCTAATTCTACAAATCTCCCTGTGAAAATTTGAATAAATTCAATTCAGACAGAAAATGCAAAACCTATTAGAATTCCATATACCATATTTGTGCATATATTTTTAAAAAGAATAGTAGATAAAAATCCATATGGAATATCGAAAAGTGTTCATTTCATAATTCTAATTTAAAATGTAAGAATGTATATGGTCATCAAATATTAGTTTCTTTACTAGCGTGTGACGGGTTAGTTCTTCCTTATTCAATTGATATCTATGATAAAGAATCTATGAGTAAAATAAAGTTAACTCAAAATTTGATTTCAACACTTCCTAAGCCTGAAAATAAAGGCTATGTTATGTGTGATAGTTGGTATAGTTGTAAAGATATTTTTAATGCTTCTGAAAAAGCTGGTTACAATTATATTGGTGCTTTAAAAACTAACAGAGTTATTTTTCCTAAAGGGCATGAAAGATTAGGAATAAAACTTAATAAACTTGCTACATCTTTAAATATTGAAGACTTTGACCTTGTCACAGTTAAAGGCAAACAATATTATATTTACAATTATGTTGGCAATTTAAAAGATAGAAAAAATGTTTCTATTGTTTTAAGCTATCCTGTGGATTCTTTCCAAAAAGATAATTCTTTAAAAGTTTTTATTTCTTTAGATAACTCATTAAACCCATTAGAAATTTTAATCCAATATACAGACCGTTGGGCTATTGAACCATTCTTTAGAGATTGCAAAACTTACTTAGGACTAAATGGGTATCAAGTAAGAAGTGAGAAAAGCATCAATAGATATTTAACAATAATGTTAGTAAAGTATACTTATTGTTAAATATATTCTGATTCTTATCACTTTAATACTGGATATAAAGCTGCTAAGAAAGATTTAGAAAAATATAAAGTAATATATATTTACGAAGCTGCCGCAAGCGGTATGCCTGTTGAAAAAATTTTTGAGTCATTAAAAATAGCTTAGAAATCTATTTTTGTAAACTGTAAAATTATTCAAGTAAAAATGAACTATCATAGGTGTATAAAATTTTGAACAATTAAAAAGGATTTGAATTTAGACTAAATTTATTAATTCAATCTAACACAGCTCTATCTAATATGTTGAAATCTGGATATATATATGTTGGTGTTAGTATAAAGTAGTGGACACATTAAGACGAACTAAGTTAAAATAATATTTAGTTAAGAAAGGATGTGTCCATTATTGGAAAGGGCAGAAGATACGATCAAGAATATAAGGATATGATAGTAGAGTTATTTAAATCAGGAATGAGCTTAGCAGAGCATCGTCTACGAATATGGCATTGCAAAATCAACAATTAACGGCTGGATTAAAGATGTAAAAGAA
>OGIU01000933.1_pt1 | contig 15544 bp, 10 predicted proteins | sample 1571791 | NCBI WGS metagenome assembly OGIU01 (sample SAMEA2582104, study PRJEB24529) | metagenome | biome: Human gut stool | place: China | collected 2011
TCAAGGTAGATAGCTTTATCAATCATCAGGTAGATCCTGTTTTAATGCAGCAGATTGGCGATGCATTTGCAGGACATTTCGGAAATAAGGGGATTACCAAAGTTGTTACCATCGAAAGCTCCGGGATTGCTCCGGCACTAATGACGGCTATCTCTTTGAACGTTCCAATGATCATTTTAAAGAAACAGCCTTCTAAGGTTTTAAATGATAATCTGCTTCAGACCGTTGTGACTTCCTTCACAAAAGGCACAAGCTATGAACTGACATTATCCCATCAGTTCATTCAGGAAAATGATAACGTTCTGATCATTGATGACTTCCTTGCAAACGGAGAAGCTGCAAGCGGTGCCATCCGCTTACTGACCGAGGCTGGTGCTTCCATTGCAGGTATTGGTATTCTGATTGAGAAATCTTTCCAGCCGGGACGTGACAAATTAATTGCACAGGGTGTGGATGTATACTCATTAGCGCGTGTATCCAGGCTTGCCAAGGGTGTGATCGAGTTCATTCCGGAGGAATGTTAAATCTATCATTGATCATGTTTCATTTATAAAAATGAATCTCGCTTGCGAGATTCTCCGCCTGCGGCGGGTCGCAATATGCGACATACTTCTTATCCGCCGCAGTGCGATCCTTGCGGAGCTTTTTTATGTAATGGAAACGAAGTTTCCTATTACATAAAAAATGCCATTGAGTTTTAAATTCAATGGCATTTTCTTTGTTCACTTCGTACATATTAAACGTTACAATGTCCCGCTACTCTTCTATCTCAACTCCAGGCTGGGCATGATAGATAAAATTTGTCCGGTAGATCTCACTTGTAAGTTTTGTCTTATCATTCACGACAATAATGGATAAGATATTGTTTCCTTCCGGTACTTCGATTGGTTCTGTGTAACGTGCAGATGTATCTGTTGGATCTGTTCCATCCCATGTGTAATAAATACTGCATCCCTCATCCGCAGTTATTGCTACAAACGTAATATCATCCATGGTACCGCCATCCGGTGTTACTTCCGGATAATCCGGGGCTTTCGCTTCGGTCTTATATTTACAGGTAACGACATCACTGTAAATTCCCTTATCGTTTTTGCAGACTGCCTTGATGGTATACTTTCCAACATCGTCTAATTCAATTCCGGCATCGGTATAAAGAATACCATTTTTTTTCGGATCTGATTCATCTAATGTATAATAGATATCACATTCTTCAATGGAAAAGATGGTAACTTCCGTATACACATCATAAGTTCCCTCATCCGGATAAAAGACCGGTTCAGCGACAATATACCCGGAAAACAGTTCTAATAAATCTGTATCTGTCACAGTAGACGCCAGCTCTGTAATTTTATCGTACTGACCTTTTGCCTCATAAATCGTGATCAATCCCTGATAAGCCTCTTTGTTCTTTTTATCGAGGTTGATGATCTCCATCTCAAGCACTAATGCAGAATCATATTCTTTTCTTGCAAGATAGATTTCCGCCATGGCAGCCCTGGCATTGATGTCATTTGGTGATAATGTCAGCGCATTTTTATAGTAAGAAAGTGCCTTCTCATAGTTTAAATCCACCAGTTCCTTTTCTGCCATCTCAATCTGGTAATCGTACGAATTGTTATTCTGATAGCGCACGTAAGCAATTGCTCCGATTGCAATGACGGCAACCACTGCAGCAACGCAGCCTAAAACAATCCACGGAGTCTGTTTTTTCTTTTTATGGTGTCCCTCTGCTTTCTTCTTCTGGTTTTCTGTTTCTTCTGACGATGTATCTTTGGATGCTTCATCCGTCAAAAGAGCTTTCAGATAATCTTCCTCCAAAACAGAATAACCATTTACCATTTGTGCTTCATGACCGCATACCGAACAATATAAACAGCCTTCTTTTAACTCAGCTCCACACTTTGCACATTTCATATGAAACCCTTTCTATCTCTACCAATCTTATTCTCTGTCCAGACTTTCCACGCAATTGCTCATAAGCATGGCAATTGTCATTGGACCTACTCCACCCGGAACCGGTGTGATCGCAGAAGCTTTTTCTGCAACTTCCTCATATCGTACATCTCCGCAGAGTTTATTATTTTCATCTCTGTGGATTCCAACATCGATCACAACAGCTCCCTCTTTCACATAATCTGCTGTGATAAATTGTGGTTTTCCAATGGCAACGATCAAAATATCTGCTGTCTGGCATAATTCTTTCAGATTTTTTGTTTTTGAATGTGCGATTGTTACAGTAGCATTCTCACGAAGCATCAGAAGCGCCATTGGCTTTCCGACAATATTGCTTCTGCCAACCACAACACAGTTTTTTCCGGAAATTTCAATTCCAGAACGTTTCAGGAGCTGAATGACTCCGGCCGGAGTACAAGATACAAAGCCCTCTTCACCGATCACTAATTTTCCGACATTCTGTGGATGAAAACCGTCTACATCTTTTTCCGGTGAGATTGTGCGGATGATCTTATCCGGATCAATATGCTTTGGAACCGGAAGCTGAACTAAAATACCATTTACGGTTTTATCTTTGTTCAGTTTTTCGATCAGTTCGATCAATGCATCTTCTGTTGTCTCCTCTGGGAGTTCATAGGATAAGGACCGGATACCAATGTACTCGCATGCCTTCTTTTTGTTTCTTACATAGACAGAGGATGCCGGATCATTTCCGACCTGTATCACTGCAAGCGCAGGCTCCATTCCTTCTTCTTTCAGTGCCGTCACCTTCTCTTTCAATTCATCTTTGATGTCCTGTGAAATTTTCTTTCCGTCAATAATCTGTGCCATAATTCCTCTCATTCTGTTCTTTCTACTGCATTACTTTTTTAGAATAAACCGGTGATCACACCTTCGTCATTTACATCAATTCCATATGCAGCAGGTTTTTTTGGCAGACCAGGCATTGTCATGATCGCACCTGTTACAGCAACCACAAAGCCTGCTCCTGCTGATACATATACTTCTCTTACGTTAATGGTAAATCCCTCCGGACGGCCAAGTTTTGTCTGGTCATCGGAAAGCGAATACTGTGTTTTTGCCATGCAGACAGGGAAATTGGCAAGTCCCATATCTGTGATTCTCTTTAATTCTTTCTTTGCTGCCGGTGCATAAGTCACGCCGTCTGCACCGTAAATTTCTTTTGCGATAGTCGCGATCTTTTCTTCCAGGGAAAGATCATTCTCATATAATACCTTGAAATGGCTTTCTTTTTTCTCTAAGGTCTCAAGCACTTTGTTTGCAAGTGCAATACCACCTTCGCCGCCTTTTTCCCAGACTTCGGAAAGTGCGAACTCGCAGTCTCTCTCATGGCAGAACTGCTCGACATAGTCTGTCTCTGCCTTGGTATCCGTCACAAAAGAGTTTAAAGTGACAACCACCGGCACACCGTATTTCTGAAGGTTTTCGATATGTTTCTCCAGATTTACAATGCCCTTTTTCAAAGCTTCCAGGTTTTCCTCTGCAAGATCAGCTTTCGCAACTCCTCCATTATATTTCAAAGCGCGGATTGTTGCAACTAAAACCACTGCATCCGGTTTCAGATCTGCCTTTCTGCACTTGATATCAAAGAACTTCTCTGCGCCGAGGTCTGCACCAAATCCTGCCTCTGTGATCACATAATCTGCAAGTTTTAATGCTGTCTTTGTAGCACGGACAGAGTTGCATCCATGTGCAATGTTGGCAAACGGACCACCATGTACAATTGCCGGTGTGTGCTCTAAGGTCTGGATGAGGTTTGGTTTCAACGCATCTTTTAATAATGCAGCCATTGCTCCGGTTGCCTGAAGATCATCTGCTGTCACTGGCTTTCCATCATAAGTATAGGCAACAATAATGCGTCCTAATCTTCTTTTTAAATCGTGCATATCAGTTGCAAGGCAGAGAATTGCCATAATCTCGGAGGCAACGGTAATGACAAAGTGATCTTCTCTCACAACACCATCCATTTTGCTTCCAAGTCCAACGACAGTATTACGGAGCACACGATCGTTCATATCAAGACAGCGTTTCCATACAATCTGTCTTGTATCAATGCCAAGTTCATTTCCCTGCTGAATATGGTTATCAAGCAAAGCAGCCAGCAGATTATTTGCAGAAGTAATGGCATGGAAATCTCCTGTAAAATGAAGATTTAAGTCTTCCATCGGAACCACCTGGGCATAGCCGCCTCCTGCGGCACCTCCCTTGATTCCAAAACATGGTCCTAAAGATGGTTCACGCAATGCGATCACTGCCTTTTTTCCCAAACGTCCAAATGCCTGTCCAAGTCCCACACTTGTCGTTGTTTTTCCCTCTCCAGCCGGAGTTGGATTGATTGCTGTCACAAGAATCAGCTTTCCATCCGGCTGATCTTTTACCCGTTCGATCAGTTCATCGGATAATTTAGCTTTGTATTTTCCGTATAATTCGAGGTCATCCTCTCCGATTCCAAGCTTTTCTGCTACATCTTTGATTGGGAGCATTTCTGCTTCCTGTGCAATCTGAATATCACTTTTCATTCCAAAACTCCATTCCTGCGATTCTCTTTCGCATATTGTATTTGTCCATACAGGACTTATAAGTTAATATTATAATACAAGTCTTATTGATAAGCAAATGTCAATTACAGATATTCCTCTTCATATTGCTCAAATTGTTCCGGCGACATCAGTACTTTTCTCGGTTTTGTACCTTCCTCCGGTCCGACAATTCCGGCCTCCTCCAACTGATCCATGATCCTTGCTGCGCGGTTAAAGCCGACCTTAAAATACCGCTGCAGCATTCCGATCGAACCCTTTTCTTTATCGATCAGAAGTTTTGCTGCATCTGCAAAATAAGGATCTCTGCCGTCCCCTGTCTGTCCAGAATCAATGCTTACAGTCGTATTTCCTGATTCAATGCTGTTCATCTGCTCTTCCACAGATGAATTGTAGCTTACCTGCCCGTTTTCTTCTTTTATGTAAGCGACGACATCCGCTACTTCTTTATCCGATACAAATGCGCCCTGAACACGCAGTGGTTTCGGTACTCCCTGTGGATCAAATAACATGTCACCTTTTCCGAGCAGTTTTTCTGCACCATTCATATCAAGGATGGTTCTCGAATCAATTCCGGATGTCACCGCAAAGGCAATCCGGCTTGGCATATTCGCCTTGATCAGTCCGGTAATGACATTGACAGACGGACGCTGGGTAGCAATGATCAGATGGATTCCACACGCTCTTGCAAGCTGTGCCAGACGACAGATAGATTCCTCCACATCGCTCGCCGCAACCATCATTAAATCTGCCAGCTCGTCTACAATGATCACGATCTGTGGTAATTTTTCCGGCTTGTCCTCCCCATCCGGCAGATCATCGATTTTGGCATTATAGCCTTTTAAGTCACGGACATTTGCCTCTGCAAACTTCTGATAACGGTCCGTCATCTCTGCAACTGCCCAGTGAAGTGCACCTGCCGCTTTTTTCGGATCTGTCACTACCGGAATCAGTAAATGTGGGATTCCGTTATAAATACTAAGTTCGACCACCTTTGGATCGACCATGATCAGTTTTACATCTTTTGGATCTGCTTTATATAAAATACTCATGATAATCGTGTTGATGCAGACAGATTTACCGGAACCTGTCGCACCGGCGATCAGTAAATGCGGCATTTTTGCGATATCTGCAACCGTTACATTTCCACCGATATCTTTTCCGACACAGAACGAAATGTTGGATGGATGATTTTTAAATTCCGGCGAATCCACAAGTTCCCGGAAAGAAACCATCAGTGTCTCTTTATTTGGAACCTCAATTCCGACTGCCGCCTTTCCAGGGATTGGTGCCTCGATCCGGATATCTGCCGCCGCGAGATTCAGTTTGATATCATCGGCAAGATTCACGATCTTACTTACTTTGACGCCCATTTCCGGCTGGATCTCATAACGTGTGACTGATGGTCCGCAGCTGATATTCGTGATCGTAACGTTAACGCCAAAATTCTTTAATGTCTGCTGTAATTTCTGTGCCGTCTCCTGAAGATGCTGTTTGGAATCTCCCTGCTTATTCCCAGGTGGCTTTAACAATGATACTGGTGGGAACACATACTTTCTTTCCTTCTGTGCCTCCAGATGAATCTCTTCCTCGATGGATGAGACATCATTTTGAATATCTTCCTCCGTAGCCTTAACATTTTTCTTCGGTTTTTCGGTTCTTTCTGAATGAAGCTCTACTTTTTCTGCTCTCACATGCGGCTCTTCCGGTTTTTCTGCGGCATCATACGGAATAGATTCTTCTACTGGATGATGTTCTTCATAAGCCGGCTCTGTATGGATACTCTCCTGATATGCCGGCTCTGTGTGAAAGATTGATGCATCCTCTTCCAGCTCTTTTGCCTCAAACGCTTCCTCAGAAAATGCGGACGGAGCAACATACGGTTCCGTCTCCGGTTCCATAGCAGGAAGTTTTTGATATTCTGAGCCTCCGGCTGTGAGTGTCACATGCTTCTCCTCTTTGATTTCCGGCAGATTGGTGTTCGACTGCTCCAAAAGTTTGTCAATATTAATTTCACTGACTTCATCCGAACCCATAGGCTCTGCCTTCCTGTCCGGAAGAACTCTTGTGTCGACTGCCACGCCTTCCACCTTGCGGTCCATGCGGCGCAGCTCACGTTCCTCACGTCGCTGTTCTGCAAGTTCACGATGACGTTCATTGCTCTCTTTTGCCGTTTCATAAACTTTACGGCTGCCTTTCTGCACACCCTTCAATGCGGAACGTTCTGTGATCAGCACCAGACAGATAATCATTGCCACAACATCGATCACATAAGAACCGAGGAGTCCAAAATTTGGACAAAAAATCCCGGCAAGAAGACCACCTAAAAATCCTCCGCCAATTTTATGTACCGAACAATACTGATAGGCACCTGCCGCTCCGGCAACTTCCGCGCCACAGCGCACAATCTCGATAAACATACATAAAAACAGAACAAAAAATACGGCTGCAACAATTTTTACCGTTGCGATCCGATTGCCTTTATTGGATGCTGCAAAAAAAGTACCGATCACCAAAACAACCGGAAAAATATATGCAATTAAACCAAATACGCCAAAAAAGAAACTGCTGACAGCATTTCCAATTGCCCCGCCGATTCCAAAATTACTGATAAAAAGTAAAATGGAGATTGCAAGGATCACCCACAGAATCACTTCCTCTGTAAAGCTCTCCTGCTGTATATCATTCTTCTTACGTCCTGAATTCGTTTTTCTGCCAGAAGTTTTTCTGCCAGAGGAACTCTTTCTTTTCCCTGTTGCCAAAATATTACCTCCAAAAAATATCTCCTATAATGTATAGAAAAATCCGCCGATTGAGAGCAATCCGACAATCAGACAATAAACTGCAAAAACACGGAATTTCCGATTGCGCACAATGACAAGCATTGTTTTAATACAGATATATCCGATCACTGCAGCGATCACCATACCAACAATATAGCAGGTGATATCCATGCCGCTCACGGACAGGTCTGCAAAATCTTTTAACTCTAATACCATGGCACCTAAAATCGCCGGTATCGACATGATAAACGAATATTTCACTGCAAACTTGCGGTTAAATCCGCTGAGCAGACATGCTGTGATCGTTGTTCCGCTGCGGGATAATCCAGGCAACGTTGCCACGCCCTGAGCAATACCAACGACAAACGCATTGGTGTATGTAATGTCCTTCGGAAGCTTGTCTCCGCCCTTGCAGCGGTCTGCGATAAAGAGCAGGATTGCGGTTACGATCAGACAGATGCCCGGCACGATCAGAAGTCCTGATGCCTGCTCTACCACGTCTTTTCCAACAAAACCAATGATTCCGGTCGGAACGGTTGATACTATGATCAGCACCACAAACTTGCGGTAACTGCTGTTTACAATTCTGCGGTACGGACTGTAATCAACACGATCTTTTCCTCTGTCACGGATCGACAGAAAAAGGTTTTTTATAAGGGCTGCAAAATTGATCAGCACATCTCTCACGATACAGATTCCCTCCACAAAAAGCCGCACAATATCTTTATAATAAACTGCACAGATTGCGATCAGAGTTCCCACATGCAGTAAAACATCAAACAGCATTCCCGTATCCGTCTCAACATGGAACAGGATTTTAAAAAGTGCAAGATGTCCGGAACTGCTGACTGGAAGGAACTCTGTCAATCCCTGTATGATTCCCATCAAGATAGCCTGTAATAAAGTCATAAGCTTTTTCCTCCGCTGTATCGTATCTCATATTTTCTAAAAAATATCAGTTTTTTCCATAAGTCACCTATTTTCATACTTGCTAAGTATACCATATTTCGTTTTGATTGTCATTAAAAGCTTTTTTTGCCACAAGATTTTGCCTCATGTATGAGCTGATGCAATTTTGCAAATGCCTCATGGATTCCACCGATAGAATCAATGAGTCCTTCCTCGACTGCCTGTCTTCCAACCAGAATCGTTCCAAGGTCTTTTGTGAGGATTCCCGTATTCATCATAAGCTCCTCCAATCGCTTCTGCTCTGCCTTAGAATGCTGTGCAATAAATTTTAAAATGCGATCCTGCATCTGTTTAAAATAATCATAGGTTGGCTGCGCCCCTATCACGGTTCCATTCATCCGTACCGGGTGGATCACCATCGTGCCGGATGGCACAATAAAAGAATAGTCCGTAGAGACTGCCAGCGGAACACCAATGGAATGACTGCCACCAAGCACCAGTGAAACCGTCGGTTTATCAATGGATGCCACCATCTCTGCAATGGCTAGTCCACTCTCCACATCCCCGCCTACCGTGTTTAATAAAAGCAGCAATCCATCCACATTTTTATTTTCTTCCACCTCCGCGAGTTTTGGAAGCACATGCTCATACTTTGTCGTCTTTGTTGCCGCCGGAAGACACTCATGTCCTTCAATCTCTCCTATGATCGTCAGCATGGAGATTCTGTCCTCCCCATGCTCTAACTCCACCTGTCCAAAATCCCTGATCTGCTCATTCACAGCCTTCTCTTTCTCATTTTTCTCTGCCATACGATCTCCCTTCCCTCATAAGAATGATAGGCGTTTGCGAAACTCTTCATAATCTTCTTTAAATTGTTCAATTTACGCTTTCACGAGTTTCGCAATTGTCTAATCTGTTTTTTGATGTCTCTATGATAGCTTGCCCCAAAATGATTGCCAATTTACAAAAAAGGTGAAATGATAAAAATTTTATCACTTCACCTTTTTTGATAAAAAGATCGTTTTCATTTTATTGTCATGAATTACATTTTTTCATTCTCCTGTTCAAAATTCCGAATGGAATTGGCAATATTGCCATGCAACGTCACTGCGAGCAGATCTACGATTTTCTGATAATCCTCTTTCATTCCACGGTCGATCCAGTCTAACATGATGCCGACAAAACCGTATTTGTAAAAATCAGCAATAAACTGTTTATCTGTTTCCGGCAGATGATCTCTGGAGCATTTTTCCTCGACAACATCCGCAATCAGCTGGTATGTCAGTTTGTATAGAAAGCTCTCGATCTTTTCACGGTTCACCGAATGATAGACGTTCATAATAAACGGCTTGTTTTCCAGTACCGCCTCAAAAATCTGGGCAAACCCCTCCTGCCAGGTATCGTAAGTTTTCTTATCCCGAAGGGCTTTTTTGCCGTCTTCCACACATGCCCACTCCACCAGATCATAGATATCCTTGAAATGATAGTAAAATGCCATACGGCTGATCCCACAGTCCTCTGTCAGATCTGCGATGGTGATCTTATCAAAAGGTTTCTTTTTCAAAAGTTCTTTCAATGACGCTTCCAGTGCGATTTTGGTTGTATTCAATATCTGCTTCTCCTGTTTTTCGCTTGCTTTATGAGTTCCATTTTATCTGCGTTCTTCGGTTTGGTAAAGCCTTTCCGTGATTCTTTCATAAAAATTTCAGAGACATTTTATAATTTTTTATTCTTGACAGAAAATGTTAGCAGACTTACAATTTTTCTGGTTTCAAATGATTCACAATTTTTGATGTACAATTTGATATTATAAATGAAAATACAGACATTTTGGCACCTGAATTTTATAAAAAAAGGAGTTTATCAACATGACACAGAAAAAACAAATGACAAATCCACTTGGTACCGATAGGATTTCCACGCTGGTGGCACGTTTTGCTATTCCAAGCATCATCGCAATGCTTGTCAGCGCCGTTTACAATATCGCTGACCAGCTTTTTATCGGAAATGCAGTCGGCACGCTCGGAAATGCTGCAACCAATATCGCCTTTCCACTCTCTATGCTCTGCACTTCGCTGGCACTGCTTTTTGGGATCGGCGGAGCAGCAAGCTTTAACCTTCATATGGGCGCTGGACGAAAAGAGGAAGCTCCTTATTATATCGGCAACTCCATCACTATGCTGCTCTCACTCGGATTTCTTTTACTGCTTATCACCGAACTGTTTTTAAATCCACTGTTAGTGCTCTTTGGTTCCCCGGCAGATGTACTCTCACTGGCAGAGCAATATGTCCGCGTCACAGCGGTCGGTTTTCCATTTCTGATTTTAACCATCGGAAGCGGTCACCTGATCCGTGCGGACGGCAGCCCAAAAATGGCAATGTTTGTCACGGTTTCAGGTGCTGTCATTAATATTGTCTTAGACGCACTGTTCGTATTCGGTTTCCAATGGGGAATGTACGGTGCTGCTTGGGCGACTGTCATCGGACAGATCATCTCCGCTGCGATCGCGATCCGTTACCTCATGCATTACCGCACTGTGACATTAGAAAAACAGCATTTTATCCCTTCCGGGAAAGTTCTCGCACAGATCTGTTCCCTCGGCATGTCCTCAGGCATTAACCAGATTGCCATGATGATCGTGCAGATCGTCATGAACAACCTGTTAAAACACTACGGCGCACAGTCGGTTTATGGCGAATCCATCCCGATTGCCTGTGCCGGAATTGTCATGAAGGTAAACCAGCTTTATTTTTCTATTATTATCGGACTGTCCCAGGGCAGCCAGCCAATTGAAAGTTTTAATTACGGTGCAAAGCAATACAAACGGGTGAAGGACGCTTTCCTTCTCGCAGCGTCAGTCGGTGCGGTTGTATCCATTATTTCCTTTTTGCTGTTCCAGCTTTTCCCGAGACAGATCCTTGGTCTGTTCGGAAGCGGAAGCGAAGAATATTTTGAGTTCGGTGTCAACTATTTCCGAGCCTTCCTGTTCTTCACCTGGTTAAACTTTTTGCAGCCGATCTCCTCGACGTTTTTCAGTTCCATCGGAAAAGCATACAAGGGAACTTTCCTCTCCCTGACCAGACAGATCCTGTTCCTGCTGCCGCTTATCGTTGCACTGCCGCATTTTTTCGGCATTATGGGGGTACTTTATGCTGGACCGATCGCCGACCTTCTGTCCTTTGCAGTCGGCCTTAGCATGGTGATCGTTGAATTTAAACATATTAATAAGCTGGAAGCTGAACTGGCATAATATTATCCTTTACCCCAACACCTTCTCCAGCTCCTCCACAACGATCTTAAGAGCTTTGATCCGGGCATATTTCTTGTCGACAGACTCTAAAATATGCCACGGAGCATAGGAGGTGCTGGTCTTTTGGATCATCTCATTGACTGCTGTCTCATACGCATCCCATTTGTCACGGTTGCGCCAGTCCTCGTCCGTGATCTTCCACTGTTTTTCCGGTGTATTCTGTCTCTCATTAAAACGCTCAAGCTGCGTATCTTTGTCGATCTGCACCCAGAATTTGATGATCACAGCGCCCCAGTCGTGAAGTTCTTTTTCAAATTCGTTGATCTCATTGTAGGCACGCATCCAGTCATTTTCACTGCAAAATCCCTCCAGACGCTCCACCATCACTCTTCCGTACCAGGTGCGGTCAAAAATAGCGATATGTCCTGTTTTCGGCAGTCTCGTCCAGAAACGCCACAGGTAATGTCTTGCTTTCTCATGAGGTTCCGGGCTTGCGATCGGATGAACTTCGTAACCGCGCGGGTCGAGCGCTCCTGCGATCCGTTTAATGTTGCCTCCTTTTCCTGCTGCATCCCAGCCCTCATAGGCAATGATGACCGGCACTTTTTTCCGGTAAAGACGGTTGTGCAGCTCACCGAGCCGGTTCTGCAGTTCTTTCAGTTCTTTGCGGTACTCATCCGCCTCAATCTCTTTGTCCAAAGGCACTTCTGCCAAAAGCGGCATCCGCACTAACGGAAAAACGTTCTGCAAAAGAGGTACTGCCAGCTTCTGATTACTCAGCGCAATCTCGATTCCCTGTGTCAATGTCTCTAAAACCTGAAGTTCCGTCCATTTTCTCGACTTTGCATCAATAATGTACCACGGCGCAGACGGCAGATTCGTGTTCTTCATATAGGAAGAAAATGCCTCTTCGCACTTCTCATAATGCCGGTTCTGCCAGAGATCATTTTTGCTGACACGCCAGACTGTATCTTTTTCATGCTCTAAATGTTCGATCCGTTTTGCCTGTTCTTTCTCCGGGATATGCAGGAAAAATTTCATGACCAGATAACCGTTATCGGTAAGCTGCCGCTCAAAACGTCGCACACTCTCGATCCGTTTTGCATAATCCTCATCGGAAAGTTTTCCGTGCAGCTCGTCTTTTACGATCTCGTCCATCCAGCCCGAATCGAGAAATACGAACTTTCCTTCTTCCGGGATCCGTCTGAAATAGCGGTATAAAAATGGCTTCCGGCACTCCTCCTCACTCTTTTCCCCCATTGATTCCACCTTGAAAAAACGCGGATCGATATTCTGGATCACCTGACCGATCACAGAACCTTTTCCGGCGGTTCCCCAGCCTTCCATGAGCACAAGTACCGGTATCTTCTGCTCTTTGATCAAAAGCTGCTGTTTTGCCAGCTTTTCTTTTGCAGCGACAAGGCGCGCTTTGATCTCTTCCTCCTCCGGTTTTTCCATTGCTTTCCATTCCTGCAGCATAAAAAAATCTCCCTTCTCTTACACTTTTTCATCATCAATCCATATCTCCGCGATCACGTTCCGAAGATGCACGGATCTCTGCCTGTTACTCTGTTGTCATTCTTCTTTTAGTTTCTCTCAAAATTTCCGAAACATCAAGGCATTTTCACACTTTTTATATTTTTTTCAGAATTTGACAGTTTTATTCTTCTTCCTATATTTTCGTATACTTGTTTTCTTTTATAAGCGTTTCTTATGAATCAGTTTTTTCTCCCTATTTTTTTGCATAAATGCAGGAAAACAGGAAAAACCTCCTTGCAATTTGTATTCTTACACGATATAGTTGAATCAACAATTTCGAGATGAAGTTTGCAGGAAAACGACGCAAGTCTACCGAAGGAGTAACACTCTCAGGTGCCGGTCATACCGGTGCAACTGTAAATGGATCGACTCTCTGGAGACGCCCGGATGAACCGGGGGCCGAAGGTGCAACATACGTTTTCGTATGAATCTCTCAGGCAAGCGGACAGAGAAGATATCTTAATTGCACACATAAGATTTCATTTTATATGAAGTTTTCTGATTATGTATCTTCCTATCCCATATATTTTTATATGGGATATTTTTCTGTCAGTTCATCCTGTTTCCGGTCATCATCCCATTTTCATTGCAAGATATTTTCTGTGATACTGCTGCACTCGATGTATATATTGAAAGAAAGATAGAGGATTAGAAACATGTGGAGTGTAATTAATGATTTTCTTGTCAATGTTGACAATTTTGTCTGGGGTGTGCCATTAATGGTGCTGATCATGGCGGGCGGCCTGCTGCTTACGGTGCGCCTCGGTCTGTTACAGATCCGGAAGCTTCCCCTTGCACTGAAATGGATGATCCAGAATGAGGAAGAGGCAGAAGGCGAAATTTCCAGTTTTGCAGCTCTCTGTACTGCTTTGAGCGCAACGATCGGTACCGGTAATATCGTAGGTGTTGCAACCGCTGTCTGCGCCGGCGGTCCGGGCGCTCTGTTCTGGATGGTCGCAGCCGCTTTTCTCGGAATGGCTACCAAATATTCCGAAGGACTTTTAGCTGTCAAATACCGTGTCGTTGCTCCTGACGGCCACAGCCTTGGCGGTCCTTTCTATTATATTGAACAGGGAATGGGAAAAAACTGGAAATGGCTTGCAAAGCTTTTTGCATTTTTCGGTGTCTGTGTCGGACTTTTCGGTATCGGAACTTTCAGCCAGGTCAATGGTATCGCAAGTGCGATCAACGGTTTCTTTGATCCGGACAATGCACACTGTGTCAAGATCCTTCCTTTCCTCGGAGAATATTCCTGGTCAGTCGTGATCGCATCCCTGATCCTGACGGTCTGTGTCGCAGCCGTATTGATCGGCGGTGTAAAACGGATCGCAAGTGTGAGCCAGATCGTTGTACCTTTTATGGCGATCCTTTATTTTGCTTTTGCCGTTATCCTGATCATCTGCAATATTACTGAAATTCCTGCAGCTATTAAAGTGATCGTAACCGCTGCTTTCACACCGAAAGCTGTTACCGGCGGTGCTGTCGGAAGTATGTTTGTCGCTATGCAAAAAGGTGTTGCCCGCGGTATTTTCTCAAATGAGGCAGGACTCGGAAGCGCCCCGATCGCAGCAGCTGCTGCACAGACAAAAGAACCTGCCCGTCAGGGACTTGTCAGCATGACCGGAACTTTTATCGACACGATCGTAATCTGTACACTGACCGGACTCTCCATCGTCTTAACCGGCGCATGGCGGGTCGAAGGCTTAGAAGGTGTGGAAGTCACCACTTACGCATTCCAGCAGGGACTTCCTTTCCCTCCGGCCGTGTCCTCTTTTGTATTAATGCTCTGCCTTGTATTTTTTGCATTTACAACAATTCTCGGCTGGGATTATTACAGCGAACGCTGTCTTGAATATTTAAGCGGCGGTAATTTAAAACATGTGAAAGTCTACCGCTGGATTTATATTTTTGCAGTATTTATCGGACCGTATATGACCGTCAGCGCTGTGTGGACGATCGCCGATATTTTCAACGGACTGATGGCTCTGCCAAATATGATCGCACTGTTCGCATTGAGCGGAGTTGTTGTCAGGGAAACAAAAGCGTTTTTTAAGAAACAGAATTAGCGTTACATTTAGGCAATTGCGAAACTCCTTGTAGGCTTCTTTAAATTGTGAAAAATTAACAAAAACATTCAAGACACGCTCTCGCTACGTGTCGCTGGTAACGGTACTAAGAAGGCAGGCACGATTAACATCGCACCTGCCTTCTAAGTACCGACCGCTCCCCAGTGTCTTTCATGTCTTTTGTTAATTTCTCACAATTCAATTTAGGTTTTCGAGAGTTTCGCAATTATTTAATGTGTCATATTGTAAACTTAGTTGCCATTTTCACCTCATACGTAAAGAGAGAAATCCAATTTTTCCTTGAATAACAGCAATCCTTCTGCTGTAATGCGAAGAAGTTTCATATTCACCTTTAAATTTATAAACAGGTTTTTCGTTTTTATTTTATGTCGCAGAATGGGTCAGAAGGCTTTACATTGCTATCTCAACCTTTTTGCCGCAAAAAGCAATTCCATAAATGTGCCAATTTCAGTTTCTATTGCTTC
>OGIU01000945.1_pt1 | contig 15344 bp, 17 predicted proteins | sample 1571791 | NCBI WGS metagenome assembly OGIU01 (sample SAMEA2582104, study PRJEB24529) | metagenome | biome: Human gut stool | place: China | collected 2011
TTGAGGCTCTTGAGTCTACTAAGCTCAATCTCTTGTTGGATGTTGGCTTTAACCGCGAAGTTGGAGAAGATGGTGCTCTCTATTGGAAGAAAGATCAATTAGCAAGTGTCATTGATCAAGCTGAGCAATTGGATGAACAAGCTATAGAAGATCTCAATCAAAAATCAAGTAAACGTATCTCTGAAGCCTTTACTTGGGAAAAAATTGTTACAGATTACGAAAAAGTATTTAAAGGATAGAAATGCAGAAAATTTTATATCTCCACGCTGGTGCTGAAATGTATGGCGCTGATAAGGTTTTGTTAGAGCTTATTAAAGGTTTGAATAAAGATGAATTTGAAGCACATGTTATCTTACCCAATGATGGTGTCCTAGCCAGTGCATTGGAGAGTGTTGGTGCTAAAGTTAAAGTTATCGATTATCCAATCTTGCGTCGTAAATATTTTAATCCTAAGGGGATTCTTGAGTATTTTGGCTCATATAATTGTTTTTCAAAGAAAATCGCCGAATATGCTAAGGAAAATGGAATTACTCTCCTTCACAACAATACTACTGCAGTACTTGAGGGGATTTATCTCAAACGTAAATTGAAACTTCCTTTAATTTGGCATGTGCATGAAATTATTGTGAAACCAAAAGCAATCTCAGATTTCATCAACTTTTTGATGGGACGTTATGCTGATACGATTGTGACGGTATCAAATGCTGTAGCCAACCACGTCAAGCAGTCTCGCTTTGTAAAAAATGACCAAGTTCAAGTTATCTATAATGGCGTTGACAATGCCGTTTATCATGAAATGGATGCCAAGGCCGTCCGTGATCAGTTTGGTATCGCACAAGACGCGCTTGTCATCGGTATGATTGGTCGAGTTAATGCCTGGAAAGGGCAAGGCGACTTTTTAGAAGCTGTGACTCCAATTTTGAAAGCTAATCCAAAAGCAGTTGCCTTTTTGGCTGGTAGTGCATTCGAGGGTGAAGAGTGGCGAGTTGATGAGTTGGAAAAAGCTATATCAGCCTTACCAGTAGCTAGACAAATCAAGCGTATCGACTATTATAGTAAGACAACAGAGCTCTATAATATGTTTGATATCTTTGTCTTACCAAGTACCAATCCAGATCCTCTACCAACAGTAGTCCTCGAAGCCATGGCTTGTGGCAAACCTGTAGTTGGTTATCGTCATGGTGGTGTCTGTGAAATGGTTAAGGAGGGGGTAAACGGTCTCCTAGCCACTCCAAAACAGCCTGTAGAATTATCGAAGGCCATTCAAGAATTAGTTGAGAAGACTGATAAGAGAGAGCAATTTGGCAAGGCATCGGTCAATCGTCAAAAAGAACTCTTCTCATTACAAAGTTATATTCGTAATTTCTCAGAGCTATATAAGAAATACTAAGATGAATATTGAAAAAATTAAGAATAAATTAAAACCAATTGTTTATCCAATTATTAACTTTATTCCTAGAAGAAGACTTAAGAATAAAAACTTTACTATCATTTGTGATAATTGTTGGGCTGGAAAAGTCTATCAGGAATTGGGCTTACCTTATCAAACGCCATTTGTAGGGATGTTTGTTTTCTCTCCTGATTACATCAAGATGCTCAAGAATTTAAAACACTATTTGAGTGGAAATATCCCCTTGAAATTTGTTAAAGAATCGAAATACATTAAAGACTTTGATAATGCTTATCCGCTTGCCCTTTTAGACGATATCGAATTACATTTCTTACATTATGCAGATGAGAAAGAAGCAACTCAAAAATGGAACCGTCGTTTAGAAAGAATTCATTGGGATAATTTGTATTTCAAGTTCAATGATAATGATGCTTGTACTTATGAATTGATGAAAGAGTTCGAAGAGCTTCCATACAAGAGTAAGGTTATCTTCTCTTCTAAGAATTATAGTGATTTACCTTCCCTAGTTCATTTCAAATCAGCTGAAAAGCAAGGACACGTTGGCATCGACTTGAAAACGTATCATCGCTATTTAAATGTCGTAACTTGGTTGAATAAGGGTGGAGAGGATTTAAGTAAATGAAAAAGATAAGACTCATTATTCCATATTTTGGAAAACTTCCAAAGTTTTTCCCTTATTTTTTGTTGACCGCTAAACGTAATCAAAAGATTGATTTCTTAATTTATACTGATCAAAATGTTGACCAATTTGAAGTTTTAAACGCTGATAATATTGAATTTAAGACTCTTTCGTTTGATGATTTAAGAAAAAAAGTACAGTCTAAATTTGATTTTGAAATTTCTCTCAAAACTCCGTATAAATTATGTGACTATAGGGTTGCCTACGGGCTTATTTTTGAAGAAGAATTAAAAGAGTATGATTACTGGGGATTTTGTGATACAGATGTCTTACTTGGTGATATTTATCAATTTCTGGAAAAGCATAGCTTTTTTGAGAATGATTATGCTCGATATGGTCTTTTTGGTCACCTCCAAATATTTAAAAATTCACAAGAAGTTAATCATGTATTCATGTCTGGTAGAGGTTTAAACTATCGATTAGATTATCATAATGTCTTCACTAATGAGCAAACTTTTATTTTTGATGAGGCAGATGGTATCCAAAAGATTTTTGAAAAAAGTAATTTTAAACAACTGCAAGATAAATTCTTTCATGATATCGATATTAGTCATTTCTCATTTCGAGAATATGGTGAAGATGAACCTAAACGCTATTATTTTTGGTCAGAAAAGAATGGACTTGAAAGTATTGAAATTAAAGACAATAAGTTAGTCGTTAAACATCCATTATATGCACATTTCCAAAAAAGGACGATTGAATGTCCAGAGTTTGATGTTGTCGATTCATTTTATGTTATACCTAACCGACTAGTCGTTGGAGATAAAATTTCTATACAAGAGATTGAAAAAGTAACAAATAATAGATTTTATTGGGAATATGTTAAGTCAACATTTTTAAAGAAGTTTAAGAGAGAAAAATGGACATTAGGTTTTATTCGACATAAGTTAAGGATGAAGAGTAAATGAATAATATAGATTTGAGCATTATTATTCCAGTATATAATGTTGAAAATTATTTAAGAAGGGGTCTAGATTCAATACTTTTGCAACCATCATCAATCACATATGAAATTCTGCTAATTGATGATGGTTCAAGCGATAAAAGTGGTACGATTTGTGACGAGTACCAAAGTAATTTTCCAAATGTTTTTGTTAGTCACATCGAAAATAACGGAGTGGCAGAAGCTAGGAATTTAGGTATTTCTTTATCGAAGGGAAATTATTTATATTTTATGGATCCGGATGATTTTTTGTCAGATAATTTCTTTGATAAGATTTCTTCTAATTTAAAACAAAAATGGGATGTTCTTTGTTTTGGCTATAATGAAATTAAAGAAAATAGGAATACTGTATTGTCTTGTCGCCCTCATTTTTATACACATTGTGGTCTTTTTGGAAAGAATGAATTTAGAAATGAATTTATAGAATTATTCAAAACTGATATGATGTATAATGTTTGGTCAAGAATCTATAACAAGACATTTATTTTAAAGCATGATATTAGGTTTCCTAATAAACAAATAGGAGAAGATACTTTATTCAATTTTCAAGTTTATCGACATTTAAATACTATTCTATTTATTGATTCGACACTCTATAATTATAATGCTGGTAGAAGTGGTTCAGCATTAACCAGTTTTCATCCTAGGAGAATTGAAATTCAATTAAATGAACTTCAAGAATTACATAAATTGCTTGAACAGTTCCAATTAGAAGATGACACATTAATTCAAGAGATTAAGACGAAAATCATTGTAAGCGCAACCTTTCAAATTTCTAATTTAAATATGAGAAGGAAAGAAAAGATAGAATTACTGCGACCTATTATCGATAATAAAGCTTTTTACGATATTTTTTCAGGAAACAGGAATCAAATTATTGGATCTTATAAGACGTTATTGAGACAGCGAAATATTTCTTCTTTTCTTAGAAGATTGAGTATTGATCTTCTCACCCAAAAAAAATTTCGGACAGTCATCTTTATTGAAAAATTAAAAATGAATCCAATCTTACGTAAGATCGCTTTTAAATAGGTGTAGTTATTTTATTAAGAGTAAAAAGGTATTATGTTAAAAATTAAGTTTGAGAACCTTTTGGTTATCCTAGTGTTGACCCTAATTGTTGGGTACGATACTCTTATGACAACAATGTTAAACAGAACGATTCCAAATATCCCGGTTATTTTATTAATCTGTTTTTCATTATTATTATGTTTTAGATTTTTATATATAAAAAAATTCACTTTCTTTTATATCTTAACTTCTATTTTATTACTAGCAACAAGCTCTGTCGTATTTATGAGTACAGGCGGGACTAATTTCTTACTTTATTCATTGTTAATTTTATTATTATATGATGCAGATATTGATGTTATATTAAAAACGTACGTTATTGTATCAGGAGCGATAGTATTAGGAGTTTTCGTACTTTCAATTTTGGGAGTTATTCCAAATTTACAGTTTGCTCAGGTCCGTTCGGCAGGCTTAGTGATTAGAAATTCCTTTGGTTTCATTTATCCAACTGACTTTGCATCTCACTGCTTTTATTTATTTATTGCTTGGGGATATATACTACGTAAGAGACTCATCGTATTACGAACTTTGGTAGGTCTTAGTTTGTCATTTTTCATTATCAAATTTTGTGACGCTAGGCTAAATGCTCTTTCTGTACTTTTGGCAACTGTCATTTTTATTCTAATGTATGTGACTAAAGAAAGAAAATTTAAAATTTATGGAATCCTACCTTATTCTGCAGCTATTTTTTCTTTCATAATGTTTTATTTGACATATTTCTTTACCTGGTCTTCTCCTCTATTTGTAAGTTTGAACAACTTATTCAGTATGAGGTTGTTTTTAGGAAAAAACGCAATAGATACCTATGACATACATTTATTTGGAACAACTGGAGTTAAGTTTATTGGATATGGTGGTACCACAGAGTCAGTATACAGTTATAATTATGTAGATTCCTCTTATATTCAAATGTTATTCTATTACGGAGTTGTTCCTGTTGTATTGCTGGTATTGATTTATGTTATTGCATCAAAAAGGATTTATAAACAAGGTATGTTTTTATTCTTGGCCTTATTATCGCTTATTACAGTGAATTGTACGATTGAAGCTTTTTGGGTAAGACCAGGATATAATATCTTTATGTTTACATTATTTGCAAGTCTTTTGCCAAATCAATACAAAACGAAAGATAGAATTGAATTATCATGAAAGTTCTTAAAAACTACGCCTACAATCTTTCCTACCAGTTGCTGGTTATTGTTTTACCAATCATTACGACACCTTATGTTACTAGAATTTTCAGTTCAAAGGATTTAGGTACTTATGGTTACTTTAATTCGATTGTGACCTACTTTATTCTCCTGGCGACTTTAGGTGTTGCCAATTATGGGACCAAGGAGATTTCAGCACATCGTAAGGATATTCGCAAAAATTTCTGGGGTATTTATACTCTTCAATTGATAGCGACTATTTTGTCTCTTGCCTTGTATACACTTTTGTGTTTATTCTTTCCTGGCATGCAAAATATGGTGGCTTATATCTTAGGACTAAGTTTGATATCAAAAGGAATGGATATTTCTTGGTTATTCCAAGGCTTGGAGGATTTTCGTCGTATTACCGCAAGGAATACAACGGTGAAGGTCTTAGGTGTTATTTCCATCTTCCTATTTGTGAAAACACCTGGTGATTTGTATCTTTATGTTTTCCTTTTGACCTTCTTCGAATTGCTAGGCCAATTGAGTATGTGGTTACCAGCCAGATCTTATATTGGTGATCCTCATTTTGATTTGTCTTACGCTAGGATACATCTCAAGCCTGTTATCTTGCTTTTTCTTCCGCAGGTTGCCATTTCATTATACGTGACTTTGGATCGTACGATGCTAGGTGCCTTGTCATCTACCAATGATGTCGGTATTTATGATCAAGCATTGAAGATTATCAATATCCTTTTAACTCTAGTGACTTCTTTAGGAAGTGTTATGCTTCCTAGGGTATCTGGTCTACTATCTAGTGGTGATTATAAGGCAGTTAACAAGATGCATGAACTTTCTTTCTTGATTTATAATCTGGTAATTTTCCCGATTATAGCAGGTCTCTTGATTGTCAATAAGGACTTTGTGAGTTTCTTCCTAGGGAAAGATTTTCAAGAGGCTTATCTTGCTATTGCCATCATGGTTTTTAGGATGTTCTTCATCGGATGGACAAATATTATGGGGATTCAGATTTTGATTCCGCACAATAAAAATCGTGAGTTTATGCTCTCTACTACTATTCCGGCAGTTGTCAGTGTGGGACTTAATCTCTTGTTAATTCCTCCATTTGGTTTTGTCGGGGCCTCTATTGTTTCAGTTTTAACAGAGGCTTTGGTCTGGGTCATCCAACTGAAATTTTCAAGGGGATTCATGAAAGATGTGTCTATCCTTCCAGCTATGTCTAAAATCATTTTAGCATCAGTTGTCATGTATCTTGGGCTCTTTGTCTTTAAGATGTTTGTCCAATTTAAACCTATGGCAAATGTAGCAGTAGATGGCTTTGTGGGAGCTATTATTTATGTCATTTTAATTTTTGTCTTGCGTGTCGTTGATATGAAAGACTTGAAGCAACAGTTAATGAAAAACTAAGGAGAAGAATATGTACGATTATCTTATCGTTGGTGCTGGTTTGTCTGGAGCAATCTTCGCATACGAAGCTACAAAACGTGGTAAAAAAGTAAAAGTGATTGACAAACGTGATCACATCGGTGGAAATATCTACTGTGAGGAGGTTGAAGGCATCAATGTTCACAAGTATGGTGCCCACATTTTCCATACGTCTAATAAAAAAGTATGGGACTATGTCAACCAATTCGCTGAATTTAACAACTATATCAACTCACCAGTGGCTAACTACAAGGGGAGCCTCTACAACCTGCCCTTCAACATGAATACCTTTTATGCTATGTGGGGTACTAAGACTCCGCAAGAAGTTAAGGATAAGATTGCTGAGCAAACAGCTGATATGAAAGATGTTGATCCTAAAAACTTGGAAGAACAAGCAATCAAGTTGATTGGTCCTGATATCTATGAAAAGTTGATCAAAGGTTACACGGAAAAACAATGGGGACGTTCTGCAACAGACCTTCCACCGTTTATCATCAAACGTCTCCCAGTCCGTTTGACTTTTGATAATAACTACTTTAATGACCGTTATCAAGGGATTCCAATCGGTGGTTACAATGTCATCATTGAAAACATGCTTGACGATGTAGAAGTAGAGCTTGGGGTTGATTTCTTTGCCAATCGTGAAGAGCTTGAAGCATCAGCGGAGAAAGTAGTCTTTACAGGGATGATTGACCAGTACTTTGACTACAAGCATGGGGAGTTGGAGTACCGTAGCCTACGTTTTGAACATGAAATCTTGGATGAGGAAAATCATCAAGGTAATGCTGTAGTCAACTACACAGAACGTAAGATTCCTTATACTCGTATCATTGAGCATAAGCACTTCGAGTATGGTACACAACCAAAGACTGTCATCACGCGCGAATACCCAGCTGACTGGAAACGTGGGGATGAGCCATACTACCCAATTAATGATGCTAAAAACAATGATATGTTTGCCAAGTACCAAGAAGAAGCTGAGAAAAATGACAAGGTCATCTTCTGTGGACGTCTAGCAGACTATAAATACTATGACATGCACGTGGTCATTGAGCGTGCCTTGGAAGTCGCTGAGAAAGAATTTACTAAATGACACAAGAAAAGATTGATATCGTTGTTCCCTGGGTCGATGGTAGTGATCCAGAGTTTATCCGTGAGAAACAAGCTGTGACTGGTCATTTTGCTGATTTGGGCGAAGAGATTGATGGAGAGCAACGTTATCGTGATTATGGTATTTTTAATTATTGGTTTCGAATGATTGAAAAACATGCTCCTTGGGTAAATCATGTTTACTTAGTCACCAATGGACAAAAACCTGAATGGTTGAACTTGGAGCATCCAAAACTTAAATTGGTCACTCATAAGGAATTTATCCCTAAAGAGTATCTACCTACTTATAATTCAGCGGCTATTGAGCTTAACTTCCATCGGATTGAAGGCTTGTCGGAAAACTATCTCTATTTCAATGATGATATGTATTTAATAAGGGATAGCCAGCCTTCGGATTTTTATAAGCATGGACAACCCAAACTTTTAGCTGTATATGATGCTTTGGTTCCTTGGTCACCTTTTACGAATACTTATCACAATAATGTTGAGTTAATCTATCGCCATTTTCCTAATAAAAAAGCTTTAAAATTTTCGCCTTGGAAATTCTTTAATTTCCGTTATGGATCCTTGGTTTTGAAAAACTTGTTACTCTTGCCATGGGGGCCAACAGGCTATGTGAACCAGCACTTACCTGTTCCTATGAAAAAGAGTACCTTGGCGTATTTATGGGAAATTGAAAGAGAAACATTAGATAAAACGTCACGTAATCAAGTGAGAGACTATGGAGTGGATGTCAATCAATACATCTGTTCTCACTGGCAAATTGAAAGTAACCAGTTTTATCCTATGTCAAAGAATTTTGGAGTGACAATTGGTTTAAATCAAGTGGATAAACTTGATAAAATCTTTGAAGATAAACATAAAAAGCTGCTTTGTGTGAATGACGATGGTAACTTTAAGGAAGAAAATCTCATTCATTTTAAGCAAATCTTACAAAAACGCTATCCTGAAAAATCAGCTTTTGAAAAATGAGAAATAAGAGATGAAATACTATTTAAAAGAAGAATTTTTACACGATAATAATGTTAAAAATGCCGGGAATAAGGCACGTAATGATGTTGAAGAAATTGTAAAGAGAGAAGGGTATCAGGCCTTGGTTCTTTCGGTTGATAATTGGTACAATATGAGTATAATAAAGGCTCAAATACATAAGGCTAAATCATTCAGCCAGTCTTTAAATCGTTTGAATAAAGGGGATGAACTTCTAATTCAATTTCCAATGCTTCATCATAGTTTTTTCACTACTTTACTTGTTAAAAAAGCAAGAAAAAGAGGTGTGAAAATTCAGTTTATCATCCATGATTTGGATGCACTTCGTTTTATGAATAGTCAAGCTGCTCGATTAAAACATAGAATTCGAATGAGAATCCAGGAATCAGGTCTTTTAGGTGTAGCTGATGGTATCATTGCCCACAATCCAATTATGAAATCTGTTTTGGTGGATAAAGGGGTCGATGCAGATAAGATTATTAACCTTGGCATTTTCGACTATTTGATTCCAAATTTCCAAGATAAGACGGGTCTTACTAAGAATCAGCCAATTATTGTAGCTGGTAATTTGGCTCAGGAAAAAGCTGGTTATCTTTACTCCATTCCTGAAGAACCTGCTTACAACCTTTATGGTGTTGGTTTCGACGAGAGCAGAGCTCTTACGAATGAGACTTACTTTGGGTCATTCCTACCTGACGAGCTACCCTCAGCTCTTGAGGGTGGTTTTGGGCTTGTCTGGGATGGTGATAGCGCTGAGACATGTAGTGGTGTATTTGGTGAGTACCTACGCTATAACAACTCTCACAAGGCGTCACTATACTTGGCCTCAGGTTTTCCGCTTGTGGTTTGGAAACAGTCTGCCTTGTCTCACTTTGTTGTTGAGAACGGCTGTGGGATTGCAGTAGAGTCACTTCATGATTTGAAGGCGACAATCGACAATCTTTCAGATACTGACTATCAAGATTTGGTTGAAAATGCTAAGTGTGTTGGTAAAGGCATCCGTGATGGTCACTATCTGATTACAGCATTAAACAATTTGAAATAAGAAAATCCTCATGTTTGTGAGGATTTTTTATATTATTTAGAGATTTCAAATTGGTATTGGGTTCCTGGAACTGTTCCATTTGAAAAGATTGCTTCAATATAGTCGTTGTAAGTGATCGACTTTGATTTACCTGTTTTTACGAGCTCTTGATCACGCCATATATATGGATCAGTAGCATTGCTGTCACGCTTGGCGAGATAGAGGTACTCAATATAGGTTCTGTCATCAACAAAGGCGCCAACAACCTTTTCTTTACCATTGTCAGATCGGGTGTACATGCGAGTCGTTCCACCACCATCAAGTAAGAAAGCTAAGCGAATATTTGAGTATCCTAAATTTTTCAAAAGATTATAAATATCTTCGTGATTTAATCCTTTATTGAGAGAAGTGTGGCCGTAGGTTTGGATAATACGGATAATACCGTCATAGGTTTCGACATAAATAGAACGGGCATTTGGTTGGTCAGGATCACCTTTTTCCCAAGTTTTATCTAGCTTTTTATCCTTAATGATAATTCCGAAGGCACCTGTATCCCAACCGTTACTTCCCATGTGTGTGAACATTTGTGCCGTATCTATATTAGGATAGGTTCCAGCAGTTATATTATTTTGATCATCCCCATAAAGAAGGCCAGTTTTACCAAGTTCGATTTCTTTTTGAGCGAAAGGACGATCTAGCCCCTCATAAGACCAAAAACCTGAGTTAATCAGAGCAAGGGCTTCTCTACGATTAGCCTCGTACTTAATACTGTGTTCTGTAAGTTCAGGATTATTATCTTCGGTTCTTCCCTTTTGAAGGACATATTTTCCATTTTTTTTAAAAGACAAGATTTGCATATCTACATTCTTAATACTGCCTTTTTCAAGTAGGACTGATTGGTCGAGGAGCTCCTTATTTTTTATGTTAAAGGACAATCCATACTTGTTTGATGGCATGGAAAGCTTCTTAATATCTCGGTTATTGAAATAGATGGTAAGGTAGATTAGTCCACCAACGATGGCACCTATGATTAGAAACAAAAATAGCATTCTTAAAATTTTTTTTAATTTCATACCATCATTATAAACAATCTAGGCTGACAACACAATCTTAAGAGCATTAAATATCCAAGAATAGTATCAGTTTATCTTATCATTGTATTGGTAATCGTTTTCTAAAAAGGGTATAATAAGAGTAAAGGTACTTTATGTCTATTAAGGTGATTACATCAGATATGGATGGAACATTTTTAGATGATAAAGGAAGCTACGATAAGGAGCGTTTTCATCAGATTTTAGATGCTATGGCTGCGCGTGATATGCACTTTGTCGTTGCATCAGGTAATAGTATGAGTAGTCTTCAACCTATGTTTGCAGAGACTTTTGACCGCTCACATTTTGTAGCTGAAAATGGTGGACAGGTGGTTAGCTATGGTCAGCTCTTATGTCAGGAGTTTATGGCATCAAATGATGTTGAAAACCTGCTAAGGTATTTTAATTATGATTTGTTAGATAGGCCAACTATATTTAATGGTGCTCAAGGCTGCTATATGTTAAAAGGGTCTAGGGTTAATTTTGCCGAGATGATAACAGAAGAAGAGCAAAAAGCCCTAGAAGCTGCCATTCAGCGTTTGAATGGGCTTGAGGAGTTAGATGATGATTTCATCAAAATTACAATGTTACTGACTCCTGAAGAAGCTAATCGTGTTTCAGAGGCTTTTAATCATGATTTCGATGGTAATCTTGTCGATGTTCCAAGCGGTTTTGGTGCCATTGATTTCATTCAAAAAGGAGTTCACACTTAAGATTGGATTTGTTTGAGGCAAATGTTATGGCCTTTGGTGATGGCGATAATGATATTGAGCTCCTGCGTATGTCTAGTCATTCTTATCCGATGGAAAATGCCAGCCCTGCTCTTTTGCAAGTAGCAGACCAAATAGCACCGTACCATAAGTATCAAGGGGTATTGACTATCTTAGAAGATTATTTAGGTTTATCGTAAAAAAGGGTGGTAAAGTAATGAAGTTATATTTAATGAGACATGGTGAGACATTATTTAATACACAAAAGCGTGTTCAGGGATGGTGTGACTCTCCTCTAACTGAAAATGGAATCTGTCAGGCAGAACAAGCTAAGCAGTACTTTGCGAAGAAAGGTATTTCTTTTGATGCTGTCTATTCATCTACGCAAGAGAGAGCAACTGACACGGCAAAGATTGTGGCGCCTGAGTACACTGTAACCCAGCTCAAGGGAATTAAAGAAATGAATTTTGGGTCTTTTGAAGCTCAACCAGAGCATCTCCTACCCAAACATCGTCCAGGTTCACGATCCTTTGAAGATCTCTTGGTCCCATACGGTGGCGAAGATATTTGCAAGGTTGGACAGAGGGTTTTAAAGACTGTCATAGAGAAAGCAGAAGAACATACTAAGGAGGGTGCTGAGAATCTTCTATTTGTTAGTCATGGAGCGGCTTTATGGGGGTTAATTATTACTATGGATTTGCCATTTCCTGAAGGGATAGGCTTTGGTAACTCCAATATTTTTGTTTATGATTATAACAAAGGGCAATTGGAACTCCTTCAGGTGGTTGACCCGATTTCTGGTTTAGAGGTGACATTATGAAAGAATTTTATTTAATGAGACATGGACAAACACTTTTTAACACACTTAATCGGATTCAAGGTTGGTGTGATTCCCCTTTGACTGAAATAGGTAGAGACCAAGCTCGTCAGGTGCGTGCTTATTTTGAAAAACATCATATGACTTTTGATCAGTATTATTGTACGATAACTGAAAGAGCTTCTGATACCATTGAATTGGCGACTGGGCGTACTGATTATCAACGTATTAAGGGGCTTAAAGAAATGCATTTCGGTATCTTTGAGGGGCAACCGGAGTATCTTCATCCTAAAACTCAAATTCAAGGTCATTTCGGTGATTATTATGCTCAGTTTGGCGGGGAAAGTCAAGACCAGTTTGTAGAACGAGTTGTAAATGGTGCTAGAGAGATTGTAGATAAACATCCTGAGCAATCTATTTTAGCTGTCAGTCACGCAGGAGCCTTGATGACTTTTCTTCATGCTGTGGAGCCGGAGCGTGCCTTTCAGTCTTGTCAAGGTAATTGTGCCATCTTGGTCTTTGATTACGATGGATCGGACTTTCATTTTGTCAAACTAATAGATCCTTTAACTAATCAAGAATTCATGGAGTTTTAGTGCCTTTCTATGAACAAAGATAGTAAGAAACTCTTTCTTAGTGTATAATGGAAGGGTATTTTAAATTTTGGAGTGCCTATGAAGTTTACAAAAAATCAGTTCATTTGGATGGCTGTACTGTTTTTCAGCTGTTTCTTGATATATACCTATTGGGAAACAGTTGTTTCGATTTGTAATACGATATTTGTTGCCAGTCAGCCCTTCTTAGTCGGAGCGGGAATTGCCTTTGTGGTCAATATCCTGATGTCTTTTTATGAAAAAATACTGATCAAGTTTATACCATTTGGTTTTATCACTAAAATTAAACGTCCCGTTTCCCTGCTCTTGGCTTTTGCGACCATCGGTTTGGTCTTTACTTGGGTAGTATTCACTGTCCTTCCTGATTTGATTGACAGTATCAATACCTTGATTAGTCAAGATCGGTCAGCTATTAATAATTTGATTAATTGGTTGCTTAAGAACAAATCTTTGCAGAAGATCATCCAAGATCTGGGTGGTGTGACACAGGTTAGAGAGCTAATCAATAGCTACAGTGCACAGTTGCTTCAACAAATCATGAATGGTTTGACAAATTTCTTAACTTCCTTGACTAGCCTACCGTCAACTTTGATTAATCTCTTTATCAGTATTGTCTTTTCTTGCTATGTCTTGGCTGGAAAGGAGAAACTTGGTAATCAGGTTAATCGCTTAGTCGATGTTTATTTGGGTCGTTATGGTAAGACTTTCCACTATGTGGTTGCTATTCTAAATAATCGTTTCCGCAATTTCTTTGTCTATCAGTCGATTGAAGCCTGCATTTTGGGAACCTTATGTTATATTGGGATGCGTATCTTTAATTTTCCTTACGCTGCGACCATTTCTATCCTGATTGGCTTTTCAGCAATGATACCAGTTGTGGGTGCCTATATTGGTGTTACCATTGGTACCATTTTGATTATGACTCATTCCGTGACCTTGGCACTTTTATTTGTCGCCTACGTGGTTATTTTGCAACAGTTTGAAGGGAATCTCATCTATCCCTATGTGGTTGGTGGTTCTACCGGACTTCCAGGAATTTGGGTTATCTTTGCCATTACCATAGGATCTGCCTTAGCGGGGATCTTGGGTATGTTGGTTTCCGTTCCAGTAGCCGCAACCCTTTATCAGATTGTTAAGGATAATGTGGTTACACGCGAAGAAGCCAAAGCAGTTGCTTCTTTAGAAAATAGTGATTAATTCAAACAGACTTCGGTCTGTTTTTTCGTGTTATAGTATCAGATTTCAATAATATAATATAATTGCAATCGTTTTCTAAGTGTTATACTATGAGTAAATTGAACAATACAAGGAGATAAAAGATGACTTATACATTTCCGAAAGAATTTCTCTGGGGTGGTTCAACAGCTGCCAACCAGTTTGAAGGTGCTTATAACCTAGATGGTAAAGGTTTGTCTGTCCAGGATGTGACTCCAAAAGGTGGTGTCCCTTTTGAACCTGGGGCTTTGAATCCTTTGATTACTGAACAACCAACACCAGATAATCTAAAGCTAGAAGGTATAGATTTCTATCACCGTTATAAAGAAGATATTGCGATATTTGCAGAGATGGGCTTTAAGGTCTTTCGCATGTCTATTGCTTGGTCTCGTATTTTCCAAATGGTGATGATGCTGAGCCAAATGAAGCTGGTCTAGCCTTCTATGATAAAGTCTTTGATGAATTGGCTAAGTACGGCATTGAACCACTTGTAACCTTGTCTCATTATGAAACAGCTCTAAACTTGGCGCGTGAATACAATGGATGGACTAATCGTAAATTGATTGGTTTTTATGAAAACTATGTTCGCACCGTCTTCACACGTTATAAAGATAAGGTCAAATATTGGTTGACCTTTAATGAGGTGAACTCTGTTCTACATGCACCATTCATGTCAGGTGGTATTGCGACACCTATGGAAGAGCTCTCTAAACAGGATCTCTATCAGGCACTCCACCATGAGTTAGTCGCATCAGCTTCAGCAACCAAGATTGGTCATGATATCAACCCTGATTTTAAGATTGGTTGTAGGTTTCTTGCCATGCCCGCTTATGGAATGACAGCTAATCCTTTGGCTCAGTTGGCTGCTCACGAGTTTGAAAATCAAAACTATCTATCTCGGATATTCATGCACGCGGGAAATATCCAAACTATATTAAACGCTATTTCAAAGATAATGGTATTGAAATACAATTTGCTCCTGGTGATGAAGAAATCTTGAAGAATACCGTTGATTTTATTTCATTCTCTTATTACATGTCTGTGGCAACCGCCCACAATCCAGAAGACTATACGATTGGTAAAGGAAATA
>OGIU01000953.1_pt1 | contig 15273 bp, 12 predicted proteins | sample 1571791 | NCBI WGS metagenome assembly OGIU01 (sample SAMEA2582104, study PRJEB24529) | metagenome | biome: Human gut stool | place: China | collected 2011
GAAAAAGAAGCGTAACAATGAGACGTTGGATTATGCATGTTGATATGGATGCATTTTTCGCGTCCATAGAACAACTGGATCATCCAGAGTATAAAGGCCACCCCGTAATCGTGGGTGGTCTTTCTTCACGTGGTGTTGTAGCTACCTGTTCCTATGAGGCTCGAAAATTTGGTGTTCACTCTGCGATGCCAATCTCGAGGGCTAAGAAACTCTGTCCTGATGGCATCTATGTATATCCTCGGATGGATCGATATAAAGAAGTATCGAACCAAATTTTTTCCATCATGAAAGAATTCACCCCTTATATTGAGCCTCTATCTATTGATGAAGCCTTTCTTGAAGTGAGCGGCATGTCTACCATGTATAGTGGTCCTAAAGCACTAGGACAAGCCATTAAAGATCGTGTATTCGAGAAAACAGGACTTATTATCTCTGCAGGCTTAGCACCCAATAAATTTCTTGCTAAATTAGCCTCTGATTTAGATAAGCCAGATGGTCTTGTGGTCATCCCATACGGTCGTGAAAAAGAGGTGCTAGCTCCTTTGCCTATTAAACGTATTTGGGGTGTTGGTCCTCGGACAGAGAAAATTTTGAAAGCTGGTGGCTTTCATCTGATACGTCATATTCAGTCTTTGCCTGATGAAAGTACTTTAATTCCTCTTGTGGGAAATCAGGCAAAGCGCATATGGGAACTTGCGAATGGTATCGACGATAGACCTGTTGAAATAGACCGAAAGATACAATCGATTGGAGCTGAGGAAACCTATGAAGAAGATCTCACAGAGGGCCGTGCTATCGAATTAGAATTTAGGTACTTTGCAAACCGTTTATCGAAACGGCTTCGGAGACGTAGCCTTTATGGGCATACTGTATCTATCAAGGTTCGGTATGATGATTTCACTACCGTATCACGGCAGAAGCGGCTAGATACGCCATCAGATTATGAGCATGTATTTTTTGAAACTGCGCTGCTCTTATGGAATAAGCTCATGCAAGATAAAACGAGTAAGAATCCGAAAGGTACAAAGAAAGACGTAGAAGCACTAGGGGCAACTATGAAAGTGAAATCTACTGATTTTAGATATAGTAGTTCTAAAGATAATCGTTCTAACCATATTGGTTCTAAATATAGTAGTTCCAGTGAGATTACTTTTATGGATCCGCCGGGTCCTATCCGTTTATTAGGCCTTACTGTGAGTGGTCTCGATGAGAAGGTTCCTATGCAGGACAGTCTCTTTGAATCCCAACAGGATAAAACAGAGGATAAGCTATCTAGTGTGTTAGACTCCTTAGAGTCTAAATTTGGTGAAACCGCTGTCATGAGTGGGGCGTTATGGCAACGCTTTCACGGAGACAATGGAATACGCAGAAAACGGTCAGAGTTGAAAGCGGCAGTGGATGCACAGCCTGATCAAGAGGATGGGGAGTCTATTAATGTTGATGTAGTCTCAACTAAAGAGGCTAATCGGTCTACAATTGCAGATACACACCCATCTATTGAAGGACCTAAAAAGACCGTCAAAAAGGACTTATAAAGATTATATTGAATACTTTCGCTAATATAATTATTCGTGTTACAATATGGGTGTAGTGTTAATAAATTACCGCAAGAGAGGTATAGATATGAGTTTATTTCGTGTGGCCATTCATTATGGCGTAAACAGCAATGGTTTCTTGTCCTATGATACAGAAACAAAAACAGTGTCCGTAGATTTACCTGAACAAGAGTGGGTTGATAAGGTTCTCGCTTACTTGAATAATGAACATGCTATCGAGCATGCTACAGGTCTTGATACGTATGAACGGTTGAACGTAAAACCATTGGAATCTTTGGATAACTTTAAATTAGCTTTGACACGCATGTGGGAAGCGATCGATGTACAAGTTGACTGGAGTCGTCCGGCATAAATTGAATGAAAGCACCTTGTGATCTACACGTTGGTAGAAGCAAGGTGTTTTTTGTTTTGCTCAGGTTGGGAAGTAGACGTATGTAAGTATAACTAGTATATACAATACTGTGAATTCTCATTTATGCTTTACAAATGATATCGTGTATACAAGATTTATAAAGGTTTAGGGTTGTTCTGTTAAAAAATTTGTGCTATTCTAATTACATATTAATGGATAATAATTATCCGTTAATAATATTTATCTTAATTGAGATGTATAATCTAAAAAATTATGTAAAGTAAATTACTTTCATTTTGATCTCTAAGTAGGAGTTTGTAACATGAATAATGAAAAGAAACTAACAACCGCCTTTGGCGCTCCCGTACCAGATAATCGCAACTCTGCTACAGCAGGTAAACGTGGTCCTGTATTGATGCAAGATGTTTGGCTCATGGAGAAATTAGCTCATTTTGAGCGCGAAGTGATTCCTGAACGCCGCATGCATGCTAAAGGATCCGGTGCATTTGGTACTTTCACAGTAACTAATGATATTACAAAATATACGAAAGCAAAAATTTTCTCTGAAGTAGGCAAGCAAACGCCGTTATTCGTGCGTTTCTCCACCGTTGCCGGTGAGCGTGGTGCGGCCGATGCAGAACGCGACATTCGTGGCTTTGCCGTAAAATTTTATACGGAAGAAGGAAACTGGGACCTCGTAGGTAATAATACACCGGTATTCTTTATCCGCGATCCATTGCAATTTCCTGATTTGAACCGCGCTGTAAAACGGAATCCGAAAACAAATCTTCGCGATGCGACAGCAAACTGGGACTTCTGGACTAGCTTGCCAGAGGCGATTCACCAAGTAACAATCGTCATGAGTGACCGTGGTATTCCTAAATCCTACCGCACAATGCATGGCTTTGGCAGTCATACATACAGTCTTATCAACGAAAACGATGAGCGCGTATGGGTTAAATTTCATTGGGTTTGCCAACAGCCGATTGAAAATCTTTCCGACGCTGAGGCGGCTAATGTGGTAGCTAATGACCGTGAAAGTCACCAACGTGATCTCTTTGAGGCTATTGAAAAAGGCGATTTCCCTAAATGGAAATTATGCATCCAAGTGATGACCGAAGAGCAAGCTAACAATATGCCATACAATCCATTCGATTTAACAAAAGTATGGTATCATGACGAATTCCCATTGATTGAAGTTGGTGTGATGGAACTTAATCGCAATCCAGAAAATTATTTCCAAGATGTAGAACAAGCGGCCTTTGCACCGACTACAATTATTCCGGGTATCTCTTTCTCTCCTGATAGAATGCTTCAAGGTCGTTTGTTCTCTTATGCCGATGCGCAACGCTATCGTCTAGGGGCAAATTATTATCAAATCCCTGTTAATGCCGCTAAATGCCCTGTAAATATCTATCATCGTGATGGTCAAGGGCGTATAGATGGAAACCATGGATCTACAATTGGCTACGCACCAAATAGCTTTGGTGAATGGGCTGAACAACCAGAATTTAAAAATCCTCCTCTCGATGTATCTGGTCCAGCTTACCAATATGACTTCTATGAAGACGACTCTGACTTCTTTACACAACCAGGTAAATTGTTCCGCCTCATGAGCCCTGAACAACAACAAGCATTGTTTGATAACACCGCAGCGGCTATGAATGGTGTACCTGATTTTATCAAAGAACGTCATGCAAAACATTGCTACCAATGTGATCCAGCTTATGGGGAAGGCATTGCTAAAGCATTGGGTATGGACATTGACTTTAGTGATGTAAAATAAGGGAATACATCCTATTTAAACAACAGAAAAGACAGTTAATCTAAACAATACTAACGATTGAAAAGAACTTTCTTAACTAATAACTCTTTTACACTTATATAAAAAAACAAATCTATAAAAAATCTAAATTCACACAAAAGTTTTATACACTGATACCAATTATCTTATAAACAAATAAAACCCTTTAAAGGGCCTTTGCTAATCACATCTAAGTTAAGAGTCATCAAAGATGTGTAGTAAGGGCCCTTTTGCTGTGTTGAAAATATACAAATTTCAAAAGAATTTTAGTATAATTATGTAGAGTTATATGATGTATTAAAGTTGCACGTAATGTTATATGTGAATAGGAGGCAATTATGAAATCTAGTAGTTTGGCATGGTATGTGGCGGTGGCTTGCATTGGAGGGGGCCTTTGTGTGGGTTCTGTAGTACAGGCGAATTCTCCAGAGACGGTGAAAGTAAATAGCCCTGTTTCTGCTGCTGTTGTAACGCAGGCTCAACCAGCTCAACCTGTTACTGTTACAGCAGCTAAGAATGATGTAGCTAGTGCTGCAGCAAATAATACAGTAGCTAATAATGCGGTAGTTAATAGTGAATCGGCGAATGATGCGGCAACACAGGTTGAACAGGCAGCACTCAAGCAAAAGCAGCAGTACCAAGCCGAAACTGAAACGATGGGATTGCTATGGATGCGCACCTCTGCAGAGTACAGAGCGTTGGCATATCAAGGATATAATGTGGCAATGAATGCCGTTAAAATGGCCGTTGTTGATCCATCTCATCAAAGAAAACCTTTAGCTATTGTTCTTGATGCGGACGAAACAGTAGTAGATAATACAAAACTGATGGGTGAAAGCATCGCCAATGGCAATGGTCGTTTTGATGCTCCTTGGTGGCGTCAAGCGGTGCATCAAGGAAAATCGCAAGCCATGCCTGGGGCCGTTGACTTCCTAAATGAAGTACATAAACAAGGGGTAGAAATCTTCTATGTTTCAAACCGCTACGCACCTGTAAACCTTGATGTAACGATACAGAACTTTAAAGAACTAGGATTCCCATCTGTTGATAAAGACCATGTACTACTATTCGAAAAAGACTCTGATAAACAACCTCGCTTTGATATGATTGCTAAAAAATATTATGTCGTTGTATACATGGGCGATAACGCCGGTGATTTTCCTATTGGAACAAAAGGTAAGACCTTAGCTGAAAGAAATGCTATCATCGATGCTCATAAAGAGGACTTTGGTACTACCTTTGTAGTATTTCCAAACCCTGCCTATGGATCTTGGGTAAGTGCATTAGCTAAAGGCTACCAAAACCTAAGCCCAGAAGAACAAAAACAAATAAATAACCAATACCTACAACAATAAGTTCGTACGAGATGACTATCACAATGAATTGATAAATAATGATGGCTGCGTGCGTTAAAAACCGAACTCTAAGCTGTAAGGACTCCTTGCGTATACTTTATTAAAAACGATATAATAAAGTGTACATGCGTCTATAGCTCAACCGGACAGAGCGTCAGTTTCCTAAACTGTAGGTTGGGGGTTCGATTCCCTCTAGGCGCACCAGTAGGATAGAGCTGCAGTTTCGCCTTAATACTCGTAAGAATCTATTAAGGTAGGGCCTTGTGCCGAAATCAAAGGACACAATTTATTTGTGTCCTTTTCCTCTTTATTCTTATTAGAATTCTACTATTAATAGAAAAATAATAGGGTTATTATAGTTGTTTGATTAAAGATAAAACAAATTGATGAATAAAAATTAGAAAGTATTGACATATAAGTAATACTGATATATTATGTAATTAGATTTTACCATAGCGAAAGGTTACAGAATCTACTAAAATAAGACTTTATGTCGAAATCACTACTATCAAGTAGTTATTAACAATAGTATATGTAAATTTTGTTAGTAGTACATATTACTAATGTTTTTTGTGTGGAATTTTGAGCACAGGTCTTATGATCTGTGCTCTTTTTGTTATTGATTTATTATAGCGAAAAGCTACAAAAGTGCTTAACTCCGTTGTTGAGGTTTTAGTACTCTGTAATTTTTCGCTATGATAAAACAAGCTGCCATATTCGCCGATTGTGGATTAGGTTTTAGTACTCTGTAATTTTTCGCTATGATAAAACTACCAATATACACACAGGTATACTTGTATTTGTTTTAGTACTCTGTAATTTTTCGCTATGATAAAACACCGTATCTCTCATAAAATGTGGGTCTTTAGTTTTAGTACTCTGTAATTTTTCGCTATGATAAAACTGTCGATTCATTGGTATTGTATTCGATTCTGTTTTAGTACTCTGTAATTTTTCGCTATGATAAAACTAGAATTGCAATCTACATATTTGACTATAAGTTTTAGTACTCTGTAATTTTTCGCTATGATAAAACAAATGTACCCAAACGAGCTCACGCCAGATGGTTTTAGTACTCTGTAATTTTTCGCTATGATAAAACATGCGACGCGTATAGAATTATCGAGAATGCGTTTTAGTACTCTGTAATTTTTCGCTATGATAAAACTGCTAATCACAATATCAAAATCAAAGCAGCGTTTTAGTACTCTGTAATTTTTCGCTATGATAAAACATATAGGGATATGAAAAATATTTCCAATTAGTTTTAGTACTCTGTAATTTTTCGCTATGATAAAACAGTCAACAGGTTGGATGATGCAAAAGGAAAGTTTTAGTACTCTGTAATTTTTCGCTATGATAAAACTGAACATAACATCGCCAGATTGACTACAGTGTTTTAGTACTCTGTAATTTTTCGCTATGATAAAACGTATGTAGACAATGCAATCTCGGATTCGACGTTTTAGTACTCTGTAATTTTTCGCTATGATAAAACTTGATTTCCCTCACCACTGCCAATAGCACGTTTTAGTACTCTGTAATTTTCGCTATGATAAAACACTCCATAGAGTTTCTCTAAGCACGGAACGGTTTTAGTACTCTGTAATTTTTTGCTATAGAAATTTCAAATTAAGAATATCCACTTGTACAAGGTTTTAGTACTTTATGATTTTTACTTATGATAAATCTAGAGTAATAATAAAGCATAAATTTTTTCTAGTTACGATAATTTTGTGTATTTAATTAGAGTCTTAATTCTTAGGGGAGGGTACATATGGGATATATACTAGGGTTAGATATCGGGGTTGCTTCTGTTGGTTATGCAATTATTGATGAAAATTATAATGTCCTAATTAGTGGGGTAAGACTATTTCGTGAGGGTACGGCAGAAGATAATGTAGCACGCAGGGGATTTAGAAGTAGTCGTAGAAGTGTGAGACGTAGTCGGCATAGATTGGATCGATTAACAGAACTTTTATCAAGTGTACTAGGTGTAAGTGGAGTTCAATCTTATACAAATCTCTATGAAGTTAGGGTTAGAGGTCTCAGCAATAAGCTTTCGCCGGATGAGTTGTTTGCCGCAATTATTCAACTAGCAAAACATAGGGGGATATTCTATCTAAGTCCAGAGGATCTTGTCACTGAGGATGGTAGTAATCAGAGTTCAGCGGATATTATCCGTGTTAATGAGAGTAAACTTAAAGAGGGAATATATCCTTGTCATGTTCAGTTAGAGAAGTTGAATACTACTGGAACTGTACGAGGCATTGAAAATAAGTTTACTCATGAATCGTACCGGAATGAATTAATCAAGCTTCTTGAAGTTCAATCGGCATTTTATCCCAGATTAGAAGAGATAATAGATGATGTTTTATGTATATATGACTCTAAACGTGAATATTATGAGGGACCAGGTAGTTATAAAAGCCCCACACCTTATGGAAGTTATCAATTAGATGAAAGCGGTAATGTTATTAAGATTAACCTAATTGATAAAATGCGTGGTAAGTGTACGTATTTTCCTGATGAATTGAGAGCTCCTAAATGGAGTTATAGTGCATGTTTATTTAATTTGTTAAATGATTTAAATAATTTAACGATTCAAGGTGTAAAGATAACTGAACTTCAGAAACAAGAGTTGATTAGAGATTATGTAAATAAAGGTAAATCAGTAACGCTTCCTGCCATTGCAAAGATTTGCGGTGTTAAGAAGGAAGATATTTTTGGCTTTCGTATAGATAAATCAGAAAAACCGATCTTTACAAAATTCGAAGGCTATAATGAATTATTAAAAATTGCAAAATCTGTTAATGAAGAAACTACTATTGAAGGGAAGAAGCAATTAGTAGATGATATTTCTGAAATCTTAACTAAAGAAAAAAGTATAGATACTAGAGTAAAGAAATTAATAGATGATTTAAAACTGTCTACTAGTTTAGCAAAAGAAATTGCAAAATCAGGAGGGTTTACTACATATCATTCTTTGTCATTTAAGGCTATTAATTTGATTCTAGAGGATTTATTAAAAACTAGTAAGAACCAAATGGAGTTATTTACTGGTGCTGGTATAAAACCTTATAATCATAATTTTAATAAGGGCCATCAGTTAAGTGCTAATTTATCTGATTGGATTGTTTCACCTGTTGTTAAACGCTCTATTAATGAAACGATTAAGGTATTTAATGCATTACGTAAATATCTTAAAGTTAGATATGGTGATGATGCTGAGTTTAGTGATGTAGTAGTAGAGTTGGCACGAGAAAAGAATAGTCAAGAGAAGAAAGACTTGATTAAGAAAATTCAGAAGGCTAATGAGGAAAAACGTTATAAAATCATGGAGCTTGTTGAAAACAGGAAGCTAACGAGTGCAGAGTTTGAGCGTATTAGTTTGCTGTTAGAGCAGGATTTTAAATGTGCATATTCTTTAGAGCCTATAGAGTTATCTGATGTGTTTAAAGTGGGTCTTTTAGAAGTTGATCATATTATCCCTTTATCTATATCTCTAAGTGATGCTCAATCTAATAAGGTGCTTGTCTATCAAAGAGAAAATCAAGCGAAAGGACAACGTTCACCATTTCAATACTTCAGTAGTGGTAAGGCAAAAATAACTTTTGAAAGCTTTAAAGAATATGTTACTAAAAACTTGAATTTTAGTAATGCTAAAAAGCGGAATTTATTATATCTTGGAAATCCAATTGAAGATGTGAAAGGCTTTATTGACCGCAATTTAGTAGATACACGTTATGCGTCTCGTGAAACATATAATTTATTAAAATCCTTTTTTGATTATCACCAGATAAATACTAAGGTTAAAGTTATAAATGGTTCTGCTACAAGTTATTTTAGAAAAAGAGCGTACTTACCTAAAAATAGAGATGAAACATATGCTCACCATGCTCAAGATGCTATGATTATTGCTGGATTTGCTAATACGAAACTAATGAAGTTTTTCTCCAAAATAGGTGCATTTTCTGAGAGTTTAAATAATAAGGACTCTATTGCAGAGGTAGATGGCAACATTATTAACTCTGAGACCGGTGAGGTGCTAGAACAAGAGTTATTTGATAAATCAGAGAATGTGTCTAACTATATTAAATTCTTAAAACGTATTGAAAGTATAGAACCGTTATATTCTCATAAGGTAGATCGTAAACCTAATAGAGCTTTATATGATCAACAAATAAAAGCTACACGAAGTTTCGTAGAGGGGAATAAAGAAACGACCTATGTTATTACTAAATATAGTGATATTTATAATACCGGAACAGGGAATTCTGGGGCTAAGCTAAAAAAACGGATCTTAGAATCTCCAGAGGATTTATTAATGTATCATCATGATACTAAAACTTTTGATATTTTTCTAAAGATTGTAGAACAATATGGAGAAGAATCCAATCCATTTGCTGCGTATAAAGAGGACCATGGACCGATTCGTAAATATTCTAAAAAAGGCAATGGGCCAATTATTGAATCTGTTAAGTTCCGAGATAAGCAATTAGGTTCTCATCGTGTCAACAAGAAACAAGATGGACATAATAAATCAGTATTTTTGAAGATAAAGAGCTTGCGGACAGATGTGTATCAAGATGGAGATAATTATCTTGTGCTTAATGTTCCTTATGATATGGTTTGTTTTATAAATGGTAGATATATAATTAATCAAGACAAATATTATAAGTCAAAACAAGCTCAAAAAATCTCTGATTCTGCTAAGTTTGTAATGTCTTTATATCGAGGTGACTATATAACCTATGAAGAGCATGGTGAAATAGTAGAATGTATTTTTAAATGCATTAATAATGAGAAGATGCATAGAATAGAGATTTCTTATGTGAATCGACCAACTGATAAGCAGGTTATGAAGGGGATAAAGACAAGTATTAGGAATTTGATCAAATATAACGTTGATGTATTGGGTAATAAATATAAAGTTACAAATGAGAAATTAGAGTTTGATGTTACGATTTAATGTTGCAGGGAGAGCACATTATGGGGTGGCGAACAATTATTATTGAACAGAGCCAACAGGTCTCATTACATTTAGATAATTTAAAAATTAGAATGCTTGAAGGGGACTATTTAGTCCCCTTACAAGATATTAGTGTAGTTATTTTTAATAACTATAAATTAAATGTTACAACGCAATTATTATGTAAGATGAGTCGGTATCAAATTTGTGTAATCATTTGTGAAAAGAATGGATTACCATCTGTTGTCATGAACCCTATAGCAGGAAATTATGTGACATTTAAAAATCAAGAAACACAACTGAATATGAATCCATCTAGACCAGGTGATTTATGAAAAGCAATTATTGAACGCAAGATTAATAATCAAATGTTTGTTTTGGATCATTATTCATTGTCATTAGATACAATTGAGATAATGGAATCTTTAAGAGATACAATTCAGCCGTTTGATGCGGAAAATCATGAAGGTATTGCTGCAAAAGTTTATTTTAAAGCTTTATTTGGTATTGGTTTTATTCGTGATCGAGAAGAGGGAGATTCTATCAATAATGCTTTGAATTATGGATACTCTATTATTAGAGCCCTTATGGCAAGAGCATTAGCTGCTAAAGGTCTTATATTATCAATAGGGATAAAACATCATAATATATATAATCACTTTAATCTCGTTGATGATTGCATGGAAATATATAGGCCCATCATAGATGATTGGGTCTATTCTTGTATTTATCTGCCTGAAGTTCTATTTTCAAGAGATATAAAACTTAATTTAATTACTATGCTTTCTGAGCGTACAGTACGTCATCAAAATATATCTTATTCAATAGCAGATTCAATGAATAGATTTGCAGATAGCTTCGTTCGATGTATGACTGATGATAATGAAGTATTAGATTTACCATTATTAGATATATGATATTGGTGTGTGAAATGAATAGGTACAGAATGGTGAGAGTATTAATAATGTTTGATTTGCCTATGGATGATACTATTGCAGTTCGTCATTATACCCAGTTTAGGAAGTTTTTGATACGGCAAGGGTATTTTATGATTCAGTATTCTATTTATTGTAAGATTATGCCTAATCGGGATGGTGTAAAGGCTCATATTGAATATATTAAGCGCTATTTGCCTCCAGATGGGGCTGTATATGTTTTGCAAGTTACAGAGAAGCAGTATCAAGGTATGAAACTATTAACTGGGAAGAAACAAATTATCGAAGAGAAGTTAACGATTGATAAAACTATCATTTTCTAGGAGGTGTCTATGAATGGTGAATTGGTATTATCAGGGTATAGACTTTTTGAACCAGTCCATATTAACTTACAGACTATAACAATTGTGGTACCACAAGATGATTTCAGGACCGTACCGGTTATATTTGATTTTATAGAACGATATTTTGATAAAAGGAGATTCTCCCAACAATACCCATTTAATACATTGAATCTTAATAATAGTGTATGTAGAGATGATGAGTTTGAAATTTTGTATATTCCTTCAAGAGTAGATTCAACAGAGCTTTTTAAGATTGCAAAAAAGAGTTTGTTAGGTAAGATAACTGAGAAAATCTATAAAGAAGTTTCAATATCTGAACGGGAAAAATGCTTTAATCAGTTGAATTCTGTAATACTTTCGCCAATTAATGAATTGTTATCTCGTTATAATTTAATATGCGAGAGTAATATGAATGATTTTTGGAGCTTTAGTAAGATTATAAATGTACTATCTAATAATATGGAACTATATGGTACGTTTGATGAACGATCGCAGTATGACTTGAAATATATGCTAGTAGATTTATTTGCTGAGCTAGATATAGGAAAGAAGAAGCTACTCCTATTAGATTTACCTGAACAAGGCTTATCAACAGAAGAATTTCACTCTTTGTTAGGCTATCTTAATAAAAAATGTTTAAATATTGATAATGCTATAGTTTATACACAATCTAGTGCTATTACTAATATATATGAGAAGCCTTTGTGCTATCATATAGTTAAAGATAATCAAATATGGGGAATGGATGATTACGATGAAATTGAAGTTTTATTGCTAGAGGATAGTGAATCTATAAATTTATTGGAGAAAGAGCGTCGGTTTATAAAAAGCTTGTTTAATCGTAGTCTATTTGAAACAGATTATAAAGAGATTAGTGATTTATTTTTTAGTAAATAAGTTGAATTTTAAAATATAGTAAATAGAGTGAGTATATATGAGCATTTACAATTGGATTCAAGAAAAGCTTTTTGACAATTACGAAGAGTGGCGTATGAAAAGTCCCGATTATAATCGAAACGGTTTTAATATAGTTGGCATAGATAATACATTAAAGGCCATGCATGATGGATTTTTTATGTACATGGAGTTATACCCACCTCATGCTATCGATGGTTGCACTGCGATGAAGGCTCGTGTAGGAAAAACGCAGGATTCCGTTGATATATTCTTAGACATCGATAGTAAAACCTATCGTATGGATGATGTAAGTTATCCAGATGCGGTGAAGATGATGCGGGCTTTTGTGAAAAAACGGAGATTGCCTAATCCTAGTTTGTATGTAGAAGTAGCAAATCTAGATATAGAGCAGATGAAACCAACATTTACAGAGCTAGCAACGTTATTACTAGGCGATGCTAAACAAGCTAAATCTTTTATGACCGAGGCTAAGTTGCGCTCCATGGAAGAATTAGAAGATAGTTGGTGGAACCTTTATGAGAAACTAGTATCTAAAGGATATGCCGTAGAGCTAAGCTGTAAGTGTGAACTAGAGGATTTTATTCATAATGTGCAGAAATTAATACGTAACAAGTCTTTAGATACTAGCGAAAATCTAACAATTGATACAGCAGTATTAGATGAAGACCAATGCATTACGGACTGGAGTGCGGATCTTAATGCCACATGGGAAGCCCATAAGTTAGTAGGTATGGATATCGGAACCGATAGCTTTGTACTTATGGTGCTTTCAAATGAGGAATTCGAAGCAGCCCAAGAACTAGCAAAAGAGCTGTTACATAGAATCGATGTAGCAGAACGTTTGTGATGTAACGAAAATTATGATGTAGTAGCACGATTATAATGTGGCAGTATCTATAAAAAGGTTGTAATTCTTAACTGTAAACAATTTGCACCGTATAAATGTAATGAATAGGAGAAAGTCATATGAGTGTTGTACGTGTACCAGAATATGAAGCAGAGTTTGAGCCTGACGTGTTTGAAATTTATGCATTGCCTCGTAGTGATGCAAATGGGGCTAGTCCTTATTTAGAGAAGTACCATAGACCACTGGTGTCTACCGATGCTATCTTAGATACTCGAACTGGCGTGCTTGACCGTAGCGAAGGCATTTTGACTTGGATTATTGAGGGCCTTGACGATAGATGGGGCTATTCTTTTGAGCCGCACGGTGTCTATAAATTGTTAGTTAAGAAAGCTAAGCCTATAGAGGATTTAGGCTATATGCGTCCCTCTTGGAATAATCGCTATTATGTGCTCGAGGTGTTAGAGGAGCACGCTAAACACAGCGAATTAGAAGCATTGTCTGCGTATTTAAAAACCCCTAAATACCTTCATACCGATAGGGGTGATTTTATGTTAAATCGAGAGTATCAATATTACACAGCGAGAATTGATGATTATGCATTCACCCTTGATGTAGACGAGGGTTCTGATGAAAGCTGTACCGTAGCATTGGCGGCTTTCAATAAGATTAAAAATTTCAAAGACTTTGAACAACGAATTAGCGTGTACATTAGTGAAACATTGCTAGATTTAGCTAATGATTGGCTCGACAATGACGATCAAGACCCGATTTCGGCAGATGTATTTGCGGAGCGCATTACTATGGGCGAATTGGCATTTCGTAATGATGGCTCCATAGAGGTTTATTATGACGATGATGATATTTTCTGGGGACACTGCATCATAGCCAATATTGATGCGGATGGGAATCCTGTTAATGCGGATATTGCAGGATGATAATTTAGCGGAGAGAGACGATGGAAGATATGTATAATCAAGTAAGAAGTTTTTTCGCTAATGACATTGATTTAAATGATTTATACGATTCTGAAGCTGTCGTTTGGATTGATTGGCGTGAGTACGATGAAGATGTAGTGCGCTATTTTAATGACATGATGGATGAGCCTATCGATATTAAAATGGTTAGTAATGGCAAGGCTTATGGTGACGATATTGTATTACAAAAAGGCGATAAAGAGCTGCAAATTCCTTACGGTGATGAGCAAGATCGAGATGTGACCATCAAATATTTCAATGACTTTGTTAAGCCTGCCTATGAGGTGCGTTGGTTTACTGAAAGTCTTGGGAACGATACGCTCGGCTTTACCGTGCTTTCAGGGCTGGAATGGGCGAAATTAAACGATGAATTTGGTGCGGATACGGTTCGTTATTATTTTGAACCTATTGATTTTGAAAGCGACATGTTTAATCTCGGCATGGACGAAGCCTCTGCATTGCTTGCGTTACGAGAAGACAGTGAAGGCGTTAATTCTGACTTTAGTACACAATTAGACTGGATTAGAATCATAAACAAAGAAAAGTCCTTCTCTTTACCAGGCAAGGCTTTCGGTCGTGATGAAATCGCTTCTTATACAGAAATGGATGTATGGGAAACCGTTGTTCAGGCGCTAGGCATGCCTTTAGAAGCAAATGTAGCTGCTGAATTACAAAAATTCTATGACGCTGCAAGTCGAGCTCCTTTATATACTTGTTATTTTCATGAGGATGATGGAACCGTTACAGAATCACAAAATCTGTTTTTCTAGACGTATTGTCTAAAAGGAGAATTATATGGCTATTGATGGAATAAAAATCATAGATAGTGATGATGGCCATGATATTTATAATTTAATTGTTGAGCGCTATAGAGATGGTATCAGTATTGATACAATTGTTTCAGAAATATTGGCTGAAGAGCAGAACTTTTGCACTGACGAATTCTACACAGAAATTTATTGGACTTCCGTAGCTTATTCACTGTGGAAGATAGGTCATCTGTCTGAGGATATTAAAGGGAAAGCCTTAGACATAATCGGGAAGGGTGCTCATGAGTTTTGGCTAGAAATTGATAGCAAGGCGCTCAAACAGCGTCAAAAGGTGTTGGATACATTAGCCGTACAACTACAAAGTGAAAATCCAAAGCCTCTTAAAGTTCGAAAATCTAAAACAAAGCGAGAACCTCATTTTAAGGTGGGCGACGTATTAGCTGTTA
>OGIU01000968.1_pt1 | contig 15122 bp, 9 predicted proteins | sample 1571791 | NCBI WGS metagenome assembly OGIU01 (sample SAMEA2582104, study PRJEB24529) | metagenome | biome: Human gut stool | place: China | collected 2011
GTCACGTATGGATTGACTTACCGGCTGGTCTCATTTCCGTTGAAGAAGGGCCACGTATGGCGGCTACTAGTCAAATTACAATCAATGTGAAAGGCAAACAAGGCCATGGTGCACAGCCGCATCAAGCAATCGATGCTGTTGTTGTAGCCAGCGCTATTGTTATGAATTTACAAACTGTGGTATCGCGCAATGTAAGTGCATTAGATTCACTTGTGCTCACTATTGGTAATATTCATTCTGGTTCCGAATGGAATGTGATTCCTGGGGAAGCTCAAATGGGAGGAACCATTCGCTTCTTTGACCCTGAACAAGAAGAATACTATGTAGAATCCATACGACGTGTAGTTGAACATACCGCATTGGCTTATGGTGCTACTGCTGAATTGATATATGAAAAGAAAGTGCCTCCAACCATTAATGACGCAGCAGCAAGTGAATTGGCTGAACGCGTTGTTATCGACACACTTGGTAAGGAAAAACTGTCTAAGATGCGCAAGGTTATGCCCGGTGAAGACTTTGCTTGGTATTTACAAGATAAACCAGGCTGCTTTGCCTTTATCGGTATTCAGAACCCAGAGGTAGGCGCCACCTTTGATCATCATAACAATCGATTCACAATGGACGATAGCGTCCTATCTGCTGCATCGGCGGTGTATGCGGAATATGCCATTGCGTGGTTGAAAGAGAATAAGTAATAGTATTACTGTATAAAACTATAGAGCACCATTATCGTAGCTGATGATGGTGCTTTTATCATGTATTTTTATTTGTGCTTTGTGTATACTATAAATATATAATACAAGAATTATTATATGAGAGGTATTTATGAATATACTTATATGTCTCATCATTATTGCTATTACCGGTATATTACTGATGAAGCGCTATCAACCGCAGCCAATTTTAATAGGCATGGGTATCCTCATGATGTATATCGCCTATGAAGGTAGCTGGATTAATGCCATATTAGATGAATCTCAGTCTACAGGCGTTTTGGTGTTTGATGCGATGGATATTGTGCGGATTACAACATCAGAGAATGTAGTGAGCTTAGGACTCATGATCATGACCTGTGCTGGTTATGCCAAATACATGGAACACATTGGGGCTGGGACGAGGCTGGCTCATACATTTATAAAACCCTTGTATCGTCTTAATAGGCCATACATAGTGCTAGCCCTTATGTTTCTACTCAATATGGGGTTATCCATATGTGTACCAAATCCGTTGAGCCTTGCTTTGCTTATGATGGTCACCATCTATCCCGTGTTGCTGCGGCTAGGTGTAAGTCCTGTCGGCGCTGCTGCGGTTATTGCTACAGGCCATTTGATGGATGTTGGGCCTGGTGCCGTTTCGACATTGCTCATAGCCAAGACACTTAATATACCGGTACCAAACTATTTCGTAGGTTATCAGTTACGCCTTTATTTCTTGGTGGCTGTTGTGACAGCAGTAGCACATTTTTTATGGCAACGATATCGAGATCGATTAGATGGCCCTATGGACGTAGGTGGCTGTGAAAGCATCCCTGAGGCACCAGTTGGACCTAAGCTATACATGATATTTCCATTATTACCACTATGTTTCATCTTGGGCTTTAGCCAATATGGCTTGCCTGGTGTAAAGATGAATGTAACCCTTGCCATGATGCTTGCTTTTGGTATTGCCTTGTTGGCAGAACTTATCCGTCATCGTAATTTAAGGACCGTCCTTAAAAGTACAACTGTATTTTTTGAAGGTATGGGGAATCAGTTTTCCTATGCGGTAACCCTTATTATAGGTGGACAAGTTTTTGCACAAGGCTTAGTGAGTTTAGGCCTTATTGATTCGTTAGTTAGTGCACTTCAAACATTATCTCTAAATTCTGTGGGACTTACCTCTGTTATGGGTGGAGGCATGCTAGGCCTTAGCATGGTAACTGGCAGTAATGTAGCCCCTTTATTTACATTGGTACCACTCGTACCTGATATTGTATCCAATCTCGGACTAGATCCGATTACGACCATGTTAGGCATGCAAAATGGGGCTAGTCTAGGTTTGTTCTTGAGCCCTATCAGCCCTGTTATGGTCGGTGTAGCTGGGGTAGCACATATTAAATCTGTAGATTTGCTTAAGCGCACCTCGGTTCCTGTACTTGTGGCACTAATTACGAGTTGTTTGGGGATATGGATGCTCTATTAATATTATAAGTTTATAAATAATAAGACGCCCTGTTATCGTAATAGCTAATGGGGCGTCTTGTTGTTTATAATAAAATATGAGAAAAACATGAATTTTTATATCTGTATATGATAAAATGAAATTAATTATACAAGTGTTTCGTGATTTACAGATTTCATAATGGAGTCCTTAAAATAAAAAAATCCCAATTCAGAAGAATTGAGATGATACCCTACGTCGGGTGGCCCGAAGGCATTGTAAATAAATTTGTATTTGAACTCGTAGTGTAATTCTGTAAACCTCCAAAACTAATTGGATTACTTATAGTATAGTTAACCTTTTGATGAATGTCAATTATTAATTTCCAAAGGAGCAGACTTATGGAAACGCAAACATCGAATCAACTTATTACTAGTCATTTAAAGGATTATCCTAAACAGGATTATTTTGTAGGACTGGATATTGGTACTAATTCAGTAGGGTGGGCAGTGACAAATAAATCATATGAGTTACTGAAATTTCATTCTCATAAAATGTGGGGCAGTCGTTTGTTTGAAGAAGGTGAATCTGCTGTAACACGTCGTGGATTCCGTTCGATGCGGCGGCGATTGGAACGTCGCAAGTTGCGTTTAAAACTACTAGAAGAATTATTTGCTGATGCTATGGCACAGGTAGATTCTACATTCTTTATTCGTCTTCATGAAAGTAAATACCACTACGAGGATAAAACTACAGGACATAGTTCTAAACATATATTATTTATTGATGACGACTATACGGATAAAGATTACTTTACAGAATATCCTACTATTTATCACTTGCGTAAAGATTTGATGGAAAATGGTACTGACGATATACGTAAGCTATTTTTAGCTGTACATCATATATTAAAATATCGTGGTAATTTCCTATATGAAGGTGCTACATTTAATTCAAACGCATTTACATTTGAAGATGTTCTCAAACAAGCGTTAGTAAGTATTACATTTAATTGCTTTGATACTAATTCTGCTATTAGCTCTATTAGCAATATATTAATGGAGTCAGGAAAAACAAAATCAGATAAAGCTAAAGCAATAGAACGGCTTGTAGACACATATACCGTTTTTGATGAAGTGAATACTCCTGATAAACCTCAAAAAGAACAAGTTAAAGAAGATAAAAAGACTCTTAAAGCTTTTGCCAATTTAGTGTTAGGTTTATCTGCTAATTTAATAGACTTATTTGGCTCCGTAGAAGATATAGATGATGACCTAAAAAAGCTACAGATTGTTGGAGATACATATGATGAAAAGCGAGATGAATTAGCTAAAGTATGGGGCGATGAAATTCATATCATTGATGATTGTAAATCTGTATATGATGCGATTATTCTTATGTCTATTAAAGAGCCAGGACTTACTATTTCTCAGTCTAAGGTAAAAGCTTTCGATAAACACAAAGAAGATTTAGTGATATTGAAGTCTTTATTAAAATTAGATCGAAATGTTTACAATGAGATGTTTAAGTCTGATAAAAAAGGGTTACATAATTATGTACACTATATTAAACAAGGTCGTACAGAAGAAACTAGTTGTAGTCGTGAAGATTTTTACAAATATACTAAGAAAATAGTAGAGGGGTTAGCTGATTCTAAAGATAAAGAATATATACTTAATGAAATTGAATTACAAACATTATTACCTTTACAACGTATTAAAGATAACGGAGTTATACCTTATCAACTACATTTAGAAGAACTCAAAGTCATATTAGATAAATGTGGACCTAAATTTCCCTTCTTGCATACAGTATCTGATGGTTTTTCTGTAACAGAAAAATTGATTAAAATGTTAGAATTCCGTATTCCATACTATGTAGGACCATTAAATACACATCATAATATCGATAATGGCGGATTTTCTTGGGCTGTGCGTAAGCAAGCAGGTCGAGTTACACCTTGGAATTTTGAAGATAAGATTGATAGAGAAAAATCTGCAGCGGCATTTATTAAAAACCTTACAAATAAATGCACATATCTTTTCGGAGAAGATGTATTACCTAAGTCATCTCTTTTATATAGCGAGTTTATGCTACTCAATGAGTTAAATAATGTACGTATTGATGGTAAACCATTAGCACAAGGTGTAAAACAACATCTTATTGATTCTATATTTAAGAAAGATCATAAGAAAATGACCAAGAATCGCATAGAGTTGTTTTTAAAGGAAAATAACTACATAACTAAAAAGCATAAACCTGAGATTACAGGTCTTGATGGAGAGATAAAAAATGACCTAACTTCTTATCGTGATATGGTTAGAATCTTAGGTAATAATTTTGATGTATCCATGGCTGAAGATATTATTACGGATATTACTATCTTTGGTGAAAGTAAAAAAATGTTACGCCAAACATTACGTAATAAATTTGGATCTCAGCTTAATGACGAGACTATCAAAAAATTGTCAAAATTACGATATCGGGATTGGGGACGACTTTCTAAAAAGTTGCTAAAGGGAATAGATGGTTGTGATAAAGCTGGTAATGGTGCACCCAAAACTATAATTGAATTGATGCGTAATGATAGCTATAATTTGATGGAACTATTAGGTGATAAGTTTTCTTTTATGGAATGTATTGAGGAAGAAAATGCTAAATTGACACAAGGGCAAGTGGTTAATCCTCACGATATCATCGATGAGTTGGCACTTTCACCAGCCGTTAAACGTGCGGTATGGCAAGCATTGCGTATTGTTGATGAAGTAGCTCATATTAAAAAAGCATTACCATCCCGTATTTTTGTGGAAGTGGCACGGACAAATAAATCGGAAAAGAAGAAAAAAGATTCACGTCAAAAACGATTGTCTGATTTATATTCTGCTATAAAAAAAGATGATGTTCTACAAAGTGGTTTACAGGATAAAGAATTTGGTGCATTAAAATCAGGTTTGGCTAATTACGATGATGCGGCATTAAGAAGTAAAAAATTGTATTTATACTATACACAAATGGGGCGTTGTGCTTACACAGGAAATATTATAGATTTAAATCAATTAAATACAGATAATTATGATATTGATCATATTTATCCTCGCAGTCTTACTAAGGATGATAGTTTTGATAATTTAGTGTTATGTGAGCGTACTGCTAATGCTAAAAAGTCAGATATATATCCAATTGATAATAGAATTCAAACTAAGCAAAAGCCATTTTGGGTATTTTTAAAACATCAAGGGCTCATTAGTGAACGAAAATACGAACGACTTACTCGTATTGCACCACTTACAGCAGATGATTTGAGTGGATTTATTGCTCGACAATTAGTAGAAACTAATCAATCTGTGAAAGCTACTACAACATTATTACGTCGCTTATACCCTGATATTGATGTTGTATTTGTAAAAGCTGAGAACGTATCAGATTTCCGTCATAATAATAACTTTATTAAAGTTCGTTCATTAAATCATCACCATCATGCTAAAGATGCTTATTTAAATATCGTAGTAGGTAATGTATACCATGAGAAATTCACACGTAATTTCCGTCTCTTCTTTAAAAAGAATGGCGCTAATCGCACGTATAATTTGGCAAAAATATTTAACTATGATGTGAACTGTACTAATGCGAACGATGGAAAAGCTTGGGACGTAAAAACAAGTATGGATATTGTTAAGAAAATGATGGACAGCAATGATGTACGTGTCACAAGACGAGTAAAAGAGCAGAAAGGCGGCATTACAAAGAAACAAACTATATTTAAGGCATTAGTTGCTGCAAAATCTCCGTACTCATATTTAGGTATGAAAACTCATAATAGTGTATTAGCTGATGTTAGTAAATATGGTGGAGTTAGGGATATTCAAATTGCTTATTTTACAGTTGTTGAGTATATAAATAAAAAAGGTGTAACACTTAGAGAGATTGTTGCAATACCTGTTTTTATTGCTAATCAGAATTTGAATAAAGAGAATTTGGAAAAGTATATCCGACTAACAAAGCCTGAGATACCAAATTTAAAAATTATTTGGGATAAAATTTATTTTGATCAACTAATTAAAATAGATGGATTTTATTATTACTTTGGTGGTAAATCAAATGAGAGGTTTTATATTGATAATGCAGTACAGTTATTACTACCTGTAGAAGCTCAATTTTATATTAAATTAATTGATAAATTTATTAGCGGGCAAAGTGAAAATAAAGGTATTAATGTTATAAATGTTAGTTCATGTAACCCATTAACTGGAATATTAGAATGTTTATCTTCAACAATAACTTTAAAATTATTTGATATATTGGTTGACAAGTTAAATCAACCTATATATTTGAGTATGAAGGGGAATAAAGTAGAAGAATTAGAATTACTTGGTAGAGAGTATTTTATAAATTTATCTCTAGAGGAACAATGTATAGCATTAAGTGATATATTAAATCTTATTACTAATATTAATACTACTGTATCTTTAAATTCCGTAAATTTAAAGGCCTCCAGAAAAGTAGTTAGTTTCAATATATCAAAATTAAAAGAATTCAAGATAATAAATGAATCTATTACAGGACTATATTCTAATGAAGTAACTATAGTTTAAAACTAGTAAGCTAGTATTAGGGGTTATTATGAGTTGGCGTACGATAGTCATAGGTAGTCGTTCTAAGCTAGATTTTAAAATGAATTACATGATTATTCGTAAAGACTTTGAAACGACTAAAGTTTATATTGATGAAATCTATATGTTGATAATTGAGTCTACGACGGTGAGTCTCACTGCCGTACTCCTAAATGAATTAATTAAAAAGAAAGTGGCCATTGTTTTTTGTGATGAGAAACGGAATCCAGCTAGCGAAGTACTTCCATTATTTGGAAGTCATAATTGTAGTAAACGATGTCGTGAACAAGCTGAATGGCCTAAAGAGTTGCAAGCTTATATATGGACAGAAATTGTACGGCGTAAAATTATGAATCAAGCAGACCTATTACGACAACAAGAGTTAGTTGAAGCAGATTTACTATATCAATACATTGATGAGCTAACTCTAAATGATGAAACTCAACGTGAGGGGCATGCGGCAAAAGTATATTTTAATGCTTTATTTGGAAAATCCTTTTCTCGAGAACAAGATAATCCTATTAACGCAGCGCTTAATTATGGATATGCGATATTGCTTTCCGCAGTGAATCGAGAGATTTTATCTTTAGGGTATATTACTCAGCTAGGGCTTAATCATTGCAATCAATTTAATCCTTATAATTTAGGTTCTGACTTGATGGAGCCGTTAAGAGGTTTTGTTGATAAAGTAGTCATCAAGTTAATGCTTACTGAATTCAATCGTGATGTAAAACTTTCATTAATAGAGTTACTATCTGAAGATGTAAAAATTAATGATACGATTCAAACATTTAGTGCGGCTATACGTATTTATTGTAAAAGTGTGTTTGATGCATTGCGAGAGCAAGATGCTACACAGATTAGGTTTATAGAGTATGAGCTATAGATTTATGAGAATACTAGTGATGTTTGATCTACCGACATTGACCTCGGAGGATAGAAAAGAGTATAGAAATTTTAGGAAGTATTTAATTATATCAGGATTTCTTATGTTACAAGAGTCTGTGTACTCAAAATTGGTTCTAAATACAACGAGTGCAAACATTATAATGGAACATGTGCGTAAAAATAAGCCGCCTAGCGGTAGCTTGTTTATGTTAACTGTTACTGAAAAACAATTTTTAAGAATGGAAATTGTAGTGGGAGAAAAGCAAAGTGAGGTTATAGACTCAACGGAGAGGGTGCTTATGATATGAAATTAATGTATCAAGATTCTACATTAGACTTTGAACTACCTCAGGATAAAGTAACGGTTATATCCTTTGAAAATCGTAAAGTATTTCGTAGAATGATTACAGAGATTGATATACAATGCGAAGGTGGGGAAGGCCCTTGGATTTTAAATGACAATAATAAAGCTTTTAATTTGGATAAATATGGGCATATGATACTTAATCCTCTATATGTAGATGTAAACAGTAAGTCTCTTTTAACCAAATTACAAAATCAATTAGCTAAAGAAGCTTTATTAATGACCGAGGAGGTAGCAGATATTGTTAATCGACTTCATGCTTTTTATTATTCTTTAGAATTTGGATATCCATTATCAATTCAACATAAACTAGAGATAGGTACAGCTGAGCTTATCAAGCTTGGTAGTTTTAATTTTGAATTTAATCGTAAAGGCGATATTATTGATCTCATGTCCTATATAGAAGTAGTAGATACATTGTTATCTCCTATGCTATATATTATGGTGAATTTAGATCTAGTTTTGAATGATGATGAACTAACTGTATTTTATAAAAATATGCTAAGTCGACAATTACGACTAGTATGTCTAACTACAGGGATTTTTAGTAAAGAAAAACTTGATAAAAACATTGTTAATGGTTATATTTTAGATAATGATTTCTGTGTTATTTAAGGAGCATACAGAATTACACCTGGTGGTAGCCCGAGTTACTCTTGAGCCTCAAATTTAATTTGGGGTTTGAGAGTAGTGTAATTCTGTAAACCTCTAAAACTGAGTAATACGTCTGCTGCCATAACTTCTTGTTTGAGAGTAGTGTAATTCTGTAAACCTCTAAAACTTATGTTTCTTTGCATCGTCAATCATTTGGGTTTGAGAGTAGTGTAATTCTGTAAACCTCTAAAACTCTATACAATAACGATACCCTACGTTATAAGTTTGAGAGTAGTGTAATTCTGTAAACCTCTAAAACTAGTAGATGAATAAGGGTACCATTTAACCCGTTTGAGAGTAGTGTAATTCTGTAAACCTCTAAAACCCTATCAACGAAATCACATATATGGAGTTGGTTTGAGAGTAGTGTAATTCTGTAAACCTCTAAAACTTAGTTCTCGATGATTTTGGAGCCGAATATGTTTGAGAGTAGTGTAATTCTGTAAACCTCTAAAACTAATTAAACGCTATAAAAAACAACAGGCTAGTTTGAGAGTAGTGTAATTCTGTAAACCTCTAAAACCTTTTTTTTGTTGCACCCACATCTGACGAAGTTTGAGAGTAGTGTAATTCTGTAAACCTCTAAAACTTCAAGCATATTATTATAATATGTAATCTTGTTTGAGAGTAGTGTAATTCTGTAAACCTCTAAAACTTCCCCCTTGGCTAAATTCCGAACGCAACAGTTTGAGAGTAGTGTAATTCTGTAAACCTCTAAAACATTACGTGCACGTAACGCAGGCGTGTCCGTGTTTGAGAGTAGTGTAATTCTGTAAACCTCTAAAACCGATGCTATCAATGCTAATGCTGAAACGATGTTTGAGAGTAGTGTAATTCTGTAAACCTCTAAAACTCAACGAGCAATTGAAGATAATAGACGAGTGTTTGAGAGTAGTTGTAATTCTGTAAACCTCTAAAACTTTAAAGGAGCGATATATGATTGGTGGGTCGTTTGAGAGTAGTGTAATTCTGTAAACCTCTAAAACCAGCGTGCCGTTGAAAGACTGGAACAAACTGTTTGAGAGTAGTGTGTAAATGATACTTTAAGAATGTACAAAAATGATGATATAAGAATGTACAATTTTGATAGTATCACCACCGATGATACTATGGTTGAGGTGATAACAACATGCAATACGTATATGGTATTAACAGTTCATTTACTATAACATCATTATTAGATTTACCAATGTTAAGAGACATTCTGGAGGTTTGCAATTTGAAACCTAATTATAGTTTACTAGGTCGTGAATTAGGCTATGATAGACGCACCATAAAATCTCATTATGAAAATGGAACGCCTGATCCACATCGTCATAAACCATCTATGATTGATAAATTTTATGACGTAATACAGACTTTATTATCTGATGATACACCCCAACAATTTTATTATAAGCGTGTCTTGTGGCAATACTTGGTAGATAACCATGGACTCACAGCTGCTTACTCTACATTTCGCGGTTATATTTTAAAGATACCAGTATTTCAATCCTATTTTGATAGAAAACATACATCGCCTAGTATGCAGCATACGATTCGTTTTGAAACCGCACCAGCTGAACAAGCTCAAGTTGATTGGAAAGAGAATATTAAATTCCTATTGCATGATGGCACACACATAACTTTTAATATATTGCTGATGACATTAGGCTATTCTCGATACAAATTAGCAAAGGTCACTTTCGATAGAACTACTGAAACACTACAAGATACATTGGTAGAATTCTTTGAACAATTACAAGGTGTTCCGCATGTACTATTAACAGATAATATGAAAACCGTAATGGTACAACCGAGGCTAGCTGGAACTAAAGGACAGCTTCATACCAAAGCAGAACAATTTTCAAGTGACTTTGGCTTTACATTTAAGCCGTGTATGGTGCGCCGTCCACAAACGAAAGGCAAAGTAGAAAGCCAAATGAAAATTCTAGATGAAATTCATGCGTACCAAGGAAAATTAACAATACAAGAAGTGGAAGAACAGATTCAAAAAATTATTTTACGTAGTAATCTAGCGATTTCTCAAGCTACAAGACAAATACCGTCTGCACTGCTTGAAAAAGAAAAGGAATCTCTTACCCCACTTCCAACAAAAGTGATAAGAGATTCCTACCGCATAGATCACCCAAAAGCTAAGGTTTCAGCAAGTAATCTCATTAGCTTTCGTGGTAGCCACTATTCTGTACCGCCAGGATATGTGGCCAAATCTATGACCTTAAAGACCATAGATAAGATGCTATACATATATGATAGCACAGAATTGATTGCACAGCACCCATTAAGTGATAAGAAGATTAACTATTTGCCTTCTCATTATGAGGCACAATTGCAGAAAACAATTCCTTATCTAAGTTCTGAAGATGTGAAAGCTAAAGCAAAATCTAATTTGGAAAAGATAGGAGCTATCTATGACACTACAGACTAATTACCAACGCTTACAAGATAATCTAGCATATCTAAAACTAAAACAATGCATGTTACACCTAGATGAAACAATTGAATTAGCTAATACACAGAGCTTATCTCATATTGAGTGGTTATTGAAGCTGAGTGATTACGAAGTTGATATTAAACGACAAAACGTAATTAACCATATGGTGAAAATTAGTAATTTTCCTCATTTGAAAACACTAGCTGATTTTGAATTTTCATTTCAACCACAAATTAACGAAATGCAAATTAAGGATTTAGCATCATTAGGATTCATGGAACAAGCTGAAAACATTGTATTTCTTGGCTCTAGCGGAGTTGGGAAAACACATTTAGCTACATCACTAGGTATTGAAAGCTCTCGTAACAGACGAAGCACCTATTTTATTAAATGCCATGATTTAATTCAAAACCTTAAGAGTGCAAAAGATGAAGGACGATTAGAAACTCGGCTCAAGCATTATGCACGCTACCAATTACTCATCATTGATGAAATTGGCTATTTACCGTTACAACCAGGTGATGCTAACTTACTATTTCAAATTATTGATAGACGATACGAAAAAAAAAGTACCATCGTAACGTCTAACATTAATTTTGATGAGTGGGCTACCATTTTACATGATGAGCGAGTAGCTAATGCTATTGTTGATCGATTACTTCACCATGCACATGTGATTAGCATAACTGGAGATTCATACCGGTTACGAAACCATATGCAACAGAAGGAATAACTGTACATTGTACATCGTCAAAATTGTACATTCTTATATTGACATTTACATTTATATCTGAGCGAAAAGTATATATCTGCGAATCTTGTAACCGATGTGGATACAAGAAGGAATGCCAGCGGTATATGAAACCAACAACAGTAAATCCAGTAAAACGAATTGAAATTACACCTGCATATGATACTGTATTGGCCGAAAACCAAGATAGACTGCTTAGTGATACAGGCATTCAATTACGAATTAACCGTTCCATTCAAGTTGAAGGCGCATTTGGTGTGTTAAAACAAGATCTTGGGTTTAGACGATTTTTACACCGTGGCAGTGGAAAAGTGCATAAGATGTTATATCTACTAGCTATGGGATTTAATATTGCAAAATTACATAACAGAATACAAGCAGGACGAGTTAATACAACATTATTTACTGCAAAAGAAACTGCTTAAACTCAGAAAATTTTTAATAGGCCTAAAGGTCTGTTTAGGTACGCCTAAAAACAAAAAATACCAAGAAAACATAGGATTTTACAAATCTAATTTTCTTGGTGTTTATTATATTTTAAAGGGGCTGCAACAAGAATGCGGTAAAACCGCATTCTGTTACAGCCTCTTTCTCTCTCCACAGCAAAATAATAACTAATTAATAAAATCTTACTCATCTTTTGAAATAGGGTATTCCCATATTTCTATCAATTTGTTCACCAATTGATTAGTCCTTGCTAATATTTCTTTTTCACCCCATTGATTATATTTAATTAGACTATGACTAATTTTGATTGGAGTATGCCTATAACCTATATTATTGCCTTGCTTATCCTTGCAATCTAATTTATCAACAAAACATTTATTCTGATATTCTGAATTGTAACCAGTAAGTGTTAGATTACCAATCGTATGCAAGTATTTTTCATGTACTTGTTTATATTCACTACCTAAATTTTGTTTCCAAGCTTTAGATAAATTTTGAGGCATAATATGTTCAATTGTATATTCATTAGTATTTACATGTTCCTTCCCTATACTATTTTCAATTTTATCTAATAGCATCTTAGTTCTAGTCGAATTCAATGAATATATTTTTAAGGTTTTAAGTGTCTCCTTAATTTCTCTATTATCAGGCACTCTTTGTGGCCAAGTTAACTCTTCTAAATTCTTTTTAAACGATTCCACCTTATTAGTTTCATATAAACTCTTCAACATTGAAATACAAACTGGTCCAGCCGTATTTGTTGGTAATGCACAAATTGTCCTACGCATCCAATAAGATTCAATGATTCTTAAAATTACCAATAAATCTTCATCTGTTATCAGATTATTATCTCTGTCTGCAAGAAGTTTTAAAATCACAGAAGTAATTTTCAACTGACCTGTACGTCTTACATCATATAATGCCCTTTGAATTTTATCGCCTGTTTCAGATGCATCCAGCCATACTTTATAATATTTCGAATATTTATATATTTCTTTTACCAATTCTTCTGTAACTATTACAGAACTAGAACTATTTAATGTCGTGATTTTTTCACTTTTATATTTGTAATAATAATTTTTGAAAATATCATAATAATCCCCTGTTAAAGTTTTTTGTAATACAGAAGTCATATAGTAGTTAATAAACTTTTCAAATTGAGTTGTATCCCCAAATTGCATATCAAGTTCTATTTCCATAGGATGCCAATAATTATTATAAAGTGATTCCTGTTTATCTGAGTTTACTGTCATCAATAGAAAATTTCTAATTTTATCTGCCACAGAAAGAGGAAGACCTGTACTATTTACTGTCTCAAAAACCAATTGAGCATTATCTTCTGGTAAAATACATATATCTACTAACCGCAATTTCTTTATCCCATTATATATAACTTGTGGATCTACATTCTGCTTACAAAACTCTTCCAATATAACTTTATAATTATCAAAAATTTTACTCTTATCAATATCATCCGGTTTTTCTCTATTATTAATTAACTTTTTCCAGGCATAAGAATCTTCCTTATTTAACTTAACTTTATAATAAAGATCGCCAGATTCATCTTCATTCAACAAATATTTTCGAGAGATTTTATCAAGATTAGTTGCTGCTTTTTTATACTCCTCTAAATTATTCTTAAATTTTAAAGCTGTATAATCACCCAACGCTAACAATAAAATCGAAATAGTTGTAAGTCGCTGTTGACCATCAATCACTAAATATTCTTTAACGGCTGATGCATGCATTGAACTATCTTTTGCAAGATATAATACAGAACCAATAAAATGACAAGGTCGTCCATCATCATTTGCAACTTTTATTATGTCATCCAATAACTTTAAACAATTCTCTTTTTTCCAACTATATTTACGTTGATAAATAGGAACAGAGAATTGTGCCTCCGTACTTAAAAATTTTGTTAGTTCATAATCCAAAGCCTTCATAATATTTCCCCTTTATTATATATATTTTCCCTTTATTACATATACGTCCCTCAATATGCAATATAACATTTCATTTATTGTACTCCAAAACACGAAAAAATTCATCTTATTTACATTATATATATTAGCTACGACCAAACTTCTTATCTATAAAATCAACAAAAAAAGGAATGAGTTCAATAATATACCAAACTCATTCCATCAAATGTAGCTTATAACTTAATTCTATCTATACAAGAAAATTAAGATAGAACTTATAGTGCAATTCTATTTATTCAATTAGAAATTATGTCGTACCCCCGCATCAATACGCCATGTATTGTCTATAGTAGCACCAAAGTTTTTCGTGAGTGTACCATATAGGTATGTACTAGGACGAACGCTCCAGGAGCCACCGATTTCAGCATCAAGCCAAGTATCTTTCAAATCAAGTTCTGTTTTTACTGTTGGATTGCCTGGTGCGGAATAGGTTGTATTCATCTTACCGGAGAATTCATGAGCCAATGCGAGTTTTGCAAAGATGTTGGATTTTTCTGTTTCTTTACCAATACCAAAACCTAATCTGCCCACAGCAGAGTTAACACCGTCAGCTTTCACATGCATGGATCCACCGCCGGCAATATTGGCATCATAGGATATGCCATTCAAACGTCCTACGATAAATTCTACGCTTGGGTCAATATAGAAGCCATTTTGTTTCTTAATGCGCTTACCGTATTCAGCACTCAAGGATGTGCCAAATGTGTGGTAATCACCGTTCACACGTTGTCCACCTACGGAGTAGAGTTTGTAATTATTGGATAAGCGGTTACCACGAGCGATGATATCTAGATAACGACCATCATCATGTTGTTTTGTGCCATATAGCGCAATGCCACCGATTTTACCA
>OGIU01000977.1_pt1 | contig 15021 bp, 12 predicted proteins | sample 1571791 | NCBI WGS metagenome assembly OGIU01 (sample SAMEA2582104, study PRJEB24529) | metagenome | biome: Human gut stool | place: China | collected 2011
AGCTTTTCAACCAATGCCGTAAATCTTGTTTGATACTTCTCAGACAAATCCGGCATATATTCCTCTATCGCAACAGTACTATCTGCATTCCTACTGTTCTTCACGTACTGCTCCTCCGTTCGTATTATTAGTGTCTTTTTCATCAACCTTTACAAGTTCAATAATCTCATCAAATGTACAATCCAAACTGTCACATATTTTTACCAACACATCCATTGATACATATTGATTCTTTGATAGCTTCGCTAAAGTTGTTTGACTGATATCTGCCATATTTGCCAGTTCTGTCTTCTTAATATACACAGCCTCATCATTTGACTTATATATATCAACAGCCTTAAATACCTGATTCAGCTTACCATCTGAATCGCTCTGTTCTACAAGGAATCCATAATCACCCTTTTCGCCATTAGTTATGAGGTATTCTTTAGGTATCTTATAGAATTCGTTCTCGGTTACCGCCGATACCGGAACCTTGATTCCTGACTTTCCTGACACAATTATCTCAATATCAAGGAATCTCTCTGTAGCATATCTTATCATATATTTTGATAATGTTATCTCACCATAGGAGTTCTTACCATCATTAACTATCTTGAATGGAAATGTGCCTGTAATATTATCCTTGGTAAACTTAATTGATAATGTATCCTTAGATGAAAGAGAATACTTATCTATATCTGACTGTGTAATTGGAAACATAAGTGTCCAGTTCTCACTTGTAATAAGCTTATATGCAGGATCTGAGGCTGTAATAAGCTTTTCTGACTTAAGACTCTGCTTATCATATGATTTTTTCTTAAAGTCAACACTGCCAATTGTTTCCTCGGTAACTCCTTCATAACCATCAACCGAATAAACAACTATACCCGGTTTATCTGACTTTGCAGTCTTAAAAAGGTCCTGACTTCCTGTGCTTGCTACAATTGAATCAAGATTGGCCATAATATTCTCATTAATAGACTGTAGTACGGTTGCATTAAGATCTGACTTGAGGTCATAAACTGCACTGAATCCGCTGTCTGCATACTCAGTCTTGTAATTAGTAAGTGTATTCTTAATAACCGTAAGATTATCATCTGAAAGTGCATTGCCATCACCTGATGTATACTGTGCAAGTATATCTGAAACCCTTCCTGTCTCATCAACCGTATACACTGTATCACCGGTCATAACTCTTGTTCCCTCTCGCTGATAATAGTTAATATCACCAGAATATGAAGAATTATAGACTTCTTCCTGTCTTAAGGCAACCGCTGTAAATGAAGCATTATTCATTAATGATCCCACTTCAACTTCATATGTCTGTACCTTTGCTTTTGAAACATATATAACTATAAAGCACACAATATATACCAGCACTATTCCAAATATAATTGCTGCTGCTTTCGGCTTTCTTCTGTATCTGACTACTTTCTTTCCCGCCATGATAAACCTCATTATTTCCGCACTTTATCTGTGCTGATTCACAAACACTGTAATTGTAGCATTTTAGACAGTATGATACAAGGTTTAAAGTCGTCAAGTTTACACTTTTTCTCAACAAAATCCATATTTTACCAGTATGATTTATCTTACATTTTCCATACTAATTTCAAAACCAAATCCGCTATTTTAAGGAGGCATTTTATGAATTCTAAACCTATAGACTACATTGCTCTTACAATTGCCATTGTAGGAACGCTTAACTGGGGACTTATCGGTTTCCTCAACTTTAATCTTGTGCATTTTATATTCAGATCAGTTATGGTTGACCGTATAATATACGCACTTGTAGGTCTTTCAGGCTTATATCTTTTAAGTACTTACGGAAGAATCAAGGCACTTGGCGAAGATATGTAGCAAAACAGGCTGCCAGTTAACCGGCAGCCTGTTTTTATTTTTTTATTATTGTCTTGCTTTCATTATTCTGTCAAGAAGTGCGTCAGCAACCTCTTCCTTACTCATCATAGGAAGCTCCTCGACTGCGTCTTTAGTAATAACAGTAACCACATTGGTATCTGTTCCAAATCCGGCTCCCGCCACCTTGACATTATTAGCCACTATCATATCAAGATTCTTCTTTGTAAGCTTCACCTTGGAATTGTCAAGCATATGCTCTGTTTCCATTGAGAATCCGCACAGGAACAATCCATCTCTTTTACTGCTTCCAAGTGTGCCGATTATATCTTTAGTCCGCTCAAGAGGAATTGACATATCACCATCTTTTTTCTTAATCTTTTCATCACTTACTTCAGACGGTCTGTAATCTGCAACTGCTGCAGCCTTTATTATGATATCTGCGTCTTTAGCACTCTTAATTACTGCATTATACATATCCTCTGCTGAAACAATATCCACCATCTTAACAAATGGCACCGGTTCAAGACTTACTTTTCCTGATATAAGTGTTACATCCGCTCCACGAAGCATTGCCATCTTAGCAATTGCATATCCCATTTTTCCAGTGGAATTATTAGACAAGAATCTTACAGGGTCTAACTTCTCTCTTGTAGGTCCTGCAGTAACTGTAAGCTTAATTCCAGTCATATCTTTATCTTTAGCTATTGTCCTTAAGATGTAATTAAGAAGAACCTGCTCCGATGGCATCTTTCCCGCACCTGTATCTCCACACGCAAGATATCCGCTGTCAGGCTGGATAATTTCATATCCATAATGCTCTAATTTCTTAAGATTATCCTGTACTATAGGATTAGTGAACATATTAGTGTTCATCGCAGGTGATATAAGCTTAGGACATTTGCATGCCATAATTGTTGTAGTCAGCATATCGTCTGCTATCCCATTTGCAATCTTTCCTATTACATCTGCCGAAGCAGGTGCTACAAGGAATATATCAGCCAGCTTTGCAAGGCTGATATGCTCAACATTAAACTGGAAGTTTCTGTCAAATGTATCAACTAAACACTTGTTTCCTGTAAGTGTCTCAAATGTTATCGGATTAATAAAATTGCATGCATTCTCAGTCATTATAACATGCACATTGGCATGCTTCTTTACAAGCATACTAGCAAGATTAGCAATCTTATATGCTGCTATACTGCCTGTTACTCCAAGAACAACTGTCTTTCCCTTAAGCATATTATCTCCTCCCGCTTATGCGTCCACTATTCTAGACATTTTTATCATAAATGTATTTCAGACCTCTTATAAGAAGTGCAGGGTCAGTCTCAATTCTATTTCTGCAGAATGGAATTATAACCTTACTAAGCCCCCCTGTTGCCACAAGCTTTGCAGCAGGCTTTCCGTTCTTTCCGAATCCGCAGCAATCTATTATTCTGTCAATAATTCCATCTATACTTCCTGCATGTCCGTATATAAGGCCACTCTTCATACAGTCAACCGTGTTCTTTCCAACCGGTCCTTTAGGTGCATCAAAGCTGATTCTTGGAAGCTGCGCCGTTCTTGATGAAAGTGAATTCATTGAAACGCCTGCTCCCGGAAGGATTGCACCACCTATATAATTGCCATTCTCATCAACTGTGCTTATAGTAGTTGCTGTGCCTATATCAACTATAATAACAGGTGCGCCATAATCATGTGTCGCTGCAACTGCATCAACTATTAAGTCACTTCCCACCTGCTTTGGCTGGTCCATAAGAATGTTAAGCCCCGTCTTTACTCCGGGTCCTACAACCAGAGGCTCTATATCTACAACCTTTTCAACGGCAGCTTTAATAACATTAACAAGCTGTGGAACAACTGACGATATAATTGCGCCATTGATATCCTCTGATTTTATATTATAGATTTCAAGAACATTCTTAAAGCTGATAGCATACTCCAGCTCTGTCTTTGAAAGATCTGTACTCAGCCTTTCCTCAAATATTACTTTATCATCATCAACACAGCCAATAACTATATTAGTATTGCCCATATCTATAGCTAATATTGTTCCTTTAGTATTCTTTCTTGACATTAATTATACCTCGCTAATATAGTAACCCCGTCACAGATAAGCTTATCAGCCATACATTCATATATGTCATTAACAGGATTATCCTTAAACTCATCAGCGGCTATTGCCACTCTTATATAGTTCTTTGTATATCCTGTATAATATGACCTGCCATCTATTTCTGTCAATTCTTCTATAAGAACTTCGAGCTTTTTTCCGATATACATCTTTCTGTATTCAAGTGACTGTGCCTTCTCTAACGCAAGCAGAACTGCACTTCTTTCTGACTTAACAGTGTCTGCTACCTGCTCCTTCATCTTATCAGCAACAGTTCCCTTTCTTCTTGAATATTTGAATATATGCATTTCGTAAAAATGTACTTTCTCAAGGAACTTGCGTGTCTCAAGGAAATCTTCCTCTGTCTCGCCCGGAAATCCCACGATTACATCAGTAGTTATTGCCGGATTATCAAACACTTCCCTTAACTTTACGCAGCCCTCATAATACTCTTCTGTATTATATTTTCTGTTCATTGCCTTTAATGTCTTGTCGCATCCACTCTGTAATGATAAGTGAAAATGTGGACATATCTTTTCTAAGCCGGCAATCCTTTTTGCAAATTCTTCTGTAATTATTCTTGGTTCAAGCGAACCTAAACGTATTCTTTTAATTCCTTCAATCTCATGGATTGCCTCTATAAGTTCTATAAGACTTATATTCTCAAGGTCTGTTCCATAAGATGATATATGAATTCCTGTAAGAACAACCTCCTTAACACCTGTAGCTGCAAGCGTTTTAACCTCATTTACTATATCTTCAGGCTTACGGCTTCTTACCCTGCCTCTTACATATGGTATTATGCAGTAAGAACAGAACTGGTTGCATCCGTCCTGAATCTTGATATACGCTCTTGTGTGTTCCCCTGTCTGGTTAATCTTAAGCGATTCATACTCCTGATACTTGTCATTAATATCAACAAGATAGCTTGTTTTATCCGAACCTCCAAAATAATCATTTAATGCTTCAACAATACTTATCTTCATATTATTGCCAAGAATGATATCAACACATTCATCCTTTTTAACTCCGTCAGGGTCTGCCTGCACATAACAGCCAGCAGCAACAACAACCGCCTCCGGATTCATCTTCTTTGCCTTATGCAGCATCTGTCTTGATTTTCTGTCAGCAATATTAGTTACTGAACATGTATTAATTATATATATATCAGCCTGAACATCTTCACTGAAAGGCACTATCTGATACCCCTCATCCCTAAGCATTATCTCCATTGATTCTGCCTCATAGGAATTAACCTTACAGCCCAGACTGTGTATAGCAACTTTTTTCAATTTAATCCTCATTTCCTGTTAATTTTTGTTACATTTCTTTATTGACATAGGTTTAACAAATAGATATTATAGTTTATAGAAAAACATTTAAGGAGGTATTCTAATGAAAACTGTAAAGATTTCATTAAATTCAATCGACAAAGTAAAATCTTTTGTCAACGATATCACTAAATTCGATGTTGACTTTGATCTTGTTTCTGGCAGATATGTAATTGATGCCAAGTCTATAATGGGTATATTCAGTCTTGATCTTTCTAAGCCAATTGACCTGAACATTCATGCAGACAATGATATTGATACAATCCTTGCCGTATTAAAGCCATACATCGTTGAGTAATGATGTGTAAGAACATATAAACCGCTTTATCTGTTGCAGATAAAGCGGTTTTATTTTATTCAATTACGATTTTTTCTGTTGTCTCAATTGCTGTCTTGTAAAGCTCCTCAATAACTCCGTCAAGGTTAGTCTCATGCTGCTTGATAACATTAAGATTAGGCTTGGTTACAGGGTGCTTTGCAACGAATATTGTACAGCAGTCCTCAAATGGCTGTATTGATGTCTCATATGAGCCAATCTTTTCTGATATATCAATAATCTCCTGCTTGTCAAAACCGATAACCGGTCTGAATACAGGCATTGTACACACTTCGTTAGTACAGTAAAGACTTGCCATTGTCTGGCTTGCAACCTGTCCGATACTCTCTCCTGTAACAAGTCCCTGACATCCGCTTGATTTTCCTAAATCTTCAGCAATCTTCATCATATATCTTCTCATAATGATTGTAAGCTCATCATGTGGACATTTCTCATATATAGCCATCTGGATATCTGTGAAATTAACAACATTAAGTGTAATAGGACCTGAATACTTAGATACAATCTTTGCAAGGTCAATTACTTTCTGCTTTGCTCTTTCACTTGTATATGGAGGAGCATGGAAGTATGTTGCTTCAATCTGTACACCTCTTTTGGCAACCATATATCCTGCAACAGGGCTGTCAATACCGCCTGATAATAAAAGCATAGCCTTTCCTGCTGTTCCGATTGGCATTCCGCCAGGACCCGGAACCTCGATAGAGTAAATATTGATTACATCTCCTCTTATCTCAACCTGTAAAAGAACCTCTGGCTTATGCACGTCAACCTTCATCTCTGGGAATGCATCAAGAATTCTTCCACCAAGCTCCATATTAATCTCCATTGAGTTCATTGGATAATTCTTTCTTGTTCTTCTTGCATTAACCTTGAATGTAAGATTCTTATTCTTATATGCCTTATCAAGATAATTGATAACCTGATTAGCAAGGTCATCAAAACCGTTATCTTCAATCTGAACTACAGGACAGATTCCAACTATACCAAATACTCTTGTAAGGCTCTCAATTACCTCATCATAATCATAGTCCGAAAGTGCATTAACATAGATTCTTCCATCTGCTCTTCTTACATCAAATTCTCCCTCAACATCTTTAAGTGAGAACTTAATCTGTCTTACAAGGGCATCCTCAAAGATGAATCTGTTCTTTCCTTTAACGCCTATTTCTCCATACTTTATCAAAAATGCTTTATACATCGTTTTCCGCCTTTCCTTTGCATATCAAGATTTGTGCAAAGCACAAATCTTGTGTGTGAAAATCTATTTTCACACAATTATCGTCTTGTGTACTTCCTAAGCATTGGAAGCAGCTGTTTAAGTGTTTCTATTGTGTATTCAAGTTCTTCCTTTGTTGTCTCATAGCAGAAGCTGAACCGAAGTGTAGAATCAAGCAGTTCCTTATCAAGTCCGATTGCAACAAGTGTATTGCTCAGTCCCGGCTTGTTAGATGAGCATGCTGAACCTGATGATACATAGATTCCTTTATCTTCAAGTGAATGAAGAAGCACTTCTGCCCTTACTCCCTTAAAGCTTGCACTTACAATCTGTGGTGCCGAATCCGTACCCTTCTTGCTGTTCACCTGTACATCAGGAAGCTTTTCAAGCTCATCTATGAAGTAATCCTTTAACTCATACAAATGTGCTATCTTGCTTTCAAAGTCATTATTATATATAAGCTTTACGGCAGTTGCAAGCCCTGCTATAGCCGGAACATTTTCAGTTCCTGAACGCATGCCCTTCTGCTGTCCTCCGCCATATATAATAGGCTTGATTCTTGTCTTATCATTAATGAATAAGAATCCGCTTCCCTTAGGTCCGTGAATCTTATGCCCGCTGACTGATAGCAGGTCAATTCCAAGCTTCTTAGGATATATCTTATATTTGCCATAAGCCTGTATCGCATCAACATGATATACAATATCAGGATTATAATCTTTAATTATATGTCCGATTTCTTCAATCGGTTCAACAGCACCAATTTCATTATTAACATACATTACTGAAACAAGTATTGTCTCATCATCAAGTGCATTCTTCAGGGCCTCTATATCAACTATTCCGTCTTTATCAACCGGAAGATAAGTTATTCTGAAGCCTTCTTTTTCAAGGAAATTGAATGGTTCTTTAACTGAAGAATGTTCTACCGATGATACTATGCAGTGCATTCCTTTTCTTTTATTAGCCATTGCTGTTCCGATTATTGCCATGTTATTAGATTCTGTTCCACCAGAAGTAAAGAGTATCTCCTTATCCTGACACTTAAGAGTCTTTGCTATTATCTCTTTAGCTTCACGGATATATTTCTCTGCATCAACGCCCTTCATATGCTTTGATGATGGATTACCATAATCTTCTGACATAACCTTTACTGCTGTTTCTACTACCTCTGCTGCACATTTTGTTGTAGCAGAATTATCAAGATATGCTTCCATATTGCCTCTTTTCCGCTTATTCTTCCATATTATACATAAGCACTGACAACAGCATCATTCCCGCTGTCTCAGTTCTTAATATTCTCTTACCAAGTGTAATTATCTCACAGCCTGCATTTACAGCTTCGTCAAGCTCTGACCTGTCGAATCCGCCCTCAGGTCCTATGAATATGCCAACCGATTCTCCATGTCCGATTTCTTCAATCACTTTTCTGGTCTTTTCCATGCCTTCTGCACACTCATATGGCAGTAATAGTTTATCTAACTTTCCTGCATACCCAAGTGCCTGCTTAAATGTCATAACTTCTGTCACTTCAGGCTGGATACTTCTCTTGCTTTGCTTGGCTGCACTTAATGCAATGCCATTCCAGCGTTCAACCTTAGCCTTAGCTTTCTTCGCATCCAGTTTTACAACGCTTCTTTTCATTGCTACAGGAACAACACTGTATGCTCCAAGTTCTACAGCCTTCTGTATTATAAGCTCCATTTTATCAGCCTTAGGCAGCCCCTGAAACAGGATTATTCTTGAAGGCAGCTCTTTCCCCTGCTCGTCCTTACTTAGTATATCTGCCCTTATATATTCGTCAGACATAGAAGCGATACTGCATTCATAATCAACATTATCTCCACTGCTTATAAGAAGCTTGTCGCCTTCTTTGAATCTTAATACATTCTTAATGTGATTAACATCACTTCCAACTATATCTATATATGAATCATGGATATTCTCATGCTCTGCAAAAAAATGATACATACACTACTTCCTTCTTGCTGTGATATTAACCCACTCGCCATCATGGTTAATCTCAACTATCTCTAACTCAGGATTCTTCTTAAATGCCTCTGCCACCTCATTTTCCTTAGTATCTATAATACCTGAGGTAATAAAGTAAGCACCGTGCTTCATATGCTCATGTATGCATGTTGAAAGCGGCTCTAATACGTCTGCAAGGATGTTGGCACACACAATGTCGTAGCACTCATAGCCGCAGGCATCTTTTACAGCTTTATCATCAATGATATTACCCTCAATAACCTCAAGCTGCTTCTTATCTATATTGTTCTGCTCTGCATTTTCCTCTGATGCAATAATTGCATTAGGGTCAAGGTCTGTACCAAATGCATGCTTTGCACCATATTTTAATGCAACTACTGAAAGTATACCGCTTCCACAGCCGACATCCAGCACCTCATCACCATCTTTTACATACTTCTGAAGCTGCTTTATAACCATTCTTGTAGTCTCATGTGAACCTGTTCCAAAAGCTGTTCCCGGGTCAATGCTAAGTACCGCATGTCCCTTCATTTCCTCTGTCTCCGGCTCCCATGTAGGTTTAATGAATAGGTCTCCTATTGTAAATGTATGCCAGTACTGCTTCCAGTTATTAATCCAGTCCTTATCCTCTGTCTCTGATTCTGTGATTGTACCCTCACCAATATCAATAAACATTCTTAAATCTTCAAGTTCTGCCTTAACCTTTTCAAGCATTGAGCCATCATCTTCTTCACTGTCAATGTAGAAATTAACCTTAGCCCTGCCATCATCAGGTGGAAGGTCAGGAATGAAATCTACAAACATTGACTTAGCCTCTTCCTTAGTAAGCTGTACATTATCCTCAATTTCGATACCTTCAATTCCTATATCATTAAGTGCGCTGCTTATCATATCAACTGCATCTGTAGTTGTCTGGATTGAATATTTATTCCACTTCATATTATTGTCCTTTCGTTAACACAAACATTTTACATCTGTAAAAATGCTTCATATCCCTTTAATGTCTCATATAGATCAGCCTTGCTTATTACCTCGTATGGTGCATGCATATTCTGTACAGCAATTCCACTGTCGATTACATTCATATCAAGATTAGCCAAGATATATGCGATTGTTCCGCCACCGCCTGCATCTACCTTTCCAAGCTCTGCCATCTGGAAATACACATCTGCATCATCCATAACTTTTCTTAACTTTCCAATGAATTCAGCAGAAGCATCATTAGAACCACTCTTTCCTCTTGAACCTGTATACTTGTTAAATACCATACCTTTTCCAAAGAATGCTGAATTCTTCTTTTCAAACACTGATGCATAATTAGGGTCATATGCCGCACTTACATCTGATGATAACATATAAGAATTAGCAAGTGCTCTTCTTAATTTAAGCTCTGAATAATCACCGCATCTGTCCATAACCTCTGCGACCATATTTTCAAAGAATCTTGAATGCATACCTGTTGCGCCGACACTTCCTATCTCCTCTTTATCCACAAGTATGCACACACCTGTTCTGTTAACCTGTGGTGTATTAAGAAGTGCAATAAGCGACGGATAAGCACACACTCTGTCATCATGTCCATATCCCATAATCATGCTTCTGTCCAGACCATAATCTCTTGCAGGTCCTGCCGGAACAGCCTCAAGCTCTGCTGATAAGAAATCTTCCTCTTCAATCCCATATTTTTCTTTAAGAATTGCAAGAATATTCTTCTTAACTGCTTCCTTTTCTTTCTTATCCTCATCTGTATTATCACTGTCTGATGCTGCCGGCATGCTTCCTATAAGGATATCAAGGTCCTCGCCCTCAACCACCGAGCTTCCTTTCTTTTCCATCTGTTTAGCAGCCAGGTGTATAAGAAGGTCTGATACTCCGACAACCGCATCGTCAGCGTCTTCTCCGATTACAACTTCAACACATTCGCCATTCTTTAATGCAACAACACCATGAAGTGCAAGAGGAATTGCTACCCACTGATATTTCTTGATTCCTCCATAATAATGTGTATCAAGAAGAACCAGGTCTGAATCTTCATACATAGGATTCTGCTTGATATCAAGTCTTGGTGAATCAATATGTGCTCCCAGTATGTTCATACCATTCTCCAATGGTTCTTTTCCGATCCGGAACATGGCAATACTTTTTCCCATGCATACTGCATAGACTTTATCTCCGGTCTTTAAACTTCCTTTGATGTCATTCAGGTTACGGTACCCTTGCTTTTCAAGCTCTTTCACAGTCAGACGGATACATTCTCTCTCCGTCTTTCCTTCATCCAGGCATATTTTATATCTGTCATTGATCTGATCCAGTTCTTTTAACTGTTCCTGTGTGTATGTCTTCCATGCATTTCTTCTTTCCATTATCAGTCTCTCCTTTCTAGTTTACGCTGTGTTTAGTATAACACAAAAAAGAAAATGGTACGCACCACTTTTCATAAATGCTACGTACCATTTTTTCTCATCTTTTATTTATTTTTATCCGGTTATTTATTCAATCCCATCTCTTCTCTTACTTCAATAAAGCATTTTACGATGAAATCAATGTCTTCTTTTGTATGGCTTGCACATACCTGTGTACGGATTCTTGCTTTTCCCTTCGGCACCACCGGATAAGAGAATGCTACAACATATACACCTTTTTCCATCATGCGTTTTGCGAATTCTGCTGCTATCTTCTCATCATAAAGCATAACAGGTACACAAGGATGTGTTCCCGGAATAATATCAAATCCGTTATCTACCAGCTGTTTTCTGTAGTATGCAGTTACCTCTTCCAGGTGATCACGGAGTTCTGTACTCTCCTCCAGCATATCAAACAGTTCCAGGCTGGCTCCTGCAATTGCCGGTGCCAGAGAATTAGAGAACAGGTACGGACGGCTTCTCTGTCTTAACAGATCAATGATCTCTTTCCGTCCGGATGTATATCCGCCAGATGCTCCTCCAAGTGCTTTTCCCAATGTTCCGGTAATGATATCCACACGGCCTTCCACACCACAATACTCTGCTGTTCCGCGTCCGGTCTTTCCTACAAATCCGACTGCATGGCTGTCATCAACCATAACCAGTGCGTTATATTTATCAGCCAGATCACATACACCTTTTAAATTACAGATGATTCCATCCATAGAAAATACGCCATCTGTAGCGATCAGCTTGATTCTTGCTCCGGCTTCATCTGCCTCTTTTAATTTTGCTTCCAGATCTTCCATATCGTTATTCTTATAGCGGAAACGTTTTGCTTTACACAGACGTACTCCGTCAATGATAGAAGCATGATTCAGTTCATCACTGATGACTGCATCTTCTGCTGTCAGAATCGTCTCGAATAATCCTCCGTTTGCATCAAAGCATGAAGAATAAAGGATCGTATCGTCTGTTCCCAGGAATCCGGAGATCTTTTTCTCCAGTTTCTTATGAATATCCTGTGTTCCGCAGATAAAACGTACAGATGCAACTCCGTATCCTTTTTCATCATATGTTCTCTTAGCCGCCTCGATCAGTCTCGGGTTATCTCCCAGTCCAAGGTAGTTATTCGCACACATGCAAAGAAGTTCTCTTCCGTCTTCCATCTTCACTCTTGCTCCCTGCGGGGATACAAAAGGTGCCTCTCCTTTGAAAAGCCCAGCTTCTTTGATTCCTTCTACTTCTTTTGTATAAATGCTTAAAATATCGTCTTTACGTGCCATTTTCTCAACCTCTCCATTTTATTCTGTCTTCGTTTTTTCTGTCTTTTTCTTCCTTTTTCCCACTTTATTCCGTGCACTCTTCCTAGTCATTTACATGTGCCCAGTCCAGAATGACTTTTCCTGAATTACCGGAGATCATAGCGTCAAATCCTTTCTGGAAATCTTTGATGTCAAAATGATGTGTGATGATATCTGAGATATCAAGTCCTGCCTGCAACATTGTAGACATCTTGTACCATGTATCCCATACTTTACGTCCATAGATTCCTTTCAGATGTAATCCGTTGAAGATTACTGTCTCAAGATCTACTTTGGCATCTGTTCTCTGTAATCCTAACAGTGCAATGTGTCCGCCGTGTTTCATGTTGTGGATCATATCATCCAATGCCACCTGTGATCCGGACATCTCAAGACCGACATCAAATCCTTCTGTCATTCCGATCTCTTTCATAACATCTCTCAGATTCTCTTCTTTTAAGTTAACTGTTCTTGTTGCTCCCAGCTTCTTCGCAAGTTCCAGTCTGTATGGATTCATATCTGTTACCACAACATGTCTGGCACCCGAGAACTTCACGATTGCTGCTGCCATACATCCGATCGGACCTGCTCCGGCGATCAACACATCCTCTCCCAGTGCCTCAAAAGAAAGTGCTGTATGTGTTGCATTTCCGAATGGATCAAAGATTGCATACATCTCTTCCGGAATGTTCGGATTACATGGCCATACGTTACTTGACGGAATCACAAGATATTCCGCAAATGCTCCGTTACGGTTCACGCCGACACCTTTTGCATCCTTACAGTTCTCTTTGTGTCCTTCCAGGCAGTTACGGCATTTTCCACATGTAATATGTCCTTCACCGGATACCAGATCACCGATCTTGAATCCCCGTACACCTTCCCCTATTTCTACGATCTCTCCAACATACTCATGACCAGCTGTAAGGCCGACCGGGATCGTATGCTGTGCCCAGTCATTCCACTGGTAGATATGTACATCTGTTCCACAGATTGCTGTCTTGTGGATCTTGATCTTCACATCATTCGGTCCTACTTCCGGAATCGGAACACGCTTCATCCACAGTCCTTCCTCCGGTTTTTCCTTTACCAGTGCCCACATCAGACCATCATTATTTAATTGCATATTATATAACCTCCCAAAAACGCCATCTCCCCAGATGGCAATCTCTTTACTAACAGTGATTATTATAACACTCTTACTGCATATGCACAACCTCTAAACGATATTTTTTTGTTTAATATGACAATTTTTTCACATACTTTTTTCTTTTTCTTGTCATTTTGTACCAAAAATAATATTTACTTTCCTGCTCTTTTCCTGTATAATCATACTCATACTTGCGAAAAGCAAAAAAACAAAAGAGAGGGGTGCGGGATTCAAAAAAATCCTGCCAAAAAAACAATGAAAGATTTAATCAAAAAATGGAACAGCATCAGCCTGATCAAACGGATCATCTGTGGATTGATCATTGGTCTGGTTCTTGGTCTGGTTGTTCCTCAGGCATCCGTAATCTCGATTCTTGGAACCATGTTCGTCGGAGCACTGAAAGGAATTGCTCCGCTTCTGGTATTCTTCCTGGTTATGAGTGCACTCTGTCACATGAAGTCTGGTCAGAAGACCAATTTAAAATTTATCATCATTTTGTACATGGTTGGTAACCTTGTATCTGCCTTTGTAGCCGTTATTGCCTGCCGGTTATTCCCGGTAACACTGACCTTTACAGACTCTGTTTCTGCTACCGATATCACTCCGCCGAGCGGGATTGCAGAAGTGCTCACCAACCTTTTGAACAATCTCGTTAAGAATCCGGTTGATTCCATTGTCAATGCTAATTATATCGGTATTCTTTTCTGGGCAGTTATTTTTGGAATTGCATTAAAACACGCGAACAAGGGAACAAAAGATGCACTGGAGAACATTTCCGATGCAACGGCGACCGCAGTGCAGTGGATCATCAACTGTGCTCCGTTCGGTATCATGGGTCTGATCTTCTCTACGATCTCAGAACAGGGACTGGATGCATTACTTTCTTATGGAAAATTAATCCTCGTCCTGGTTGGAAGTATGGCTGTTGTTATCTTCATTATCAACCCGGTCATTGTATTTATTTTCACAAAACAGAATCCATTTCCACTGGTATTTACCTGTCTGAAAGAAAGCTTTATTACAGCATTCTTCACCAGAAGTTCTGCTGCCAATATTCCGGTTAATATGGAACTTTGTAAAAAACTCGGTCTGGACGAGGATACCTACTCTATCTCCATTCCGCTCGGAGCTACGATCAACATGGCAGGGGCTGCGATCACAATCTCTGTTATGGCATTGTCTACCGCTCATACACTGGATATCCATGTAGATTTCCTTACATCGATCATCCTCTGTGTCCTTGCAGCTTTAAGTGCCGCAGGTGCTTCTGGAGTTGCCGGTGGATCTTTACTTCTGATCCAGATCGGAAGAGCGTCGTGTAGGGAAAGAGTGTA
>OGIU01000994.1_pt1 | contig 14847 bp, 9 predicted proteins | sample 1571791 | NCBI WGS metagenome assembly OGIU01 (sample SAMEA2582104, study PRJEB24529) | metagenome | biome: Human gut stool | place: China | collected 2011
AAACATTTCAAATAGCAATACCAGATGAATATAAGGAAAAGTAAAATTTCAGTTTCATGTTGTTTTTAATAATTGAATATTGAATGATTTTACATAGCCGTTAAGGAGTAATTTTTGCTCCCTAGCGGCTTATTTTATTTTTCAAAGTAGGAGGTGAGAAAATTGAAAATTAGAAAGGTTGATGACAAACCGATGGTCATTCACACCAAGGAGAAAGCCAAGATTCATGCCCACGAACCGAAGGGAGCCAAGATTAAGGGGAGTAACATCTATACAGTAGAGAGAGGTCCTAAGACAGCTGGTGCAAAGGTAACTAATACGGATAGAAAGAAGTCATATCGCAAGAGTACCATTCATCAGTCAGAGTCGAAGAATAAAGGATTATCAAGATTTAAGCGAAACTATAGAGAATCTAACACTTCCATCAAGACCAAGAACACGAATCTTCACATTGCAGGAAGAACAGGTGCACTTGCAGCCGGGGCAGTAACGGAGCATGTGGAAGGTGGTCAGGAGGTATCGCAGGCAGCATATCTTGCATATGAAGCAAGCCGACCTGTTACCGGAACTGCTTCCAAGGGTGCAGCACTTTTCAGGAAAAAGGCGGCAGCCGAGGCAAAGAAGCGAATCAAGAAGGTAGATGCAGGAAAGAAGCTGGCAAAAAAGACAGCAAAGAAAGCTGCCAAAGATACTGCCAAAACCGTAGCTAAAGAGACGGCAAAAGAAACAGCCAAGACTACTGCCAAGGTTGCAGCGAAAACTGCTTCAAAGACAGCTGCTACAGCGGCAGGAACAGCGGTTGCACCGGGAGTTGGTACTGCAATTGGCATAGCAGCTGGATATGCAGCAGGTGTGTCCATAGAGGTCAAGGATGAAAAGATGACCAACCGGAGCAGGAAGATAAAATTCTTTCTGGATAAGATGAAAGCACAGGAGAATCAGACAGACAGCGTGGCAAAGCTGGTAAAGGATCTGATTGTGCGAAAAGCGATTACCTGGGTAAAGGCAGCGGCACCGATTGTCGGACTGGTGCTTTTATTACTTGTTCTTGTAGTTGCCATGATTGCGGTTCCGGTTATTGCGGCGATAGCAATCCTTTACAATTCTCCATTTGCTTTATTTCTGCCACCACTTGAATCAGGAGATACCGTGCAGACAGTAACGAGTGCTTATGTGCAGGAATTTAACCGGGATGTGAATACGAAAGTGAATGAGCATACCGGATATGACCTTGGAGAGCTTGTATATGTGGACTATGAAGGTATGGAAGAAAACCCAAGCAATTACTATGACATCATGGCTGTCTATATGGTCAAGCATGGTGTCGGAGATACTGCAACAGTCATGAATGATACTTCAAAAGGCTGGCTGCAGGCAGTTGTAAATGATATGTGTTCATACACCACAAGCACAGGAACAAAAGATGTGGAAGAAACAGATGCAGACGGTAATGTAACTACTGTCACGAAGTCGGTTCTGTATGTGAATGTCACACTAAAATCGTACAGGGATATGATTTCGGTCTATGGATTTAATTCTGATCAGGTGGAAATGCTTGAGCAGATCATGAGTCCTGAGTTTATGGGACAGCTTGGATATGCCGGAAGCGGAAGTGGAGGTGGAGGCGGCAGTCCGGGAGTAAGCTCCATGACTGAGGATGAAATCAATGCCATCCTAAACGAAATTACAGACAGCAGGCAGAAAACAGTCTGCTCCTATGCACTACACAGAGTTGGTTTTCCTTATAGTCAGGATTTAAGAGACAGCGGTAACTATTATGACTGCAGTTCCTTAGCCTATTATTCATGGAAAGATGCAGGCGTGGATATTAGTTATGGCGGTGCAACCACAGCGGCAGCGGAGGCACAGGGACTTGATGAAGCCGGAAAGACTGTCTCCTTTGATGAGTTACAGCCGGGAGACCTTATCTTTTACAGTTTTACAAGCAATGGAAGATATAAGAACATCAGCCATGTGGCAGTATATGTCGGAAATGGCAAGGTGGTAGAGGCACTTAATGAAAGTCTTGGTGTGGTCTACAGGGATGTGGCAAGCACAGGAAAGATTGTTGTGATAGGAAGACCATAACAGGAAATTTGCAGAGAGGGCATAGTCCCTCTCTGAGACTGGAGGTAAGAATGGATTTAAAAGATATGATACTGGTAACAGAAAACGACAGGGGAACAGAGACAAATATGCTGATGACTCTGGATGATTATAAGAGTTTTATAGCAATTGATGATATGTCAGAGCTTGCAGAAAATTTGTTGCAGCTTGGAAGGACACTTGGTGAAGCAGATAACTTCACAGAGTATTACAGGGCAGCAAATGTAACTGTATCTGCGAGATTCTGTCTGGATGATATTCAGCTCGGACATTTTCTTCAGGGATTTTATAACGATTCCAAAGAATTCCGGTTTGATAAAGAAGCCAGTTCTTCTGAATGTGTTGCAAAGCTTAAGGAGATTGGAATGACCGATAAGGGCTGGGTGGATGATTTTAACCTGCATTATGAAATGGAGAACCGCTCATTTGAAAGGGGACAGACATTTCATAACTTCAATGACCATGATTACATGGTGCTTGAAGCATTATCACCAAGGAATCTTGTGGTGATGGATATGAAGTCAGGTTCCCTTACAATCGCCCTTGGTGCGACAGAGTATAAGCGTTATCCGAAGGATGAGAAGCCTACAAAGGACAATACCACAATCGGGGTATCGTGGGAGCATGGCATTTATCTAGGTTCCACACTTTCAACTACAAATTTCAAGGCATACAAGAGGGAGTATGGCACACCGGAAAAGATAGAGGATATCTATGATTACAGGGCAAAGCTAAAGCAGAAGTTCTATTTTTATCAGGATATGTCAAAGGATGATGATGTACCAAAGAAGCTGCAGAATGACTTCCTTCACCAGATGTATGAGGATTTTGGAACGATTGAAGAGGACTGTTTTTACGACAGGCTGGAAGATGGAAAGTACGATGAAGGCTTTAAGGAAAGACAGGTAAAGGAAGAAAAGAGCCGGTGATGAGATTTTTACAGGAGGCGATATCATATGGAACAGGAATTTGATGTTGAGATAAAAGAAGTGCTTTCACGAGTACAGAAAGTAAAGGCAGAGTCGCTTGACGATGCCATCAATAAGGCAATGGATATGTATTATGCAGAGCAGATAGTCCTTGGAGCAGAGGACATGAAGGGAGTTGATTTTGCACCTATCAGCGAAAGTCAGCTCCCTTCTTCATTAAAAGAAAACGGAGGAAGAGCAAGATGAAAAGTGATTCAACAACAGTAATTAAGAACATGGAGTTTTTAGTAAAGGAACTTCATAAGGAGTGGGACAGATCGGGTGCTTCTAAGGCATCCGTTATTATTTCCCTTGAGGAAGTAGATGGTATCAATGATAAGTTAAAAGAGATTATCTATCAGACACAGAAGTCAGTCGATGAGGATGAGCTGACCTTTAAACAGAGCATTGCAAAGTCCAAGGAGTGCTATGTGCTTCTTCGTGTGGTGCGTAAGATTGCAAAGGAAAAGGATAAATGCGAAAAACAGGCAATCGACAATGAATTTGCAATCGAGCTGGATAAGGATGAGTTAAAGCTCTTTAAGGGATTGTTTGCAGAGATGTTTAAGTAGAGGAGGACAAAGGTATGGGCGTTGATATGAAGGTCAAAGCGATATACGATTCTGAAATTGGTAACATCACCAGAACAGATAAGAACTGGAAAGATGTTTTAAAGGTTGCAGGTCAGTTGTACCGCTATGAATTTGACAATATCGTTATGGTAACAGCTCAGAGATCTCCGGAGAGAAGCACACTTATGGCAGATTATGATACCTGGAAAAAGGTGGGAAGATATGTAAAGCGTGGTGCGAAAGGCTGTGCCATTTTCCCGTCAAGGGCACTGAATCCCCGTATGAGATATATCTTTGATATCAGTGATACCGGAGGGAAGAATGTTAAGCTGACATGGGACCTTGAGGGAGAAAATCTTAAGGATTATGTGGATTTTCTTGTGTCAGAAGGTCAGATTGAGCAGTACGATAACAGCGACAGGGAGTCTCTAAAAAATATATTAAAACAGTTTACAGGAACAGATGTTTGGCTTATAATAAAAGAAGAGTTCGGAGACCGAATGACCGAACTTATGCAGCTATCAGGTAGTGTGATAAAGGAAGAAAGTAAGAAACGCAATGGCTTACAGCAGGAAATGGACATGGAGCAGCTTGTATATGCAAGTGTCATGTATGCTGTAGGGACGAGATGCGGATTTGACTTATCTGTGCAAGAACAGGATTTTAGTCAGATCGTAAATATCAAAGACGAAGAGATCATTTACCGTCTTGGTTCCATTGTATGCGATGTCTCCTGTAGTGTTCTTAGAGAATTTAGTCGTAACTTAAAGGCAATCGAGAGCGAAAGGAGAATTGGATATGTTAGAAGAAATGACTTACAAGGAAGTGGACGGACTGCTTTATCCGCAGATAGAGATGCCGGACGAGACGGAGGATCTCACGAAGCTGGGCAAATACGGAAGGATGGCGATGAACTATCTAAAGGAGAACGAGCCGGCAAGATACAAGACGCTGATGAGATTCGGGAAGATGTACGAGAAGATGTCAGCGGTAGAGGAGGAAGCGAACCAGCTGTACGACCAGCTGGAGATGCAGTATCTGGCGAAGCACAAGCCACAGAATCCGTCATCGACAATGGAGATGTGGAAGATAAGAGAGCAGGCGAAGATGCAGGCAGAGGAAGTGGTACTGAATCAGATAGTGATGCGATTCCACTAGAATCAGATGATACAGAACTGAATAGGGAACTTGATGAAATCAATTCATTGGGTGTTAGTAAGGAAGCCGAATATACACAGGCTTCCTTTTTTTTCGACCAGAATGGGCAGGCAAGCATTGGCACTATTCATACTGAGGACGAAAACAATAATCAGTTTATGCGTCAGTTCGAGCAGGACAGAAAAGCTGCATTAGCAGGTAAATACAATTACCTGAATCCCAAAAAGTCTGCAACAGTACCAAGTGAGTATATCAAACAGGTGCTTATGAGAGGTACAGGTTTTATCGGTGGCAAGGGCAGGGTATGCAAGATTTTTGAAACTGAGATTGATGCAGGAACCAGGGCAAAGCGTATCAAAGCAGAATATGGTCAGGGAGGTGCAGGCTGGCCGGTTGACGGACTGGGACTGCACGGATATGACACATTTCATGGGAATGGACTGCGTTTTCAGTGGCGAGATGAGGATGGAGAGGTTGAAGGATATGTTTCGTGGAAAGATATCGAAAAAGAGCTTGGTGTCCTTATTCTTACAGGGGAATACCAGCCTGAGACACCTCGTATTGATGAGCTTGCGATGGACGGACTCCGTGAGGATGATGAGGTCATTGATGCCGAATACCGGGAAGTGGAACCGGAGGAGGCAGAATCAGAGATTGATGATTATGCAATACCGGATGAGCCGGAGAGCTATGCTTCTAACAGAGATTATGTAAGTGCAAAAGGCATGACACCACAGGAAACTGCCGATGAAGACCGCATGGTAACACAGGCAGAATATGGTGCAGAGATAGAAGCTGAAACAACTGAAAAAGATCCATCAGAGCTTCAGTATATTACACCGATTGATTATGCCAAGCGTATTGCAGAGCTTGATGAAGACCTGCGTGATGCGGCGGAGATTCTTGTAACAGATTGCAGCTGCTACACTCCGTTTAGGGCATTCCTTATGGATGTGGTGCAGTCTGATTTTGCATTTATGCCCAATAAACTTGACCTTATCAGGGATATTGCATTAGGGACAGATAATGCAGAAAGAAAGGCATATTCCAACAATAAGTATGGTCTTGTGGAGTACTCAATCAGAAGTGGATATGTGAAGATCAGCTATAAGAACAGGAATGGTGTGCGTAAGGAAGGTGCTCTCGACTGGCGTGAGTTATATGAGATTTTATCCTATATGGTAAAACAGCCATTTTACTGCGGAGAAGACCAGAAAAAGTATTATCAAGAGATAAAGCAGAAGGCTGACAGGGATAAGATGAATCCGGTCTATAAGAGATTCTTTGACATCGAGGATAGTGTAAAAGCTAATCGTCTTGAAACCAGGGAAAGAGCAATAGCGAATGGATGGGAAACCAAGATTGATGAGAATGGACATGTAGTTTCAGATGATGTGGTATCAGTATCTGTGGATGATATTCAGGCTGATACAGAATCACAGGAAACTGTAGATTTTACACCAAAGCAGGAACCAGTACAGCAAGTAGAAAGTCTTGAAAATGAGAAGAATGTTGCCGGGCAGACGAAGCACAACTTCCATTACAATCTCTGGGAAATGGAAAAAGGCGGTGCCAAGACCAGATATCAGTGGAATATGGATGCAATTCGTACTTTAAAGCAGATTGAATCAGAAAACAGGCTTGCAACACCGGAGGAACAGAAAACCTTGTCGAAGTTTGTCGGATGGGGCGGACTGTCACAGGCATTTGACGAGGAAAACGCAGGCTGGAGCAAAGAATATGCAGAGCTGAAAGAACTTTTATCCGATGAGGAATACAGTGCTGCAAGGGCAACAGTAAACAATGCCTTTTATACTTCACCGGAGATTGCCATGTGCATGAACTCGGCACTTGTCCAGTTTGGTTTCAGAGGCGGCAATGTATTAGAGCCATCTATGGGTATCGGTAACTTTTTTGGAAGTATGCCGGCACCTATGCAGAGAAGTAAGCTGTATGGGGTGGAGCTTGACAGCATTTCAGGAAGAATTGCAAAGCAGCTTTATCAGAATGCCAATATCAGTATCACAGGATTTGAGAATACCACATATCCGGATAACTTCTTTGATGTGGTTGTCGGAAATGTGCCATTTGGTGATTACAAGGTATTTGATCCAAAGTACAACAAGTATAACTTCCGTATCCACGATTATTTTCTGGCAAAAGCACTTGACCAGGTAAGACCGGGAGGCATGGTTGCGGTGATTACCACAAAGGGAACACTTGATAAGGCAAATCCTACTATCCGAAAGTATCTGGCTGAAAGAGCAGAACTTGTGGGAGCGATAAGACTTCCGAATACTGCATTTAAAGATAATGCAGGAACCGAAGTGACAGCAGATATCCTGTTTCTGCAGAAGAGGGAGAGAAAGATTGATATTGAGCCGGACTGGGTACACCTTGGTGTGACTGAGAATGGCATTGCAGTCAACTCTTATTTTGCAGAGCATCCGGAAATGATGCTTGGATCTATGAAATATGATACAAGGATTTACGGACAGGACAGCAGATATACAGTCTGTGTGAATGATGATGAGAACTTCAATATGTATGAAGTATTAAACAAAGCTATCGGTAATATCAAAGCCCAGATGACAGATTTTGAGAGAGTGGCAGATGAGGCGGAGCAGACGGAGGAAGTTATCCCGGCTGATCCGGATGTGAGAAATTACACTTACACATTTTTTGAAGGAAAGCTCTATTACAGGGAAAATTCCGAGATGGTAAGAAAAGAAGTATCACAGACTGCCGAGGAGAGAATCAGAAGTCTTGACGAAATCAGACAGATAACAAGAGAGCTGATTGATATCCAGATGGATGGCTGCAGTGAGGAGGAGCTTTCTGATAAGCAGAGACTTCTTAATGTGAAATATGATGCCTTTATAAAGCAGTATGGAGCCATTACCTCAAAAGCAAACAGAATAGCTTTCAGAGATGACAGCGATTACCCACTTCTTTGCAGTCTTGAGGAAGTAAATGAAGACGGGGAGGTGAAAAAAGCGGATATGTTTTATAAGCAGACGATTAAGGCAAAGACGGTCATAGACAGAGTGGAGACCGCTGTGGAAGCATTAAATGTATCCGTCAATGAATTTGGATATGTAAACCTTGCCTATATGCTCTCTATCTATGAGCCGGATATTACAAATGCAAAGGAAGAGCTTGCAGAAAAGTCCGGACAGACAGCTGATGAGATAACGCTAAGTGATGATGCATTAGCAGAGCTTAGAAGGGCAGTCCTTGTGGAAGAGCTGGACGGACTGGTTTTCCTAAATCCAGACCGCTACAACGAGAACAATCCCGACATCGGCTGGGAGACAGCAGACGAGTATCTTTCGGGAAATGTGAGAGACAAACTTCGTGTAGCAAAGGCTATGGCGGCTGATACAGACAATCCGCAGGCAGAAAGATTTGCAGGAAATGTGGCAGCACTTGAAAAGGTGCAGCCGGAATGGATTGAAGCCTCGGATATTGATGTAAAGATTGGTACGACATGGATTGAGCCGCTTGATTATGAGCAGTTTATCTATGAGCTTCTCAATACACCAAGACGGGCAAGGGCAGTCAGAAGCCAGTTTTACAATACAGGCATTCAGGTACACTTAAATAAGATGAGCATGGAATGGTTCATCGAGAATAAGAGCATGGATAAGCATTCAGTGGCAGCTACTAAGACCTATGGTACAAGCCGCATGGATGCTTATTCTATTTTTGAGGATACGCTGAACCTTAAAACTGTAACAGTCAGGGACAGGATTGATGACGGTGATGGCAAATATCATTACGAAGTCAATAAGAATGAGACAATGCTTGCAAGGGAAAAGCAGAACATGATCAAGGAGAAGTTCAAGGAGTGGCTGTTTGCCGAGCCGGAGCGAAGACAGAAATATGTGGAATATTACAATGAGACATTCAATAACATCCGTCTGCGTGAGTATGATGGAAGCCACTTACAGTTTCCGGGAATGAATCCGGCGATTGAGTTAAAGCCACATCAGAAGAATGCGGTGGCAAGAATCCTTCTTGGAGGAAACACCCTGTTGGCACACTGCGTTGGTGCCGGAAAGTCCTTTGAGATGATGGCTGCCTGCATGGAGCAGAAGAGACTCGGACTTGCCAATAAGACAATCATGGTTGTTCCAAAGCCGCTTATCGGGCAGACAGCATCAGAGTTTTTAAGGCTTTATCCGTCAGCAAATATCTTAGTTGCTACAGAGCGTGATTTTGAAAAAAGCCGCAGAAAGCAGTTCGTATCAAGGATTGCAACAGGTGACTATGACTGTATCATCATGTCGCACTCGCAGTTTGAGAAAATTCCAATCTCAGCAGAGAGAAAGGAAAGAATGCTCAATGAGCAGATTGATGAGATCAGCTATGCGATTGATGAGATGAAGGAGCGTAACGGAGAGAGATGGACTGTAAAACAGATGGAAAGCCAGAAGAAAAAGCTGGAGGAACAGCTGAAATCTCTATCTGATGAGAGCAGAAAGGATGACCTTATAACCTTTGAGGAGCTGGGTGTGGACTCTATCATGGTGGACGAGGCACACAATTTTAAGAACCTTGCGATTTTTTCCAAGATGAATAATGTGTCAGGTATCAGCAGCAGTGGAGCGAAGAAGTCAACGGATATGCAGCTTAAATGCCAGTATTTGTCTGAGATAAATGATGGCAGGGGCATTGTATTTGCGACAGGTACACCGATATCCAATACCATGTGTGAGATGTATGTCATGCAGCTTTACTTACAGAAAGCGGCACTTGAAGAGATGGGGATTTATCACTTTGATTCATGGGCAGCAAACTTTGGTGAAGTGACAACAGCACTTGAGCTTACTGTAGAGGGAAGCGGATTCCGTTTTAAGAGCAGATTTAATAAGTTTACGAATCTGCCGGAGCTTATGAATATCTTCCGTGAAGTAGCAGATGTGCAGACAGCAGATATGCTTGACCTTGATGTGCCAGCACTTCGTGGAGGCAAGCCTATTATTGTGGAGTCGGAGCCTGACTGGTATGTAAAACAGGTCATGGAAGACTTTGTTGTGAGGGCAGAGCGTATCAGAGGCGGTGGAGTAGATCCAAGTGAGGATAACTTCTTAAAGATTACCCATGAGGCAAGACTTCTTGGAACAGATGCAAGACTGATTGATAAGGATGCACCAAATAATCCGGATGGAAAGCTCAATAAGGTAGCGGAGAATGTCTGGAAAGAATATGAGAAAGGAAATGCCAACGGTCATATAGGCTGTCAGCTTATTTTTTCAGATATCGGCACACCGGGACCGGATAAGGACTTTACCATCTACGATTATCTGAAGGAAACACTTATCCAGTATGGTATTCCGGCAGATGAGATAGCATTTATCCATGATGCCAAAACGGATGCACAGAGGGATGCACTTTTTAAGGAGATGAGGACAGGTAAAAAGAAAGTTCTTATCGGTTCAACAGATAAGTGTGGAACAGGTGTCAATGTGCAGACACACCTTGTTGCAATGCACCATGTCGATTGTCCGTGGAAGCCTTCTTCTATTGAACAGAGGGAAGGACGAGGCATACGACAAGGCAACGAAAATGAAGAGGTGGCAATCTACAGATATGTCACCAAAGGAACCTTTGATGCATACAACTGGTCACTCGTCGAGAATAAGCAGCGTTTTATCAGTCAGGTTATGACAAGCAAGGCTGTAAGCCGAAGCTGCGAGGATATCGACGAGGCTACACTTTCATATGCAGAGATCAAGGCGGTTGCTACAGGTAATCCTTTGATCAAGGAAAAGATGGAGATTGACAATGATGTCCAGAGATTAAAGCTCTTAAAGGCATCCTATGACAATCAGAGATATGGCTTGCAGGATAACTTTATGATTAAGTACCCGAAGCTCATTAAGACAGCAACCGAAAAGCTTGCCAATGTAAGAGAGGATGTAAAGGCAAGGGATAAAGAGCTGATTGATAATCCGGAATTTGCCATTACTATAGGCAAAGCAACCTACACAGAGCGAGTGGATGGCGGAACCATGATGCTTGAAGCAATCAGCAAGTGCAAGACCGGAGAGACAACTGCAATAGGTAAATTCCACGGATTTGAGCTGCTTGTGGAAAAGAACTTCCTTGGCATCAATTATATGGTGCTTCGTGGAAAGACAGAGTATAAAGCAGAGCTTTCCACAAGTCCTGTCGGCAGCATGGTGAAGTTGGAAAACCTGTTCAACGGACTTCATGAGAACATTGATTTTTTAGAAAAGAAGATTGAGCAGTACCAGAATGACCTTGAAGCATCAAAGACTGAGTATGACAAGCCATTTGCGTACAGCAAGGAACTGGAAGAAAAGCTGGCAAGACAGTGTGAACTGAATGCCCAGCTTGACCTTGAGAACGCAAAGGCTGTGGATGCAGACCTGAGCGGACCGGAGGAAGAAAGAGAAGCTGATGACAGAATGGAATCTGCAGCAATTGTAGCAGAGGATAAAGGTGCTTATCAAGCGGACAGAGAGGGCAGAACACGATAGGAGAGTGAATAATATGAGCATAAGAAAAGTGGTCGCAGGACTACTGATTACAGCAGGGATTGCCATTATGGCAGTCCCTTTTTTCTGGCGGGCAACCGGAGAAAAACAGACAGAACAGCTCATAAGTGAATTTGAGCAGACATTGGAGGATGATTACGATGAAGAAACAGATGTGGAGGAAGAGCAAACCTCCATTAGTAAAGAGGATGAAGCCATTCTTAAAGAAGGCGGTGTTATCGGCATCATTGAGATACCGGGCTTAGATATCAGGTATCCGGTAATGGAAGGAACCACAAGTAAAGTGCTTAATGCCGGGATTGGTCATATAGAAGAAACAGCAGGGATTGGGGAGAGTGGCAACTGTGTATTGTGCGGTCACAATGGCAGCAGATATGGCACATTTTTTACACCACTAAGTCAGATATCCATAGGTGATGAAGTAATGATAACCGACAAAAATGGGCTGAAGCATATCTATGAGGTAACAGAGACAGAGGTAGTAAATCCGTATGATAACAGCATCAAGACACAGGGTACAGAAAAAGAATTAACTCTTTTTACCTGTTCCCAGAAAGGAACCATGCGTTTTGTAGTCAGGTGCATTTATAAGGAGGCGGTGATGGATGAATAAGAGATACCGGTTAGGTGAGATAGAAGAGGCAGTATCGGAAATGGAAGAGCTAATTGACATCGAGGATGATATTGCAGAGATTGATGATGAATTTCAGATAGTCGTAAGCGGCTGGTCTGTGTATGTCGAAAGCCTGAATCTGACACTCAGACAGGGAATAGCCTGTGTATGGGATGCAGAGGAAGGATTATTTATGCCTGATTTTGATGTGACCATCGTGTATGAGGGGAACATTGAAACACAGGAGTGGCTCTACTATGAGCAGGACGGAATGGTCGTTACACTTGGCAACTGGTTAAATGGCAGATTGTCTTGTGAACAGATAGAACAGCTTTGGTGTGAGTTTATCATACCGGAGCAAAACAAAGAACAAAAAGAAAGCGAGGAATAGCATATGAAGTATTCAATTAAGGTAAACGAAGTAAGAGCAAAAGAGGGCAGCAACATCAAAGGATTTGCAACAGTAGTATTTGGTGATTCATTTAAGATTACCAATATTGCAATCCTTGAGAATAAGGATAAGGGAGAGCTTTTTGTATCAATGCCAAGATACCGCTCCAATGAGCGTGATGAAAGCAACGGTGTGATCTATAAGGATGTGTGCAATCCTATCACAGCAGAGTTTCGAGAGGAACTCTATACCAATATCCTTGATGCCTATGCAAGAATTAAGGAACCGGAGAAAGAGGAGACACAGAAGCAGGAGCGTACACAGGAAATGCCGGAGTTTTCCGTAACTGTAACACCTTATGAGAGGGAAGGTAGTAACATCAAGGGACTTGCACGCATTTATTTTGAAAACAGTTTCATCGTAAATAACATCAATATCGTGCAGGGCAAAGAGAAAATCTTTGTATCAATGCCTTCTTATAAGACAAAGCAGGTGGACGAGCAGGGCAAGCCAATCTACCAGGATGTCTGCTATCCGGTCACAAAGGATTTCAGGGAAAAACTCTATAATGAGATTATCTCTGAATATGAGAAAGCAAAGGATAAGAGCAACGAAAATGCAAGAGAGAGTGCAGAGAAACATCATGGCAATCCCGATAAAGAGAAGGACAAAGAGGCGACGCCCTTTCGATAATCAGTAATCAGAGTACAGGGGCGGCCAAGGCTGCCCCATTTACAGAATGGAGGAAACAGAATGGATATGGAAGCAGGAAAAACACTTACCAATGAGGAGGTCATAAGAGAACTTCTCGACTTATTAAAGAAAAATGCCATGAAAGAGCAGGCAAACGATGTATTTGAGATATGCAGCTATGTGGATGGACTGGAGAAAAAGATTGATTCCATGACGGAAGAACTCACCAATATGCAGAACCAGATCAAAGAAATGCAGGAAGATACTCTTGTCAATAATGCTAAAAAGGGCTTGACAAATAAAGGGTTAAGGAATATAATTAGATTCAGTATTATACAAGGAGTTAATAAATATGCGGCAAGGTATTCTTAAATAAACTGTCAATTTGATAGTGGGAACAAAAAGTAGCAGTCCCGTTTCACTTTTAATATGGGGCTTAGTTTTTTGTACCCAGTTTAAGAATACTTTTATCATGTAATTTTATATGCCCGAAAACATATAAGTGTTTTGGGGCTATTGGAGTTATTTACCCAGTGATAGGAGTATTTATCACTGGGTATTTTTATGCCCTTTTTTGGGTGTTGATAGGAGGAAAATCACATGAAAATAATTAACTTAGGCATTCTGGCTCACGTTGACGCAGGAAAGACAACATTAACGGAAAGTTTATTGTATACCAGTGGTGCAATTGCAGAACTAGGGAGCGTAGATGAAGGCACAACAAGGACAGATACAATGAATTTGGAGCGTCAAAGGGGAATCACTATCCAGACAGCAGTGACATCTTTTCAGTGGGAGGATGTAAAAGTCAACATTATAGATACGCCAGGCCATATGGATTTTTTGGCGGAAGTATACCGTTCTTTATCCGTATTAGACGGAGCAGTATTATTAGTTTCTGCAAAGGATGGCATACAGGCACAGACCCGTATACTGTTTCATGCACTACAGATAATGAAGATTCCGACAATTTTTTTCATCAATAAAATTGACCAAGAGGGGATTGATTTGCCAATGGTATATCGGGAAATGAAAGCAAAGCTTTCTTCGGAAATTATAGTGAAGCAAAAGGTTGGGCAGCATCCCCATATAAATGTAACGGACAATGACGATATGGAACAGTGGGATGCGGTAATTATGGGAAACGATGAACTATTAGAGAAATATATGTCAGGGAAACCGTTTAAAATGTCAGAACTGGAACAGGAAGAAAACAGGAGATTCCAAAACGGAACGTTATTTCCCGTTTATCACGGAAGCGCTAAAAACAATCTGGGGATTCGGCAGCTTATAGAAGTAATTGCCAGTAAATTTTATTCATCAACGCCTGAAGGTCAATCTGAACTATGCGGGCAGGTTTTTAAGATTGAATATTCAGAGAAAAGGCGGCGTTTTGTTTATGTGCGTATATATAGCGGAACATTGCATTTGAGGGATGTTATTAGAATATCTGAAAAAGAGAAAATAAAAATCACAGAGATGTGTGTTCCGACAAACGGTGAATTATATTCATCCGATACAGCCTGCTCTGGTGATATTGTAATTTTACCAAATGATGTTTTGCAGCTAAACAGTATTTTGGGGAACGAAATACTGTTGCCGCAGAGAAAATTTATTGAAAATCCTCTCCCTATGCTCCAAACAACGATTGCAGTAAAGAAATCTGAACAGCGGGAAATATTGCTTGGGGCACTTACAGAAATTTCAGATGGCGACCCTCTTTTAAAATATTATGTGGATACTACAACGCATGAGATTATACTTTCTTTTTTGGGGAATGTGCAGATGGAAGTCATTTGTGCCATCCTTGAGGAAAAAT
>OGIU01000995.1_pt1 | contig 14839 bp, 14 predicted proteins | sample 1571791 | NCBI WGS metagenome assembly OGIU01 (sample SAMEA2582104, study PRJEB24529) | metagenome | biome: Human gut stool | place: China | collected 2011
GCACAATGACCTTCGTACCGGACCCCGGCACCATGATGATGTTTTCTTCCATTGTATCACCTTAACTATCTATTACGTTACAAAAACTTTACGCTTTTCCGTCCAACACCCATTGCAACGGGTTGTTGTCGATATATTTCCATGTTTCTTCAAAATCGGGTTGGTTGCGGATGATGTGGTCGTGGTAATATTTTTGCCATATTGCACGCTTACATTTGCGGCTCACACCGGCTTTATATTGCCCTATAATGGTTGACACTGTAGGGAGGGGTCTTGACCCCTCCGCAGCAGCCTCCCGGCAGCCCAGCGCCAATAAGATATGCAGATGATCCGGCATTATGGCATAATTCAAAATTTCCACATTAGGAAAATGATTTGGTATTTCCAGCAAATCATGTTCAGCAATTGACCCATACGGCATCAGCGTAACTTCCGCGCGCACGGAGGGGTCAAGACCCCTCCCTACAATCTCAGATAAGATTCTTTCACGATTTTGCGTACACAGCGTTATGAAATAAACCTTTTGAGAGGCATAATCATAGTTGCGCAGCCGCATCCATTTTCGTTTCGGAAACACATTGTCCATAGACTACCAATGTTCCACATGGAACATTACACATCCAAATTCGCGTACTTTGCGTTCTTCTCAATAAACTGCCGTCTCGGCTCGACCTGCTCGCCCATCAGGATGCTGAACGCCTCGTCCGCACGCTCGGCATCCTCGATTTTGATCTGCACGATGACGCGGTTGTCGGGGTTCATCGTGGTCTCCCACAGCTGGTCGGGGTTCATCTCGCCCAGACCTTTGTAGCGGTTGACCTTCGCGCCGGGCATTTCGGCGCTCAACAGCTTCATTTCGTCGTCGTTGTAGGCGTACTTGACGGTCTGGCCCTTCTGCAGCTTGAACAGCGGCGGCTGGGCGACGTAGACATAGCCGTGGTCGATCAGCGGGCGCATATAGCGGAAGAAGAAGGTCAGCATCAGGGTGCAGATGTGAGAGCCGTCCACATCGGCATCGGCCATGATGAACACCTTGTCGTAACGCAGCTTGGAGATGTCAAATTCCTCGCCAATGCCGCAGCCCAGGGCCAGCACCACGGGCATCAGCTTATCGTTGCCGTAGATCTTATCGGCGCGGGCCTTTTCCACGTTGAGCATCTTGCCCCACAGCGGCAGGATGGCCTGAATAGCCGAGTCACGGCCCATCTTGGCAGAGCCGCCTGCAGAATCGCCCTCGACGATGAAAATTTCAGTCTTGGAGGGGTCCTTTTCCCGGCAGTCGGCCAGCTTGCCGGGCATGCGGCTGGTCTCCAGCGCGCTCTTGCGGCGCACCAGTTCCCGGGCCTTCTTGGCGGCAGCGCGGGCGCGGGCAGCCTGGGTGGCCTTTTCAAAGATGGCCTTGGCCACACCGGGGTTCTCTTCAAAGAACTCCATCAGCTTTGCATAGACCATGTTGGACACGAGGGTGCGGATCTCGGTGTTGCCCAGCTTTGCCTTGGTCTGGCCCTCAAATTCGGCCTCCTGCAGCTTGACCGAGATGACGCAGATCAGGCCCTCGCGCACATCGGCACCGGACAGGTTCTCGTCCTTGTCCTTCAGCAGGCCGTGGCTGCGGCCGTAATCGTTGAACACGCGGGTCAGGCTGGACTTGAAGCCCTCTTCGTGGGTGCCGCCGTCCGGGGTGTTGACGTTGTTGGCAAAGCTCAGCAGCAGCTCGTTGTAGCTGGAGTTGTACTGCAGGGCGATCTCGGCCATACCGCGGTCGGTCTGACCCTTGAGGTAGATGACATTGGGGTGCAGCACTTCCAGCTTGCGCTTCTCGCCCAGATAGGTGACGAAGCTCTTGATGCCGCCCTCATAGCACATGACCTCGGTGCGGTAGCAGGGCTCGCCCTCCCTGCCGTCTTCCAGCACGGGGGTGTACAGCTCGCGCTCGTCGGTCAGGGTGATCTTGACACCGGCGTTCAGGAAGCTCTCTTCCCGCAGGCGCTTTTCCAGCGTGTCGAAGTCGTACACGGTGGTATCCCGGAACATCTCCGGGTCCGGCTTGAAAGTGACGCGGGTGCCGGTGACCCCGTCGGCCACCGGTCCGATGCACTTCAGCGGGCCGTCCGGGTCGCCGCGGCGGAAGGTCTGCTCATACTCATGGCCGTCACGGCGCACGTTGACGGTAAGCCACTCGGAGCAGGCGTTGACAACGGATGCACCCACGCCGTGGAGGCCGCCGGCCACCTTGTAGCCGGAGTTCTCGCCGCCGAACTTGCCGCCGGCGTGCAGGATGGTGTAGACGACGGTGACGGCGGGCAGGCCGGTGTCGGCCTGGATGTCCACGGGGATGCCGCGGCCGTTGTCGGTGACCTGAATGATGTTGTCCTTCAGGATCTTGACCTCGATGTGGTCACAGTAACCGGCCAGCGCCTCGTCGATGGCGTTGTCCACGATCTCGTAGACCAGATGATGCAGGCCCCGCTCGCCGGTGGAGCCGATATACATGCCGGGGCGCTTGCGCACGGCCTCCAGACCCTTCAGGACCTGGATCTCGCTGGCGTTATACTCGTGGTCGGTAGCGGTTTCGGCATTGGTGCTGGTGATGATTTCTTCTGCCATTTCCTTTCTCCCTTTTTGTTTTTCGTGTAGATATCGTGTTGTTTCTCTATTCTGGAAACGCAGCGGCAGGCACTTTCCACGCCTGCAGGCTGCGGGGTTCTCGCAAGGGGCGGCTGCACAGCGTTCATTCGATCATCTTTTCGGCGCGGCGGCGCAGCACGGCGCTGGACAGCTCCGAAAGATACACCGTGTCCACCACGCCGCCGTCCGCCAGAACATAGCTCTGGGGCAGATCATCCGAAAGGCTCACCACGGCCCCGTTCTTCTGGGCGTAGTTCAGAAATTCCCGCCCGCGGGGGGAGATGGTGGTGGTCTCCAGATTGAAGATGCCGATGATGTCACGGTCGTTCAGCACATAATCGCGTCCGAGATGAATATACATACTGTATTTTCCTCGTGCAGTTCCGATTGGATATTTCCGTATTTCATGCAGGTTTTATGCATCCATTTTCGCAACATTTCTGCATACTGTCAGGCGCGGCTCAGCACGCCGCCGTTCATGCGGTATACCTCGCCGTCCGTCTTGAGGAAGGCGGTGTCATCGCAGCTGGTGACAAAGGTCTGCTTTTCCTTCATGCGGGTCAGCAGATACTGCTTGCGGCCCTCGTCCAGTTCGCTGAGCACATCGTCCAGCAGCAGCACGGGGTGTTCGCCGGTGATGCGGGCAGCAGCGGCCGCCTCCGCCATTTTCAGGCTCAGCACCACGCTGCGCTGCTGTCCCTGGCTGGCGAACACACGGGCAGGCTGATCGTCCAGCAGCAGTTCCAGATCTTCCCGGTGGACGCCGCACAGGCTCTGCCCGGCCCGCAGCTCCTCGTTCTGGCGCTGCTTCAGCAGATCGGCCAGACTGCCCGGCGCAAACTGGGCCGCATAGCGGATGCTCATGCGCTCCGCCCCGTGGGAAAGCTCCTGATAGTTGGCGCAGGCCAGCGGCCCCAGCAGGGCAAGGTAATCCCGCCGCCGCTGCTGCAGGACCTCGCCCTGCGCGGCCAGCTCCACATTCAGCACTTCCAGCAGAGCACATTTTTCCGCATAAGGGCGCTCCTGCCCGGTGGCAGAATGCCGCAGCAGCGCATTTTTCTGCTGCAGTACCCGGACGTAGCGGCGGTAAGTGGCCAGATACCCGGGGTACAGCTGGCACAATGCCGCGTCCAGAAACCGGCGGCGGCCCTCCGGTGCGCCCTTGACCAGGCTCAGGTGTCCGGGGTCGAACACCACAGCGGGAAAGCTGCCGGCCAGACCGGCGGCCCGCTTGGGGGCAGCCCCGTTCACCGAGGCATAGCGGCCGGGGCGGGGTGCGTCCGGGGTGCCCACCGTGATGCGCACCCGGGCCGGGTCATCCGGCTCCTGATCTTCCTGCCGGGTGCGCTGGGTCACGGCTTCCAGCACCGCGAATGTCTCCCCGCGGCGCACAAGTTCGGCATCCTTGCCACCCCGGAAGCTCTTGCCGCCGGTAAGCAGCCAGATGGCCTCCAGCAGATTGGTCTTGCCCTGACCGTTGTTGCCGCAGATGACCGTCAGCTCCCGGCCGGGTTCCAGCCGGGCCGACGCAATGTTGCGGTAATTCGTAACTTCCAGTGAAAGCAGCCGCATTACTGGCCCTGCCCGACTTCCACGGACTGGCCGTCCAGCTCGATCACGTCACCGGCACGGCACTTCTTGCCGCGCATGGTGCACACCTCGCCGTTCACCTTCACGGCACCGCCCTGCACCAGCTCCTTGGCTTCGCCGCCGGTCTCGCACAGGCCTGCATACTTCAGCAGGGCATCCAGCTTGATAAATTCCGTATGAATGAGAATTTTCTGCATAAAATCGCCTTTCTTAATCGTTCTTGAAGCGCACCGGCAGCACCAGATACAAAAAGTCGCTGCCATCCACGGGCAGCACCTTGACCGGGCTCAGGGGGCCGCTGATCTCCATGCGCACCTGCTCGGTGCGGGCGTTGCGCAGAGCATCCAGCAGATAGCGGTTGTTGAAACCGATCTCCACCTCGTCGCCCTCACACTGCGCGTTGAATTCATCCACCACGCGGCCCAGATTCGTCTGGCAGCGCACCACGACTTTCCCCTCGGTAAAGGTAATGCGGAGGGGATTTTTTAAACGCTCTGTAATAATCAGAGAGGCGCGCTCGATGGTCTCGATGAACTCCTTGGTGTCAAGGGTCACCCGGGTACGGCTGCCGGCGGGGATCACGTTGTGATAGTTCAGGAACTCGCCCTCGATCAGGCGGCTCATGATGGTGTAACCAGCGGCCATGAACACCACATAGCGGCGGTTGGCACAGATGTGCACCGGCTCTTCGTCGTCGTTGGGCAGCAGGTGGGCCACTTCGGTCATGGTCTTGCTGGGCACGATGATGCGGATGTCCTTCACGGCGGTGACCGGGCGCTCCACGATGGCCAGACGGTAGCCGTCCAGTGCCACGATGGTCAGCTTGTCGGGTTCGATCTCGAACAGTTCGCCGGTGTGAGCCGGTTTTTTCTCGTCCTGGCTCACGGCGTACAGGGTGCGGTCGATCATGTCCCGGAGCACGCCGGTGGGGACGGTCAGGGTCTCCTCGGCACCGGTATTGGGCAGATCCGGGAAGTCGGTGGCGGCCATGGACTGGATCTCGAATTCCGCCACGCCGCTCTTGATGGTGGTCTTGCCGTTGTCGGCAGACAGGATGCTGATCTGACCGGCGGGCATCCGGCTGATCATGCTGCTGAGAAGTTTTGCGTTCAGCACGATTTCGCCGGGCTCCTTGACGTTGGCCTCGATGGTGGTCACGATGCCCATTTCCAGGTCATAACCGGTCAGGGTAAGCTGGAAACCTTCGGCTTTCAGCAGGATGCCTTCCAGCACCGGGATGGCTGACCGCATGGTGACGGCCTTGGAAACGCCGTCGATCGCTGCACTGAGAAGGGTTTTATCGCATACAATGTTCAAACCAGAATCGCTCCTTTTTGTTCACCGGTCGTATTGTGGGTCTGTTCTTCAGAATTGCCTGCTGACCGGTCTATCTTATTGAACTTGTTGTAGTAACCGTAGTAGGGGGTGGGGAACTTGTGGAAAACTCGGAAAAGCCTTGTCGGAATGCGGGGGTTTTGGTTTCCACCGGATTGTGAATGGGCTGTGGAGGAATTGTGGAATCGTGAAGAGAAGTCTCGCTTTCCACAGCGGATGTGGAAAGAACGGGTTGAATGTTGAAAACTCGGTGGAAAGTGTGGAAAGGTTTGCGATTTTACCACAAGATATGGGTCTGTTTTCCTCATTTTGCCCCGGTTTTTCCCTATATTTTGGGGTGAGACCCTGAAATGAGTATGACTTTTACGTCAAAATCTGTCTCAGGCCTTGACGTTTTTGATGATGTCGCTCACGGTCTCCCGCAGGTGCTGGTCGTTCTTCATGTCCCGTTCCATGGTCTTGAGGGAGTAGACGATGGTGGAGTGGTCCCGACCGGAGAACTCCCGGCCGATCTCCTCCATGCTCATGCCGGTGACCTCCCGCAGGATGTAGATGGCCACACGGCGGGCAGAGGCCACATTGGCGTTGCGCTTGGTGCCGCGGATGTCGGCAGGGGAGACGTTGAAGGTGCGGGACACCTCGCCGATGATCTTTTCGATGGTCACCGGTACGGGCTGGGTCTCGTTGAGGATGTCCTTGATGGCGTTCTGAGCCACGCTGATCACCGGCTGGATGCCCTCCAGCATGTAGTAGGCGTTCAGCTTTTTCACGGCGCCTTCCAGCTGGCGGATGTTGTTCTTCAGGTGGTTGGCGATGAACTCGGCCACATCCTCGGGCAGATCCAGGTGCAAAAGCTCTGCCTTGCGCTTGACGATGGCCACGCGGGTCTCGAAGTCCGGCGGCTGGACATCGGCGGTCAGGCCCCACTCAAAGCGGGTGCGCAGGCGCTCTTCCAGGCTCTTGATCTCCTTGGCCGGGCGATCGGAAGCAATGACGATCTGCTTGTGGGCGTCGTGCAGGGAGTTGAAAGTGTGGAAGAACTCTTCCTGGGTGGACTCCTTGCCGGCGATGAACTGGATATCGTCCACCAGCAGCAGGTCGGCCACGCGGTACTTCATGCGGAAGTCCTCGGTGCTGCCGGCGCGGATGGCGGCGATCAGCTCATTGGTGAACTGCTCGCAGGTCACATACATGATGACGAAGTCGGGGTGGGTGCGTTTGATCTCGGTCTGGATGGCCGTCAGCAGATGGGTCTTGCCAAGGCCCGAGCCGCCGTAGATGAACAGGGGGTTGTAAGCGCCGGAAGGGTTGGCCGCCACCGCCTGCGCCGCAGCAAACGCAAACTGGTTGGAGGGGCCCTTGATGAAGTTCTCGAAGGTGAACTCGTAGTTGCCCTGGGGGGAGGCGGGGTTCGCCTCGTACTGCTGGGCCAGCACCACCTCGTGGGGCGGGGTGCTGGGCACCACCAGCGTGATGTCCACGTCAAAGCCCAGCACGGTCTTGAAGGCCTCCTTCAGCAGGCCCAGGTAGCGGTCGGTGACGATCTTGCAGATGAAGTCGTTGCGCACCGACAGGGTGATGTGGCTGGAGTCCTCAAAGCTGATGGGCTCCAGGCCGTCGATGTAGAGATTATAGGTCGGCTCGGCCATCTGCGTTTTGCAGTACGCCTGGGCGGCCTCTAAAACGTCCTTGAAAGAATCCATAAAAACATCCACTCCATTGAAGTTTTCAACAATGCTGCTGATACTAGGTTAGTATACCACAAAAATCTCTGTGCGTCTATATTTCTATAAGGTAATTTTATATACATAAAATAAGACCGCCCTGTGTCGGGTTTTTTGCGTTGTGGCGCGGCGGACCAAAAGCCACAATATCTTGTGGCAGACGAGTTTTCCACGGCAGAATGGTGAAAAAGTTGAAAATCTTTTCACAAAAAAGTTTGCAGGAAAGCGAAAAAAATGCTTGACAGAACGCCATACTGTGCGATATACTGTTGAATTGCAAGCCTGTCCCCATTTTGGGACCAGAAATACCCCATCATCGGGGACGAGTTTTTACGGAGGATACAACCATGAAGAGAACTTTTCAGCCCAAGAAGCGTCAGCGCAAGGAAGTTCATGGCTTTCTGACCCGCATGAGCACCAAGAACGGCCGCAAGGTCATCAATGCTCGCCGTGCTAAGGGCCGCAAGAGCCTGACTGTCTGATCCCGCGTTTTATGACGAGATCCGGCGCAGAACCCAATATGCGCACAAAAGACCGCTGATTCTGGATCGGTGGTCTTATTTTATTTGAAAAATTCCGGCAAACCGGAAAAATTTTTCGCAAAAAGCCCATGGGGGCCTTTTAAAGTCGAAAAAATTCTGATATACTGGCTAAAGAATCTGCTTTGTGCACCCGGCTTGGTGCCGGGCAGAAGAGAAAGGAGGCGCCGAAGCAATGCGCTACCGTCCCATCCGCCGCAACAACGAATTTGGCCGCGTGTATGCCCGCGGCAAATCCTATGTGAACCAGGCTCTGGTGCTGTATGTGCTCAAGACCCGCGGCAAACGCACCCGCGTGGGCCTGACCGCCACCAAGAAGATCGGCCACGCCGTGCAGCGCAACCGCGCCCGCCGTGTGATGAAGGCCGCCATCGACGAGCATTTGGATTACAACATCGGCGGTTACGATCTGGTATTCGTGGCCCGGGGCATGACCCCGCGGCTCAAGAGCTGGCAGCTCAGCAGCATCGTGGCAAAGCTGTTTGCCCAGGCCGGCCTGCCGGACAAGGCAAAGCAGCCGGACGCACCGCCGCCTGCCACCCTGCCTCCGGCCCGTAAAAAGCCGGCAGCAGACGAGAAGGCAAAGGCATGAACCGTCTGCAGGCAGCTTGCCGCAGGGCCCTGTGCCTGCCCATCCGGGCCTATCAGCATACCCTCAGCCCATGGATCGGCCGCAGCTGCCGGTTCACCCCCAGCTGCAGCAACTACACCATGCAGGCCATCCTGACCCACGGCTGCATCAAGGGCATCCTGCTGGGAGCCTGGCGCATCGCCCGGTGCAACCCCCTGGGCAAATGGGGCTACGACCCCGTGCCGGAAGCAGGGAAGTGGACGAACCCCGCCCGCAGGCTGCAGCCGTCAGAACTGTTTAAAAACCGGCATAAAGCAAACTAGAACGTTGCCGGCAGGACGGCGGGGAGTTTCTCCGAGGACCGTCCGCTGGGGTGGGACCCTGCTGCCGCAGGCAGTAGGGCGGGCGATGGAATGGCCCGATTCGTGTCCGAGGAGAAAGCTCCCCGCTGGCCTGCCCGCTGCAATTTCAGCTTCTTGTGACGCATCGCACTGTGGGCGGTGTGTCCTACGATAAAAAAATAACGCGTCCCGTGCCACAGGCGGGGCAGAATGGACAAAGGTATGAACTTCTTTTACATCCTAAGCGCTCCTCTTGGCTATGTGATGGAGTGGATCTACAAGCTGCTGCCCAACTACGGCTGGGACATCATCCTCTTCACGCTGCTGATCAACATCGTCAAGATCCCTCTGCAGCTCAGCCAGCAGAAGAGCATGGCCAAAATGTCGGCCTTCCAGCCCATGCTGCAGGAGATCCAGACCAAGTACAAGAATAAGCCCGAAAAGCAGCAGGAAGAAATGCTCAAGCTGCAGCAGGACTATGGCTATAAGCCCACCGCCGGCTGCGTGCCCATGCTGCTCAACTTCCTGGTCATCTTCGGCGTTATCGGCGTGGTGTACAACCCCCTGGAGCGGATCTTCCACATCAGTGCCGCTGCCCTGGCCAGCGCCGGTGAGGCCCTGACCGCCGCCGGGGTTTCCTTTACCGCCATCACCCGCGACACCAACATCATTGCACAGGTCGTGGCCGGCAATTCCGGCGTGATCGGCTGCTTCAGCGCAGACCAGATCGCCACCATCACCGAGTTCAGCCAGCACATGAACTTCCTGGGCATCGACCTGACCCGCATCCCGCAGATCGGCCTGTCGCTGGACCTGGTGCTGCCGCTGCTGTCGGTGGTGACCATGTTCCTGTCCACCCACATCAGCATGAAGGCCTCCGGCCAGCAGATGCAGGGCAGCATGAAGGTGACCATGTACCTGATGCCGCTGATGTATCTGTTCTTCTGCTTTACCTACCCGCTGGCATTCTCGCTGTACTACGTCATTTCCAACATCGTGATGACCGTGCAGACCCAGGTCATGCGCAAGATCTACGACCCCGAGAAGATGCGCAAGGAAGTGGAAGCTCAGATCGAAGAAAAGAAAAAGCAGCAGAAGCGCGGCGTGAAGAGCACCACCGTGAAGGTCACCGACCCCAAGACCGGCAAGGTCACCGAAAAGAACCTCTCGGCCAGCGAGATGAACAAGTGCCGTCTGGAGTATGCCCGCAAGCTGGATGCCGAGCGCTACAAGGACGAGCGCACCGTGCCGCTGAGTGAGCTGAACAAGCAGGACAAGGAATAAAGGAGGACGAACGGTTATGATCCGTAAGCAGGAAGCGACCGGCAAGACGGTCGATGAAGCCCGCGCAAAAGCCTGCGCTCTGCTGGGCGTACAGGCCGAAGATCTGAATGTCAGCTATGAAGTGCTGGAGATGCCCCAGAAAACCGGATTCCTGGGCCTGAAAACCACCCCTGCCAAGGTGTGCGTGAGCGTGGAAGAACCCGATGCTCCGGCAGCGCCCGCTGCAGCCCCGGCTCCGGCGGCCGAGGTTGCCCCGGAAGTTCCCGCTGCCCCCGTGGAAGAACCTGCCGCACCGGTGGAAGCACCGGCTGCCGAGGTTGAGCAGCCTGCCGCAGAGCAGGCCGCCCCGGCTGCTGCCGCAGCCGCAGACGAGGAGACCGAGGTCCCCATCGTGATCGAAGAGAACGCCAAGGTCAAGGCTGCTGTGGAGTACCTGCAGGAAGTCATTGCCAAGATGGGCGTGGAGAACGTGACCTTCAGCGCCGTGCAGAAGGGCGAAGCCACCATCATCCGTCTGGACGGTGAGCACCTGGGTGCCCTGATCGGCCGCCGCGGCGAGACCATGGAGAGCCTGTCCTATCTGGCAAGCCTGGTGGCCAACCGTCTGGAAGGCGATTACATCAAGCTGGGTCTGGACGTGGCCGGCTACCGCGACAAGCGCGAGAGCGACCTGACCGCCCTGGCACAGCGCATTGGTGCCAAGGTGCGCAAGACCGGCCGCAGCTTTGCCATGGAGCCCATGAACCCCTACGAGCGCCGCATCATCCACTCTGCCATCAGCAAGATGGAGGGTGTGCGCAGCGAGAGCAAGGGCGAGGGCCGTGACCGCCGTGTGGTCATCTACTCCACCGACCCCAATGCTGTGGCTGAGAGCGCAAATGCACGTCCCCGCGGACCCCGCGGCGGCCGTGACCGCAACGGCAATGGCCGCAATGGCGGCTATCATCGCGGCGGCGAGCGCCGTGGTGACCGGAATGGCCGCGGCCCGCGCAATGGCGGCGGCCGGGGCGGCTACCGCTCCAATGTGCCTGAGCGCACCTACACCCCGCGCGATGCCGAGAATGCTGCCCCTGTGGCACCCAAGCGCACCGAGCGTGTGGATGACTTCGCGGATCTGAGCTTCGGCAAGATCGAGCTGTAAAAGCTGAAGGATAAGACCCTCTCCCGCATGGCGGAAGCCGTGCAGGGGAGGGTCTTTTTTTGTACGAGGCACACTATAGATTTACACATCTTTTGCAGGAAGATGGTTTACGATGAAAAGTGAATCTGAAAGAATAATTTCGAAAGAAAAGTCGTTCTTGTCGGAAAATTGGAGAATATGCCCAATTCCGGAAGAAATTTTTCTCCTACTTGCACATTGTAAAACAATGTCGGCAAGCCTTATACTAGAGCTACAAATGCTTCGGAGTGTATACCAAGCAAAAAAGAGAGGAATTATTATGGAACAGAATAAGATTTCCCGCCGTAATTTCCTGCGCGTGGCCGGTGCATCGGCTACCGCCGCCGCAATGAGCGGTCTGGTCCCGGCTGCTTCCGCTGCCGGCATCAAAGACCTGTGGAGCATGGACCTGCAGATCCTTGCCACCAGCGATACCCACGGTAAGTTTGACCCCTGGGACTACGCCGCCAACAAGGCCGACGCCTCCGGCAGCGTGGCCCAGCAGGCAACTGCCATCAAGGAGAACCGCACCAAGACCACGCTGGTCGTGGATGCAGGCGACACCATTCAGGCAAACTCCGCTGAGCTGTTCCTGAACGACGATGTCCACCCCATGATCGCTGCTCAGAACGCCATCGGCTACGATGTCTACGTCACCGGCAACCATGAGTACAACTATGGCATGGCCACGCTGGAAAAGGTGCTCTCCCAGCAGAAGGCCAAGGTGCTGACCGGCAACGTCTACAGCCCCGAAGGCAAGCCTCTGGCGGACGGCTACACCATCATCAAAAAGGGCGGCGTCAAGATCGGCGTCATCGGTATGGTCACTCCCAACATCACCCGCTGGGACGCCAAGAACCTCGAGGGCTGGACTGTCACCAACCCGGTGGACGAGAGCCGCAAGATCATTGATAAGATCAAGAACGATGTGGATGTCATCATCGGCGTTATGCATATGGATGTTGACAATGAGTACGGCGTCTATGGCTCCGGCGTCACCGACCTGGCAAATGCCTGCCCCGAGTTCGACGTCATCGTCGCCGCTCACGGCCACAAGAGCATCCCCAACAAGATGATCAACGGCGTGCTGGTGGTCGAGAACAAGAATGCCGGTGCCACCGTCTCCGACATCCACGTCTATCTCGAGCGCGGCCTGAACGGCAAGTGGAAGGTGAAGGACCGCACCTCTGAGAACCTGACCATCAAGGACTACGCTCCCGACCCCGAGCTGACTGCTCTGCTGGCAGAGTACGACCAGCGCGCTAAGGACGACGCCGTGACCCCCATCGGCCAGCTGGTCGGCGGTGATCTGGCCCCCGAAAACGAGATCGACTGCCTGCCGCAGGCCATGGTGCAGGATACCGCTCTGCTGGACTTCATCAACGAGGTACAGATGTACTACACCGACGCTCAGGTGTCCGCAACGGCTCTGACCTCCATGACCTCCCAGATGCGCGAGGGTACCATCCGCAAGTGCGACATGGCAAGCATCTACACCTACCAGAACACCCTGTACAAGCTGCAGATGAACGGCTGGCAGCTGCGTCAGTTCATGGAGTGGTCTGCTGCCTTCTTCAAGACCTGGGAGCCGGGCGATGTGACCATCGCATTCGACTCTTCCGTCCGCTACTACCTGTACGATGCCTTTGCAGGCGTCAAGTATGACCTCGACATCTCCAAGCAGCCCGGCAACCGCATCCAGAACCTGACCTGGATGGATGGCCGTCCGGTGCAGGACGATGACAGCTTCGTGGTGGCTGTCAACAACTACCGTGCCACCACCCAGCTGCTGGCTTATGCTGACATCTTCAAGGAGGGCGACGAGCTGCCCAAGCTGCTGGAGATCGACGTGCGCGGCGATGTGGGCGGCATCCGCGAACTGCTGGGCGAGTACATCCGCACCGTCAAGGGCGGCACCATCGAGCCGCACGTGGACAACAACTGGAAGCTCGTGGGCAACAACTGGAACGCTGCTGACCACGAGAAGGCCGTCAAGCTGCTGCGCGAGGGCAAGCTGGCTCTGTCGGAGAACGCCGACAGCCGCACCCTGCCCGGCAAGGCCATCACTACGGCCGATATTGCCGCATTCTGATTTTTCTTTCACACGCAATGGGGTGTGCAGTCTCTTAGGGGCTGCACACCCTTTTTTGCGCAGCATATTTCTTTTTTTGGCGGTTCGTGGTAGAATATACTGTATTCATCTGCGCATAAGGAGGGGAGAAGATGCAGCATTCGACCATTGCGGCTATTGCTACCGCTCCGGGTGCGGGCGGCATCGCCATCGTGCGGCTGTCCGGCCCGGAAAGCTATGAAGTGGCGGCGAAGGTGTTCCGACCGGCCAACCCGGCCAAAAAAGTCGCGGACGCCAAAGGCTATACGGCCATGTTCGGTGCATTCGTGGAAGGGGAAGAGGCTTTCGATGAGGGCGTGGCGCTGTTTTTCCGTGCGCCCCACAGCTACACCGGCGAGGATGTGGTGGAGCTTTCCTGCCACGGCGGCAGTGCAGTCGCCCGGCGGCTGGTGGAAGCCTGCATTGCGGCGGGCGCATTGCCTGCCGCTCCCGGCGAGTACACCCGCCGCGCTTTCTTGAACGGCAAGCTTAGCCTGACCCAGGCCGAAGCCGTCATGGACATCATCTCCGCCGATGGCCGACAGGGGGCTGCTCTGGCAAACGCCTCCCTGAACGGTGCGCTGGCCCGGAAGATAGCGGCCCAGAAAGATGCTCTGACGGCCTTGCAGGCCCATCTGGCCGCCTGGGTGGATTTCCCTGAGGAAGATGTTCCGGAACTGAGCCAAAGCCATCTCTGCGACGTTTTAGGCGGGGTAGAGCAGGAGCTGGACGCCCTCATCCAGAGCTACGATGCAGGCGCTGTCCTCCGCGAGGGCGTGGACTGTGCCATCGTGGGCAAGCCCAATGCGGGCAAATCCACCCTGCTCAACCTGCTGGCCGGGTTCGACCGGGCCATTGTCACGCCGGTGGCTGGAACCACCCGCGATGTGGTGGAGCAGGCTGTCCAGCTGGGCGACGTCAGGCTGAATCTCTTCGATACTGCCGGTCTGCGTCAGACGGAAGACGAGATCGAAGCCGAAGGCATCCGCCGCAGCTGGAAGAAGCTGGACGAGGCGGGGCTTATCCTCGCCGTCTTCGACGGCTCGGAGCGCCCGACCCGGGAAGACATGGAGCTGGCTCAGCGCTGCGCGGGTCGTCCGGCCATCGCGCTGGTCAATAAGGAGGACAAGCCCACCCGGTTCGACGCCGAGCTCATCGCACCCTATTTTGCGATGGTGCTGCCGGTCTGCTGTCAGGAAGAGGGAGCGCGGAAGGTCATCGCGGCGGCGGTAGCCCGCCTGCTGGGGACCAACCAAATCGACCCCCACGCCGCCAGCCTCTCGGGGCAGCGGCAGCTTTCTGCCGCCACCCGCGCCCGGGATGCCGTAGCCGGAGCGCTGGACGCTGCGCAGGGGCTCGGGCTGGATGCTGTGTCGGTCTGCGTGGACGACGCGCTGGATGCACTTTGCGAGCTGACAGGGGAGAACGCCTCGGAGGCGGTCATCAATGAGGTGTTTGAGAGATTCTGCGTGGGGAAGTAAAAATCAATTTTACGCAGGGCTTAGTTCTCTTTTGCGCACCAAAAGAGAACCAGAAAAGTGCCCGCTACTTTCGAGGC
>OGIU01001009.1_pt1 | contig 14637 bp, 17 predicted proteins | sample 1571791 | NCBI WGS metagenome assembly OGIU01 (sample SAMEA2582104, study PRJEB24529) | metagenome | biome: Human gut stool | place: China | collected 2011
ATAATACTTTGGGAGCCTTGATGGCTGGGCTTTATGGAGGTACTTTAACAGTTGGAGAATTGTTGGAGCATGGAGACTTGGGTCTCGGAACATTAGATTCTATCGATGGTGAGTTGATTGTTCTTGACGGTAAAGCCTATCAAGCCAAAGGGTCTGAGGGTAAGGTCGAAGTGGTAGAAGTTTCTCCTGATGAAAAAGTACCTTATGCAGCAGTCGTACCTCACCAAGCTGAAGTTATTTTCCGTCAACGTTATGAAATGACTGATAAAGAGCTTGAGGATCGTATTGAATCTTATTATGATGGGGTTAATCTTTTCCGTTCTATCAAAATTAAGGGTCATTTTAAACATATGCACGTGCGCATGATTCCAAAATCAAATGCCGATATTAAGTTTGCGGATGTTGCCACACGCCAACCTGAGTACGAGGTAGATAATATTTCAGGTACTATCGTTGGTATTTGGACGCCAGAAATGTTCCACGGTGTGAGTGTTGCTGGGTATCACCTCCATTTTATTTCAGATGACTTGACATTTGGTGGTCACGTTATGGACTTTGTTATTGAAAATGGTATTATTGAAGTTGGACCAGTTGACCAACTCGACCAACGTTTCCCAGTTCAAGACCGTCAGTATCTTTTTGCTAAATTCAATGTCGATGAGATGCGTGAAGATATTACTAAGGCTGAATAAAATTTTTTAAGACATCAAAAATCAAAGAAAGGACTTTCCTAGATAATTAGGGAAGTTTTTTTGTTTTTGAAATTATTTCGACATCGAAAGAATTGACAGATGCAATGTATAGGATTACAATGAAACTATGAAGTTTCGATATAGAAGAAAAAGGAGATAAAATGAATAAGATGGTAGGGGGCTACCAAGCTCTACAGATTAGTTTATTGAATGGGCGTATCTTTCAAAAACTATTGAGGAAAGAACCAGAAGCCCAATACAGAAGTGAACAAGGGAAAATTTTAACAGTCCTTTGGCAAAAAGAAGATGGTCGAGCAACTGCTACGGATATCGCTCTTGCTTCAGGACTAGCCAACAATACTTTGACAAGCATGATCAAGAAGATGGTCGACCAAGGCTTGGTTACTGTAAAACCTTGTACTCAAGATAGGAGAAGAAAATTTGTTAGTTTGACCCAACTGGGTTGGGCACAAAAGGAAATTGGAGACCGTGCTAGTAAGGAACTGGGTGAGATTTTCTATCAAGGCTTTTCGGATCAAGAAATCCTAGAATTTGAGTCTTACCAAGAGCGTATTATCTCAAATCTAAAAACTAAAGAAAATGACAAGTAGGGAAAGGAAGGAACAGTTATGATTGGAATAACAGGTGTAACAGAGGAATTAGGATCTTATGTAGCTAATCTTGTCGATAAGAAAGGAATTGCTTCTATTCATCTGGCAAGAAGTCCAGAGCGTGCAAAAGTCTATGCGTCAGCAGAAATCCGTAAGATGGTATATGCCAATACTCCAGAGGTGGTTGAGGCCTTAAAGGGGATCAATGTCTTGTTGATGGTCTCTGCTCGGGAAAATCCAGAGCGTGTTAAGGAACACAAGGACTTTTTAGATGCCGCAAAGCTAGCAGGGATCCAGCATATCGTCTATACCTCCTTTTATGGGGCAGATGAACAGGCAACTTTTACCTTGTCTCGCGATCACGGCCAGACGGAAGCTTATATCAAGGAGTTAGGATTCACCTATACTTTTTTGAGAGAAAATTTTTACTTGGACTTCCTGATTGATATTGCGCTTGAAAATGGAGAGATTCGTGGTCCGGCAGGCAGTGGCCTTGTGTCAGCTGTTGCCCGTAAGGATACTTCCAGGGTTGCAGCAGAAATTCTATTAAATCCTAAGAAATCGGAAAATCAAACCTTGAATCTAACAGGGCCAGAGGATCTTTCTATGCAAGAAATCGTAGCGCTACTCTCAAAAGAGACCAGTAACGCCATCACGTATGTAGATGAATCAGTCAAAGAAGCCTATGAGTCACGGAAAAAATGGCCAGCACAAACTTGGTAGTACGATGCCTGGGTCACTACCTATATAGCTATCAAAGTTGGGGAACAAGCTGGGGTTTCAACAGATGTTGAAAAAGTTCTAGGGCATCCAGCAAGTAGCCTATTGGATATTCTTAGGGACAGAAAACGTATTGAGGAAAAATATGATTGAATATAAACATGTAGCTTTGCGCTACACAGAAAAAGACATTTTAAAAGACGTTAATCTCCGAATTGAGCAGGGAGAATTTATGGTTCTTGTGGGTCCTTCAGGATCTGGAAAGACCACCATGCTCAAGATAACCAACCGTCTCTTAGAACCAACTGATGGAAATATTTATATGGATGGCAAGCGGATTAAAGACTATGATGAACGAGAGTTACGTCTTTCTACTGGTTATGTTTTGCAAGCCATCGCCCTTTTCCCTAACTTGACGGTTGCTGAAAATATTGCTCTCATTCCTGAAATGAAGGGCTGGAGCAAGGAGCAAATTGCCTCTAAAACTGAAGAACTCTTGGACAAGGTTGGTCTACCCGCTACAGATTATGCTCATCGTTTACCGAGCGAGTTATCAGGTGGGGAGCAACAACGGATTGGGATTGTGAGGGCCATCATTGGGGAGCCAAAGATTCTATTGATGGACGAACCATTTTCAGCTTTGGATGCTATTTCTCGCAAGCAGCTACAGGCTCTTACCAAAGACTTACACAAAGAATTTGGTATGACAACTATTTTCGTGACTCATGATACGGACGAGGCCTTGAAATTAGGCGATCGGATTGCGGTGCTACAAGAAGGAGAGATTGTACAGGTGGCGAATGCTGAGACCATTCTAACCCAGCCAGCAAACGGCTTTGTTGCGGATTTATTTGGAGGTGCTCACCATGTCTAAACTACTTGAAACTTTTCAAGAACGTTTTGGGGACTGGGTCGCTGCACTGGGACAACATTTGCAACTGTCATTACTGACCTTGCTCCTTGCTATTTTTCTAGCTGTCCCATTAGCAATTTATTTAAGTACACGAAAGAGAGTTAGCAACTGGGTTCTACAGTTAGCTGGAATCTTCCAGACCATCCCTTCCATGGCACTTCTGGGACTCTTTATCCCTATTATGGGAATTGGAACACTTCCTGCTTTAACAGCTCTAGTCATTTATGCCATTTTTCCCATCCTTCAAAATACCATTACCGGTTTGCAAGGGATTGACCCAAGCCTCGAGGAAGCAGGGGTCGCCTTTGGGATGACCAAATGGGAACGACTCAAGAAGTTTGAGATTCCTTTGGCCATGCCCGTTATCATGTCTGGGATTCGGACAGCAGCTGTGATGATTATCGGGACGGCTACCCTTGCTGCTTTAATTGGAGCAGGGGGACTTGGTTCCTTTATCCTTCTGGGAATTGACCGCAATAATGCCAGTCTGATTTTGATTGGTGCCTTATCTTCTGCCTTCTTAGCCATCGCCTTTAACCTTCTTCTCAAATGGATGGAAAGGGCCAAATTGCGGACCATCTTTGCGGCATTTGCTGTGATGATTCTCGGATTGGGAGCTTCTTATACACCAAGTCTTCTTCCCAAACCAGAAAAAGAAAACCTGGTCATCGCTGGTAAGTTAGGTCCTGAACCGGAGATTCTAGCCAATATGTACAAGATTTTGATCGAAGAAAATGCGGATATGACAGTGACCGTCAAACCAAATTTTGGAAAGACCACCTTCCTCTATGAAGCTCTGAAAAAAGGGGATATTGCGATCTATCCCGAGTTTACAGGGACCGTGACCGAAAGTCTGCTCAAGCCGGCGCCACAAGTCGGCCATGATCCAGAAGCAGTCTACCAAGCAGCGCGTGATGGTATTAAGAAACAAGATAATCTAGCCTTGCTTAAACCTATGGCTTATCAGAATACCTATGCTGTCGCGGTGCCTAAGAAAATTGCCCAAGAGTATGGCCTCAAGACCATTTCTGACTTGAAAAAGGTGGAAGGACAACTCAAGGCAGGTTTTACACTAGAGTTTAACGATCGAGAAGATGGGAATAAGGGCTTGCAGAAGGTCTACGGCCTCCATCTACAAGTCTCCACCATGGAGCCAGCCCTTCGCTACCAGGCTATCCAGTCCGGTGATATCCAGATAACAGATGCCTACTCCACGGATGCCGAGCTCGCTCGCTATGACCTCGTGGTCCTTGAAGATGACAAGCAACTTTTCCCTCCTTATCAAGGGGCTCCACTGATGAAAGCTGAATTACTGGAAAAACATCCAGAATTGGAATCAGTCCTCAATAAACTAGCTGGTAAAATCACAGAAAAGCAGATGAGTCAGATGAACTACCAAGTTGGTGTAGAAGGTAAACCAGCTAACCAAGTAGCACGTGACTTTTTAGTTAAAGAAGGTCTTCTAAAATAGAAGCGGATTGCTTTATGAATTCTTAAAAATCTTCGATTTGTATTCGAAGATTTTTTGTTATGAAAATTTCACTTCCACTTGACAAGTGAGTGAATACTCACTATAATAATCCCATATTCAAAAGTGAGTAAGCACTCACCTATGGGGGATGAAAATGAAAACATTGCTACATTTACAAGATTTAGAAAAATCTTTTGGTCGTCAAATGGTCTTAGATCACGTTGGTTTTGATTTACAGTCTGGAGAAATCATTGGTCTAATCGGTCCATCGGGTGCTGGTAAATCAACTATGATTAAAACCATGTTAGGAATGGAAAAGGCGGATAGCGGTATGGCTTTAGTCTTAGACCACACCATGCCAAATCGTCAAATCCTGGGAGATATTGGCTATATGGCCCAGTCAGATGCTCTTTATGAGGCTTTGTCAGGACAAGAAAATTTGGAATTTTTCGGTCAGCTAAAAGGCTTATCAAAAAAAGTTTTAAAGGATGAAACTGCTCATGTGGCTCAAGTAGTAGATTTGACAGAGCATTTAAACAAGGATGTATCTGGTTATTCCGGAGGGATGAAACGACGCTTGTCGCTAGCCATTGCACTTTTAGGAAATCCACAACTCTTGATTTTGGACGAACCAACTGTTGGAATCGACCCTTCGCTTCGAAAGAGAATCTGGCAAGAGTTGATAGCGCTCAGAGACAAGGGGGTAGGAATCCTAGTTACCACTCATGTTATGGATGAAGCAGAGCTTACGAATAAGGTTGGGCTCTTGTTAGGTGGAAAAATCATTGCCTTTGATACACCAAAAAATCTCAAAGAAGGCTATGGTGTTTCAAGTATTGAAGAAGTCTTTTTGAAGGCGGAAGGAGAGTAAGATGAGAATCTTAGCTATTGCGAAAAAAGTGATGAAAGAATTGCTTCGTGACAAACGAACTCTTGCCATGATGTTTGTAGCACCAGTCTTTATTATGTGGTTGATGAATCTTATGTTTTCGGCTAGTACAGCCGTGAATATTAAACTAGCAACACAAGATCTTCCAACTAGTTTGGTGACGAAAATGGATGATCTGGACCATGTTAGTGTACAAATTTACAATGACATCGATCAAGCGAAGAAAGACTGAGCTGATGAAAAAGTAGATGCAGTAGTTTCTTATAAAAACGGTGAATATCAGGTAGATTATGCTAATACAGATGCCTCTAAAACATCTATGACTCGACAAGTATTGCGGACGAGTATCGCTAGTGAAGGAAGTAATCAACTAATGGCTCGTGTCAAACAAGCTCTTCCACAATTGAAATTGGAGGCAAAAGCTCCAGAAATCAAGGAATCCTACCAGTATGGTGATAAAAATACAATCTTTTTTACAAGTATGATTCCAGTTTTGATTGGCTTTGTAGTTTTCTTTTTTGTTTTTTTGATTTCAGGTATGGCACTTTTGAAAGAGCGTACCAGTGGTACACTAGAGCGTTTATTAGCAACTCCGGTCAAACGTTCTGAAATCGTTTATGGTTACATGTTGTCTTATGGCCTCATTGCAATCTTTCAAACAGCAGTCGTAGTCCTAGCAGCCATTTGGTTATTAGATGTAGAAGTTGTCGGAAATCTATTTAATGTTATAATTGTTAATGTAGTACTGGCTCTTGTGGCGTTGGCCTTCGGAATTCTCTTGTCTACCTTAGCAAAATCAGAATTCCAAATGATGCAGTTTATTCCTCTTGTCATTATTCCACAGCTCTTTTTCTCAGGAATTATTCCATTATCATCGATGGGAGACTGGGCTCAAACGGTAGGAAAATTTTTGCCATTGACCTACTCAGGTGATGCAATGAGTCAGATTATTCTTTACGGACGTGGCATTGGAGACGTTTTACCAAATATCGGCGTTCTACTGATTTTCCTTGTCATCTTGACAATCCTCAATATTGTAGGATTACGCCGTTACCGTAAAGTTTGACGAAAAACATGAAAAAATACTAAAAGGGATGACTGTTTAATGGATAAGACTATTTTTGAATCATTTGAAGATTACTTAGAGGAGGCAGATTATCCTCAAGGAAAGAAAAAAATCATGCGGTCGGCAGTGGATCTCATTTCTACCAAGGGCTATAATGGCACCTCTACCCTTAACATCGCTGAGCACGCTGGGCTCAGTCAGGCTACCTTATTTAAGTATTTTAAAACGAAAGTTGATTTGTTAACGGCTATTTTACACCCTGTGGTTCCAGGACTATTCGGAAGTTTTTTTGAAGAACTGTTAACTTTTGAAACGCCTGAAGAAAAAGTTCATTACCTTGTCCATAATCGAATGACCTATCTAAAAAATAATCATGCTCTGATAAAAATCATTTTTCATGAAATTTTCTCTAATAATAAACTAAGAAATGAACAGAAGTTTATCTGGAATACAATTCAGGATAAACTTCTGATACTCCACAAGGAATTGTTGGAAGATTCACGTGTTAATCCAGAATTAACGATTCCTCAAATGGTTCGCATCTGTGTAGGTCCTTTGTTAGCTTATTTTGCTCAATTATATATAATTGGCGATAATGGCGAAATGAGAGAAGAGGACTTAGATTTGTTAGAAAAGCAAATCTTAGGAGGCTTGTGGAAGTAGCAAGTTTCTAAATATAGAATGAAAAAACAACATTTAAAAGTTGTTTTCGTGAGACAAGAAAAGAGAGTGGGACAGAAATCGGTATTTCGTTAGAATTCGATTTCGTCGTCCCACCTTCGCACAGTTGAGTAGGGGTGTAAAAGCTGATGAAATCAGCGTAGTAGAGCCCACTCAACCACTGCGTCTTGCTCGACAATCCAAAGACAATTGAGAGGCTAGGATTTTTGTCCCAGCCTCGATATTGGTAGATAGGGATATTCATCTCCCAATCAAATTCAAGTTTTTGCATATCAATCTCTCTATTTTTAGAGAGATTTTTTCTTTATACTAGTGTCAGAAAGTAAGGGAGGTAGTTGGAATGATTGAAAATAGTTTATTTTCCATTTCAGTGTTCTTAGCGGGGATTCTATCTTTTTTCTCTCCGTGTATTTTACCGTTGATACCCGTCTATGTAGGGATCTTATTGGATTCTGAGCATGAAAAAACGGTGCGTATTTTTGGAAGAGATATTTCTTGGTATGGTTTGGTCAAGACCCTCTGTTTTATTGCTGGTCTATCAACCGTATTTCTCATCCTAGGTTATGGTGCGGGTGCCCTGGGTCAGGTACTCTATGCTCCCTGGTTCCGTTACCTACTAGGAGGAATTGTCATCATATTGGGAATCCATCAGATGGGCCTCATCAATCTTCAGCAACTCCAAAAACAAAAGAGTATCCAACTGAAGAAGGACGAAAAACGCAACGAATTCTTCAATGCCTTTCTAATTGGAGTGACCTTTAGTTTTGGGTGGACTCCTTGTGTCGGACCTGTATTGAGCTCCGTTTTAGCGATTGCAGCTTCTGGAGGAAATGGTGCTCTACAAGGAGCGCTCTTAATGCTGGTGTACACCTTGGGCTTAGCTCTTCCCTTCCTACTCTTGGCCCTGGCTTCAGGCTGGGTCTTGCAACGCTTTGCCAAACTCAAGCCCCATATGGGGACCTTGAAAAAAATCGGTGGTGCTCTCATCGTCTTGATGGGCATCTTGCTGATGCTGGGTAATCTCAACAGCCTAGCATCCCTGTTTCACTAATCTTGAATGATTAAAGGAGAAAAATCATGAAAAAAATTCTTGCACTTAGTATTGCTACACTTAGCATCGTCACTTTAGCTGCTTGTTCTGGACAAAAGTCTGATTCAAATATGAAAAAGACAGACAATAGTAGTATGATGAAAAAAGACGATATGAAAAAAGATGACATGAAAAAAGACGATATGAAAGATTCATCTATGATGTCTGACAGCAGTTCTAAAATGAAAGACGATAAGATGAAATCGAGCGATTCAGAGATGAAGGATGACATGAGTGACTCATCTGACATGAAATCAGACCAATAAAGGACAATAGGAAGAGGAGGTCGTCTGCTTGGGCGACTTTCTCCCTATTTAAAGAGGAGGACGACATGAAAAAAATAGCCTTAATAGCGACAGGACTTTTCTGTGTAGGATTGTTAGGGGCTTGCTCCGACCAGGGGATGGAGTCATCCAATAAAAGCGAGACTAAGCAGACAGCCAAAACGGGAGGTTCAGAGCAAGCTGGCAAGAAGGTTCAGGATTTTAGTCTGCAAGGAGTAGACGGCAAGACCTACCGTTTATCAGATTACAAAGGGAAGAAAGTCTATCTCAAGTTTTGGGCTTCCTGGTGCTCAATCTGTCTTTCAACATTAGGTGACACAAATGATTTAGCAAAGGCAGAGGAGGGTAAAGATTATGTAGTTCTAACTGTTGTCGCTCCGACATTCAATGGGGAAAAATCAGCCGATGACTTTAAAAATTGGTACCAGGCTTTGGACTACAAAGATTTCCCAGTCTTGATGGACAGTAAGGGCGACTTGCTCAAAGAGTATGGGATTCGCTCTTATCCATCTGCTCTCTTTATTGCGAGCGATGGAACTCTCGCCAAGACCCATATCGGCTATATGAGTAAGGAAGACATCGTCCAGACTCTAAAAGAAATGAAGTAAGGAGGACATAAAATGGAAACAAAATGGAAACTTATTTCCGTTCTTTTAGTGGGCCTGCTTTGTTTTGGACTCTTTTTCCTTATTAAAGGATCCATATCCTTGGATACATCAGATGCGATGACTGAGCAGATCAAAAAAGCGTCCATGAGTCAGACACCAGTAGCAAACAAAAAGAAGGAAGAAAAAGTCAATCCAGAAGACCAACGAGAAATCTATCTAGCTGGTGGTTGCTTCTGGGGTGTGGAAGAGTATTTTTCCCGTGTTCCAGGCGTCATTGATGCCGAATCAGGTTATGCTAATGGTAAAGGGGATACCACCAAGTATGAACTGGTCAACCAAACAGGGCATGCCGAAACGGTACACATCACCTATAATGTCAAGAAGGTTTCTCTGAAAGAGCTGCTTCTACATTATTTCCGGATTATTGATCCAACATCAAAAAACCGTCAAGGAAATGATCAGGGCAGTCAATATCGGACAGGAGTTTATTACACCGATCAAGCAGATTTGCCAACCATAAACCAAGTATTTGAAGAAGTGGCGAAGAAATATGATAAGCCTTTGGCTGTAGAAAAAGAAAAACTTGCTAATTATATCAAGGCAGAAGACTACCATCAGGACTATCTACAGAAACATCCGAATGGCTATTGTCACATTGATGTGAATCAAGCTTCTTATCCAGTTATTGATGCTAGTCGCTATTCAAAGCCGAGCGATGAAGAGATTAAGAAGAAGTTATCGCCCGAAGAATATGCAGTGACGCAAGAAAATGATACAGAGCGTGCTTTTTCTAACCGCTATTGGGATAAGTTTGAAGCAGGCATCTATGTAGATGTCGTAACAGGAGAACCCCTCTTCTCCTCAAAAGATAAATTTGATTCTGGTTGTGGTTGGCCAAGCTTTAGCCGGCCGATCAGTCCGGATGTGGCAACCTACAAGGAAGATAAGAGTTTCAATATGACTCGGACAGAGGTTCGGAGTCGAGTAGGAAATTCCCATCTAGGCCACGTCTTTACTGATGGACCTAAGGAAAAAGGTGGGCTTCGTTACTGCATCAATAGTTTATCAATCAAATTCATTCCTAAAGCAGAGATGGCAGAAAAGGGCTACGGCTATTTGTTGGACTATGTCTGAGACTTTTTGCGACCTACTTTGATATAATGAGTATAATAAGAGTAAGTAGGTGAAACACATGTATTCAATCATGATTGTAGAAGACGAAGAGCTGGTTCGGCAGGGACTTACTTCTTTAGTGAATTATGAACAGTTTGGGATGAAAGTCATTGACGAAGCGGAGAATGGGCGAATAGCTTGGGAAAAATTTCAAGCACAACCGGCTGATCTTCTCTTGACTGATATCAATATGCCACAGATGAATGGCTTAGATTTGGCCCAACTGGTCCGAGAGAAAGCTCCGTCCTGCCATATCATCTTTCTAACAGGCTATGATGATTTTGAGTTTGCTCGGAAAGCCATTCGACTCGGAGCAGATGACTATCTCCTCAAGCCCTTTTCAAAAGCGGATATTGAAGAGATGCTGGGGGAAATCAAGAATAAGCTAGACGAGGAACGAAAGAAAGCCCAGGTTGAATCTTTGGTGGAACAGGGGCATTCGACAGAGTTGGAAGAGGCTATCCATTCCCGCTTAGCGGATTCCCAATTGACTCTCAAGGACTTGGCTCCTCAACTGGGTTTTAGTCCTTCTTATCTGAGTGTCCTAATCAAGAAAAAATTGGGCCTCCCTTTCCAAGAATACTTGATCCAAGAACGGATGAAAAAGGCCAAACTTTTACTCTTGACGACCGATCTCAAGATTTATGAGATTGCAGATCAGGTTGGCTTTGAGGATATGAACTATTTTTCTCAACGCTTTAAACAAGTAGTCGGCGTAACCCCAAGACAATACAAAAAAGGAGAGCATGAATGAAACGATACCCTTTGCTGATTCAGCTGATTGTCTATGTATTTGTCTTCATTCTCTTGCTCTTGGGTTTAGTCGGTAGTCTCTACTATCAAACTAGCTCAGCAACCATTGGCCAACTGACGGAGCGGACAACCCGCAATAGTATCAACCAGAGTAGTCAGTTTATCACCTCCTATCTGAAAAAATTGAAGCAGACCACCTCGATCCTCAGCAAAGAAGAGAGCATTCGTCAGTTTGCTCAAGACAAGGAGGTAAGCCCAGAAGCCGTTCAAAGTCTGATGCGAACCATTATTGAGACAGACCCAGATCTGGTTTCGGCTGTCTTGGTGACCAAGGATGGACGCCTCGTTGCTACGGATTCTCAAATTAGCATGCAGACCTCAACGGATATGATGAACGAAAGCTGGTATCAGGAGGCTATCAAAGAGAGGGGCATTCCTGTTTTGACGCCAGCCCGGAAGGAATCCTTGTCTTCAGAGAAGGACAAGTGGGTGATTTCTATCACCCAGGAAGTGGTGGATGATTCTGGTCAAAATCTAGGAGTTTTGCGCCTAGATATTGGTTATCAAAGTCTAGAGGCTTATCTAGATCATCTTCAGTTAGGAAAAAAAGGCTTTAGTTTCATCGTCAATCAGAAGCATGAATTTGTCTACCATCCTAAAAAGACAGTCTATTCTTCCAGTCAGGAAATGCAGGCCATGCAACCCTATATTGCTGTCAAGGATGGCTATGCCCAAAAGGGGCAGAACTTTGTCTACCAAATTGCTATACCAGAGAGTGATTGGACCTTAATTGGAGTGGCTTCTCTGGAAGGTCTCCAGATGCTTCAGTCACAGATGCTTTATTCCTTTATAGGTTTAGGGGTTCTCGTCCTCATCATGTGCTGGCTGGGAATCTGGTTCATTCTGCGCTTGTGGATTAAACCTCTACAAGATTTGCAGACAGTCATTTTGAAAATAGGAGCTGGTGATTCCCACTTGCGGGCGACCACCAAGGGATCGCCTGAATTGGTAGATCTTGCTCAAGCCTTCAACCGTATGTTGGATAAAATTGAAAACCTTATGCAATTGGTTAAAGAAGAGGAACAAAATGCACGACGCTATGAACTGCGAGCTCTTTCAGCCCAGATCAATCCACATTTCCTCTATAACACCTTGGATACCATTGTCTGGATGGCTGAGTTTAATGATGGTCAGCGCGTGGTTGACTTGACTAAGTCCCTAGCCAAATATTTCCGCCTTGCTCTCAATCAAGGACAAGAACAAATTAGTCTTCAGGACGAAATAGACCATGTGCGCCAGTATCTCTTCATTCAGAAACAACGGTATGGGGATAAGTTGAATTATGAAATTTTAGAAGAGGAGATGTTGGGAGATTATCAGCTTCCTAAGCTGGTCCTACAACCCTTAGTAGAGAATGCCATCTATCATGGCATCAAGGAGATGGATCGGCCGGGCATGATACGAGTCACTTCGGAAATCAAAGAAGAACAAGTGGTCCTGACGATTTACGATAATGGACGAGGCTTTGCCTTGTCTGAGTCGACAGACCAAACCCTTCTTCGACTAGGAGGCGTTGGTTTGAAAAATGTGGATCAACGCTTGCGGTTACAGTTTGGGACTAGCTATCATATGGAGATTGATTCTAAGGCTAATAGCTATACGAAAATCACTCTTTATTTGCCCCTCACATCATGTGATGAACATTCATAGGAGAGTGGGACAGAAATCGGTAATTCGTTAGAATTCGATTTCTTTGTCCCACCTCCGCACAGTTGAGTAGGGCTGTAAAAGCTGATGAAATCAGCGTAGTAGAGCCCACTCAACCACTGCGTCTTGTTCGACAATCCAAAAACAATTGAGAGGCTAGGACTTTTGTCCCAGCCTCTTTGTCTTCAATCTGAAATCTCAAGTTTATGACTTGAGATTTTTTATCTAAAACGTCTAAGTGATTCTAGCATTTCAGTTCTACTTATTAAGTTATATTGTTTGTTACTCAACAGATTTCAGAGCTTCGAGCATATTGACTTTTTAAAATGTTGGTTCACAAAGATCCCCAGGCCTGTCAGAATGACAATGACTACAAGTGTTGGAACGGCGTAGATGAGCCAGCCAAGACCTGGATTGAACATGGTATTGTCTGGAGTGATAACATCTACCATGTATCGATGCAGTCCCAATCCAACTCCGAATCCCACCAAGATATCAATGAGTGAAAGATAAATTGTTTCTCGATAGATGTAGAGCGTCACTTCTTTATCAAAGAAACCTAGAACCTTAATAGTTGATAATTCGCGAACACGCTCTGCCACATTGATATTAGTTAGGTTGAAGAGAACTACTAAAGCAAGGAGTATAGAAACACTAATCAATACTGCCATAACACAGTTAAGTGAGTTGACAATTGTCTTAATTTGTGATTTTTGACTTGTATTCTGAACAACGCCTGTTACATCATCAAGCTTCATAAATTGAATTGCTATTTTCTCAATATTTTTATCTGAGTGATTCTTCAGTGTAAGAATATTAGCATTCTGATTAGCTTTTTCACCGAAAGCATTCTTATAAGTCGTTTCATTCATAAAGATGAAGTGTCCCATGTACATCTCAGAAATCCCAGCAACTTTGAGTTTAATGTCCTTGTCCTGACTATTTTGAACGGTTAAATAATCACCTACAGAAACACCGGCTAGCTCTGCCAACTTCTCAGAGATAATAATCCCTTTGTCTGTCAAATCTAGTTTCTGACCAGTTTTGCGATCATTGAGTTTGATGTAATTTTGAAGCATGCTACCTTGGCAACGGCCTTTGTTCTCTTTCAATTTAAAGAAATAGAAGCTGAAAATCTGATCTTTGCAACACAGAGTGGGGAGCTTTCGGTAACCCAAAAAGGAGAATTATATGAGCTGAATTTCCCAGTATATGCTATGCATCAAGTTCCAGTTACAAGTGATATGGAAGAAGCAATCGGTGTCCGTCCGCTTGAGGCTTAGCTTGGAAGAGACCTGGTCTGTATCCTCCCTCATGAAAATGATGTCATTGCTGCGACTCCAGATTTTAACAAAGTCAAATCTTTAGATGGTCTACTCTTAAATATCACTGCTAGAGGGGGAAAATACGATACTGTTACACGAAGTTTTGCTCTCAAAATAGCCATTGAGGAGGATCCAGTCTGTGGCTCTGGGCATTGTCATGTCATTCCTTTGTGGGCTAACAAGTTGAAAAAAAGAGAATTTAAGGCATATCAAGCTTCTGAGCGAAGTGGGCTCCTTAGTTGTCGTATAGAAGGAGATAGGATTTATCTTGCGGGGAAAGCTGCCCTCTATAGCCGTGGAGAAATTTATGTAACAGACTAGGGTTAGTCTTGTTAAAAATGGAAGTATTACCAATAACAATTAAAGTAATAATCCAAACAAAAGCTGTCTAGCTCAGCTAGGCATTTTAAATTTTTTCATATTTTTTGAAGAATTTTCAGAAAAAACTTGACAATTTTGAAAATAAGCGTATGATAGGAGTGTGAACTTTGAAATAGTAATTTTACTATATTAATCTATGTCGACTATGGTTGATTTGTGAAAAGACTAAATAGTTCTATTAACTATTCTTTAGAGCGTTGCGTCCGAAAGTCATTCCTGACACGGCTCTTTAAAAACAAAAGGAGAAGATTATGAAAACAGAACCGATTCATC
>OGIU01001013.1_pt1 | contig 14595 bp, 12 predicted proteins | sample 1571791 | NCBI WGS metagenome assembly OGIU01 (sample SAMEA2582104, study PRJEB24529) | metagenome | biome: Human gut stool | place: China | collected 2011
CGTATCATCACTGATCGTCACGTTGCCGGAAACAATCTGCCATTCCTTAAAGCGATAGCCACTGTTTGGAGTTACGGTCAGCGTGATTTTCCCGCCCATCGTTGCAGAAGCCGGAGCAGCAGATGCAGATCCGTTCCCATCGTTTTCTACAGTCACGTTGTAAACAGTCAGGTCATAGTAGAGTTTCAAGGTCACAATATCTGCCGCACTGCTGATCTTTTTTAATGTACCACTGGTAACACTTCCCGCTACATCCGGGTTATAAGTGTAGCCTGTGTAGATTTTCGGCTCGGCGGTAACATTCGCGCCGATTTTGTCTCCAAGTTTCTCTGTTTCTTCCAGCATATAACCATTGTTACCGGCCTTGTAATGCTCCACAATATAGTTTACCGTATCGCCGGGGATAATTGGCGTGGTGTTCCGCGTCCACTTTGCATAGAACTCCTTGTTGCCCATGTCGGCGCTGCTAATCTCCGTAACAGGCGCACCGGAAAAATCGCTGTCTGCATACCAACCTTCAAATGTATACCCGTTTCTTATTGGATCATCAATTTTATTTATTAATGTATCTTTTCCTACTGAAAAATATGCTTTATTTATATCTACGTTATCTTTTTGATGACCACCATTAAAATCAAATGTAACAACTGATTCTTCATTATTATACAATTTAATTACATGAATAAATTCTTTACCAGTTAAAGTATCTGTAAGTATAATTTTATAATCTCCTACAGGTAAGTTTGGATTATCTATTCCAATAATCATTTGATTTTGCATTTCTAAAACTTCAAAATACATATCATCTTCTGATACTTCCTGTCCATCTACCCCTAAAATTTTATAATCAAATATTGGAGTGTATTCTAGTAAATTATCATTTATATCTTTAAATACTAAATTATAAACTTCTTCTCTATAAGTACTTAAATCAATTCTATTTTCTCCTTCTATTTCCACTTTATCTAATTTAGGCTTATCTGTAACTCTAGTAATCCATTGTTTTTTATTATCAACATTTTCACACTTTAATTCATACATTGTTTGATTCCAATATGGCTTAAACATTACTTGTCCAGTAGAATTATTAGATGCAGAAATATATTTATGATCTACTAATATCATTCCTGAAGTTTGTGCATCCTTTCCCTCTGTTCTTAATTCAAGTGTTCCATTTAATGCACCTTCTACATTGATTGATCCACTTTCAGAAAAAATTATCTTTGATGAATTTTCACCTAAAAGGTTACCTTTAATATCTAATGTATTTGTTTTAGCTGATATATCTAATTTACTATCTCCTAATAAACTTAAACTTCCATTAACTTCATCAAAATTAGATTCGTCATTTATTTTAATACTACTATTGTTTAATGTAATGTCTTTAAAACCTAAAATAGTTGTTCCAGCCATACCATTATAATTATTTAAAGTTAAATTAGCTTGCCCAAGATTACTTGCTTTCTTAAAACTATTAGCAAAAATATTTCCAATACTAATATTAATATTTCCATTTACACCACCATTTACTCCATTGGCATAAATATCTTCTAATATTTTAACTCCACTATTTAGCTTTAATGTTACATTTCCAGTATAATTCCCTGTATAACTTCCAGTATAAATATTTTCAAAAATAGTATTTTTTCCTGTTGTATTATCTACTACTAATTCTGAATCATTATTATTTATACTTTCAGATGAACTACCATATACTGTTGGCCAACTCTTTTCTGTTGAACTTTCAACTGAAACATTATTCATAACTAACTTATGACCATTTAAAAATATTCCTCTATTATCTACAGACACTCCTGGAAAAGACCATGCAAAATTTTTAAGTACAACATCCGCTTCTAATTGAAATGAAGTTCTAGAGTTTAATGTAGCATCTGTTCCTTCCATACCTTCAATAGTAATATTCTTTTTACATATAAATGGAGCTGCTCCATCACTTCCTTGCCCAAGAATAGTTACATTTCCATTTAAAACAATTGTATCTCCGTCCTTTGCTTGTTCATAAGCAGTACTAAAACTTTTATATGGATTACTTTCAGATCCATTTTCTACTCCATCATGAATTTGTTTAACATATATTTTTTTCCCAGTACTTTGATGATTCTCTAATAAAACACTTTTATTAACTTTACCTTCGGCATACCATACTTCTGCACCATTAGCTATAGTTATATTGTTAGCCAAAACTGTAATTACACTTGATGCTGCTAATACTTTTTTACTATATTTTTTCATATGATTAATTACTATATATCAAAATATAATTTATATTTTGATATATATCCCCCTTTCTTATAATTTAAACTATATATACTCAATATTTTTATATTCGTTAAGTCTAACAATATCTGAATATTTTTCTATAGTTAATTTTTAATCACTCGTTAATGATCTTTATGCTATGCTTACCTGTACTCTGTTATCAAGCTCATTATACCCCATATTATGTTTAGGTTATAAACTTACATATTCAATTTTTATATAATATTTTAACTTGGTAAACTTATTATAAATTCAGAACCATTATTAATTTCACTATAAACTTCTATTTCTCCTCCATGAGCATTTACTATTGATTTTGCTATTGTAAGTCCTACTCCAGCTCCTTTCTCATTAGAACCTCTTGATTTATCTAATCTATAAAAACGTTCAAATATATTTTTGTATTCACTTTTTGGTATACCAATTCCACTATCTTTAATACTTATATTGATACTATTATTTTTCTTAAAAACTTTAATATATATCTCATTATTTCCATTATTATATTTAATAGCATTAGATAATATATTTATAATTACTTGAGCAAATTTTTCTTTATCAATTAATGCCTCTATATTTTCTAATTGATATTTAACTACTATATTTTTTTCCAGAGCTTTACCTTCGTAATTATAAGCAATAGATTTTATGTAATTTTTCAAATTAACTATTTCTTTATTTAAATTATCTTTTCCACTATCAAATTTAGCTAACTTTCTTAATTCATCAACAAGATTTGTAATTCTTTTTACTTCTTCATTTATACTATTAAGCCTTTCATTAGTAGGTTCCCAAATCCCTACAATAATTGCATCTAAATGACCTTTTATACTTGTAAGTGGTGTCCTTAGTTCATGAGCTATATCACCAGTTAATTGCTTTCTTAAATTTTCTTGATCATTTAACTCATTGGATAACTTATTTATAGAATTTATCAAATCATCAATTTCCATTATATTACTCTTGTAATTTAATTTATTTTTATAATTTCCCTCACCTATATATTTTGTCATTTTTGAAACCTTAGAGATAGGTTTAGCTATTGATCTGGATATTATTATTGAAATTATTATAATACTGGATATTGAAATAACTCCTATTATAATTATAATCCTATTTATAGCATTAAAAAATTCAACATCATTTTCCATATAATAAGTAGATGCATAATGACCTATATATGCATACCCCACTAAAATATTACCCTCATCATCATTAATATCAACTTTTAACTCTTCAAAATAATTATCCCATTGCTTTTCTATACTTTTCATATTTTTACTTATATCATTTAAAGTTTTATCTGATAATACTTTTTCATCTTCAAATACACTCCATACCTTATTATCATTTTTATCATATATTTCAATTGCAATACCTTTTCTAATGGCTTCTATTCCTAAATTCTCTATAAACTCAGTGTTCCAACTTTCATTTGTATATAGGTTTTTTAAGTCAAATTCAATTAAGTGATTTACTTCTACTTTATTGCTATCATCAACATACTTTTCAAAAGAATATTTAAAAATTGTATTAACAAACAACTTTATTGATAAAATTGTTGCAATCATAATAAGTGTGAAAGATATTATAAGTTTGCTATTTATTGACTTTAATTTACTTTTGTAATCCAAACCTATATCCTACCCCATAAACAGTTTGAATTATTTTAGGATTCCTTGAATCCTCTTCTATTTTTTGTCTTAAATTTTTTATATGGCTGTCTATAGCTCGATCACCTTTTTCATAATATCCTTCAATAGTACTTTCTAGTAAATTTTCTCTTGAATATATTTTTTTAGGATTATTTATTAATGTAAGTAATATTTTATATTCAGTATTTGTTAATATAACTTCTTTTCCCTTAACCTTAACTTCATGAGTTGAAGTATTTACTTCTAATTCTTCCCCATACTTTATTATTTCATTGTCATAACTAGTAATATTGCATCTTTTCAAAACTGCTTTAACTCTTAATATTAATTCACTTATATTAAAAGGCTTACAAATGTAATCATCGCACCCTAAATGAAATCCATCAATCTTATCTTCATCTTCAATTTTAGCTGTTAACATAATTATAGGAACTTCTGATTTACTTCTTATATATTTACATATTTCTTCCCCACTCATATATGGAAGCATTCTATCTAATATTATTAAATCATATTTTTTTGAATTTATTTTATCTATAGCACTTTTACCATCATAAGCAACATCTGCATAATATCCTTCATTATCTAAAAAAGCCTTTATAAATTCACATATTTTTTCTTCATCATCAACTATTAATATATTAGTCATTGTTACCCTCCAAAAAGTTTTTTCTTTTATTTTATAACTATTTTTTTATAACATTTAAAAAGTTGCCCTTAAATATATCTTAAAGACAACTTTTTATAACTATTATATTCCTAAAAGTATTTTTGCAAAAGCAAAATAAACAATTAATGCAAAGGCATCTACTATTGTTGTAATAAGAGGACTTGCCATTATTGCTGGGTCTAAGTTTAGTTTTTTTGATATTATAGGTAAAATTCCTCCTACAACTTTAGCTAACACTATAGTAAAAAATAAACTTGCACATACTGTAAGTGAAACCATAAATCCTGCACTAGTAAATAAATATAACCTTAAGAAATTAACTGATGATAAAATACTAGCAACAACTATACTTACTTTAAATTCTTTAAATATTACTTTAAAAATATCTTTTGTTGTTATTTCTCCAAGTGCTAATCCTCTTATAATCAACGTAGATGATTGAGAACCTGAATTTCCACCAGTATCCATAAGCATTGGAATAAATGATGCTAATATTACTACTGATTGAAGAACATCTTCAAAACCTTGAATTATTGCTCCAGTAATTGTTGCTGATATCATTAATATTAAAAGCCATATTATTCTATTTTTTGCTAATGTCCAAACTGAAGTTTTTAAATATAGTTGTTCAGTTTTCTCAATAGTATCCATCTTTTGTTTAGATTTTTTATCTAAATGTTGACTTAATTCACTCATTTTGTTTTCTTGAACTGCTCTTAATAATTCTTGTGCCATAATTTCCTCCTTTAGAGTTCATATATACACAAGTAAATTAGTAAGATTATTTAAATTTAAAACATTGTGCCATATATGAACTACTTATCCTATTTAATATTTTTATTTCATTATTTCCTAAAGGTATATCATCCATATAAATCACACTCCTTAATAAGTTTACTTCTTAAGTTTACAAAACAATTGTGGAGAAATTATGAGCTTTTTATTTTAATTCTAGCTGATTTTTCATCTATATTATACAACCTGCTAATAACATTATTGATTAAAACTATTCCTAGCATCTGTATTCATAACCTATACTACTAATATTTACGTATATATAACTCTTTGGAGTTTAAAAATTTCTTTCTTACAAAGTTATGACATAAATTTATTGCACTTTCTATATTTTGAGTCAAATTCCCCAAAACTCTTAATACAAATCCACTTACTTCAAGTTCTGATATTCCAAAATAAATTGGCAAATTTAAATTATTAATATTATTTCTTAAATCCTCAAGAATTTCCACATTAATATTTTTATTTATTACAAGTAATGTTCCAAAATTTTCATAGCCTTCAAAAAAACATAATTTAGTAACATCATCTTTTCTTGGATTTATTAATAAATTATCTAATAGAACTATTTTATTATTTACATATACTTTTGTTTTCAACTGAACACTACTATATTGAAATTTTTCTCCTTCTTTTGACCATCCTGATGTAATTCCATCACTATATATTAGTGTTGAACTTTCATCCATATAAATATTGTTTACCTGCTTATAAATTGCATCTTTATAAAGTATTACACTATCTGTTATATACTCTAAGATGCTATTTTTATGTAAATTTATTAACGTTTCTTGTTCAACTTTCTCTCCATGTACACATTTATATACTTTTGTAGAAGCTTGTGTTGTTATAATTGATCTTGCATCTTCCTTTAGATTAATGCTGTATTTATATTTTTCACCTTCAACATATCCTCCTCCAAGGCCAACTATAAAATAAGTTGAAATTTTTTCACTATCAAGATGAATGGTTGGAGATAATTTTATTAGACCATCAAATCTTTTTTCACTTATAACAGTTTTATCATTCTTTTTCTCCAATACTATTTCAAATTCTCCTGCATATTTACTGTTACTCATATTAATTAATTCCTTCTAATAAACAATTCTTTTTAATCCATGATAAAACTTCATTTACACCTTCATCCTTTTTTAAATTAGTAAATATAAATGTCTTTTCTTTTCTAAATGTTAATGTATCTCTTCTCATAACATCTAAATCTGCTCCAACATAAGGAGCTAAATCTATTTTATTAATGATAAATAAATCACTCTTTATCATTCCTTGCCCTGCTTTTCTTGGAATCTTTTCTCCTTGTGCCACATCAATTATGTAAATAGAAAAATCCACTAAATCTGGACTAAATGTTGCCGCTAAATTATCTCCACCACTTTCTAAAAAAATAATATCTAAATCATTAAATCTCCTTTTCATTTCTTCTATAGCAGCAAAATTCATTGATGCATCTTCTCTTATTGCTGTGTGTGGGCATCCACCTGTCTCTACTCCAATAACTCTATCTTCACTTAATACAGAATTATTAACTAAAAATTTAGCATCTTCTTTTGTATAAATATCATTGGTAATAACTGCAAACTTATATTCATCTTTTGCTAATCTAGTTATTCTTTCTATTAATAAAGTTTTTCCACTTCCAACAGGCCCACCTACCCCTATTATTACTGATTTTTTCATATATCTCACCCTTTATCATATAACTAATTGTAATACTTTATTTTTTCAATGTTTAAGACATAAATAATCTAAACTCTAATATTTCATGATTTATCTGAGCTAATTCAATGCCTGGAATACTTGCTCCAAAAAAACTATAATCTAAGTTTTTAATATTTTGATATAAAACTTTAAAACTCTCACTGCATTTTTTTAGAATTATCTGACCATCTTTTTGTCCTAATGGTATAGCCCTAACACCATTTTGAATAAGCGTTGAAATTGTACTATACATATGAAAAACTATAGTTTCTTCTTCATTAAAATTTAAAGAATACATAAGTAATCCAAAAACTATAGCAGGATGCCCAAACGCCTTCTTTTCATTAATTTTTTCTTCATACTCTTTTAAAATATCACTATCATATAAATCAAGAAATAACTTAATCATTCTGCTAGCTATAAGTTTTGAGCCATTTCTAGTTTCTTTAGCTATAGTTTGAACCGTAAGCATTCTATCAAGTTCTAAAATTTTTTCAAATTCATTTTTATTTAAATATTCATATAACATCCTAATTGCTAACCCATCGCTATAAATAAATACATTATTTAAAAATACATCAATATATTCTTTTAAATTCTCTGAATTTGTAATTTTATTATTTCTTAAATAACTCTCCATACCATATGAATGATTAAAAGAACCTATAGGAAAGTTAGAATCACATATTTGTATAACACGTAATACATTTATGATATTATCTTCATTACTTTTAATGTGTGTGTGCAAATTCAACATGTTTAAATGCCTTTTTTAAAATTATATTTTCTCTAGAATAATTAATATTATCCCTTTTTAATTCTTCCTCTACTAACCTATCATATTGAATTATCATTTTATTATCTTCAAATTGTGCTTGAAGATGCCTATTACCTAAAGCATGCGCTATTATTCCCATTTCAGTCATACTTGAAGGTTTAATAATTAATACATCTTCACTATTAACTTTCACCACTATAATCTTCTTATCTTCGTTATAAAGAATATCACCATCTTTTAACTTTTCATTGTTTTCTAATGTTATTCCATACTCTCTATTATGATCTGAAGTTACCCTTAGAATTCTTTTAAGCATATCTTCGCTATTTAAGTATATTGTTTCAACATGATATCCATTTAAATCATCTATTTCATTAATATTTCCTATTACCTCATTAAAAATCATTCTCAGTTCCTCCTAAAAGATTTAAAAAATTTATATTAAATCTATTTTTTTTATTTAGAATAAGAAGTATCTTTGTGCCAATGGCAATTCTTTTGCTGGTTCGCAAGTTATTAACTTTCCGTCTACAGTAACATCATAAGTTTCTGGATCAACACCAAGCTTTGGAGTTGCATTATTTAACTTCATATCTTTCTTTGTTAAATTTCTTATTCCGCCTACTGGTAATACTAACTTTTGTAATCCTAATTCTTCTTTTATGCCATGCTCATATGCGTATTTAGAAACAAAAGTTGCAGAAGTTGGATATTTTGCTTTTCCATATGCAGCAAAACAATCTCTATAAAATTCTGGCTGACACGTTGGAATAGATGCATTTGCTTCTCCTATTATTGATTTATTTACCATACCACCTTTAATTACCAGATGTGGTTTTACACCAAAGAATTGTGTATCCCAAAGTACTAAATCTGCCATTTTCCCTACTTCTATGGAACCTACATATTGTGATATTCCTTGTGCTAATGCTGGATTTATTGTATATTTTGCAATATATCTTCTCACTCTATTGTTATCATTTTCTTCAGAGTCACCTTCTAATATTCCTCTTTGTCTTTTCATCTTACTTGCAGTCTGCCATGTTCTAGTAATAACTTCACCTATTCTTCCCATAGCCATTGCGTCAGAACTCATAATACTAAATACACCCATATCTTGTAATATATCTTCCGCTGCAATTGTTTGATGTCTTATTCTAGAATCTGCAAATGCAATATCTTCTGGAACTTTAGAATCTAAGTGATGACATACCATTAACATATCTAAATGTTCTGCAATTGTATTTATAGTAAAAGGTTTAGTTGGATTAGTTGATGCTGGTATTACATTAAGTTTAGAAGCTACTTTTAACAAATCTGGTGCATGGCCCCCACCTGCTCCTTCAGTATGATATGTATGAATTGTTCTTCCTGCAATTGCTTCAATTGTATGTTCTACAAATCCACCTTCATTTAATGTATCAGTATGTACTGCAACTTGAACATCATATTTATCCGCTGTTTTTAATGAGTAATCTATTGCAGATCTTGTTGCTCCCCAGTCTTCATGAACCTTAAGGCCACAAGCACCTGCTTCAATTTGCTCTGCTGTAACCCTTATATTAGCTCCACTACCTTTTCCTAAAAAGCCAAGATTTATTGGAAAGCTTTCTGCAGATTGTAACATACGATGAATATTCCACTTTCCTGGTGTTGAAGTAACGGCATTAGTTCCATCAACAGGGCCTGTTCCTCCCCCTATAAGTGTTGTTATTCCTCCTTCCAGTGCAGCATTAACAACATCTGGGCTTATATAATGCACATGAGTATCTATACCACCTGCAGTTATTATCCTGCCTTCTCCAGCCAATGCTTCTGTACTTGGTGATACTATAAAATCCACATCATCCATAGTATAAGGATTACCACCTTTACCGATAGCTAAAATCTTTCCATCACGAATACCAATATCAGCTTTATATATTCCTGTATAATCTACAACAGTGGCTCCTGTAATGATAAGGTCTGCAACCATAGGATTTTCTCTGCTTTCAATTGCATTTTGTCCCATTCCATCTCTTAAAACCTTACCACCTCCAAATTTACATTCATCACCATATCCTGTATAATCTTTTTCAATTTCAATAATTAAATCTGTATCTCCTAACCTTATTTTATCTCCCTTTGTTGGTCCAAATAATTCTAAATAACGATGTCTATCAATTTCAAAACTCATTATTCTTTTACTCTCCTTCCATCTAAGTATCCATCAACTAAATTACGCAAACCGTAAACTCTTCTAACTCCACCAATATCTATTAAATTTATTTCTTTTTTATCTCCAGGTTCAAATCTAACTGCAGTACCAGACGGAATGTCTAATCTCTTTCCATAAGCTTTTTCTCTATCAAACTTTAAGTAATCATTTACTTCGTAAAAATGATAGTGAGAACCTATTTGTATAGGTCTATCACCGGTATTTATCACCCCAAGTTTTATTGCTTCTTTTCCTTTGTTATATTCTATAGTTCCTTCTTTTATAATAAATTCTCCAGGTATCAATTATGTCTATCTCCTTTCTTAACGTATTGGATCATGTACTGTAACTAATTTAGTCCCATCTGGAAATGTTGCTTCAACTTGAACTGTATGAATCATTTCAGGTATACCTTCCATTACATCGCTTTTACTTAAAATTTTTGTACCATAGTCCATTAAATCTTTTACTTCTCTACCTTCTCTAGCACCCTCTAAAAGCTCATTAGTAATTAACGCTACAGATTCAGGATAATTTAGCTTTAAGCCTTTCTCTTTTCTTCTCCTTGCAACATCTGCAGCAACAACAATCATAAGTTTTTCTCTTTCTCTGTCTGTTAAATGCACTTGTTTTTTTCCTCCCTTTTCATATTACCTTATTAAATATTATGTATTATTTGTAATTTTCTAATTAAGATACATAAATTTAAAAATTAGCATAAAAAAATAAAAAACGTTAAATATATTTATACAAGATTTCACTTACTAAATACATTTAACATTTTTTTAAATAAACCCACGCAAATTCAAAATTATGAATTTGGTGGGTTTTGTTGTGTAAACTAAGCGTAACACTTATAGCCTAGAATATTTTTAGTTAAATCCGGTTGTGCTTAAAGTTTATTTGTTCTTACAAATTTTAAATAAAAATCATATGAAAAATCTTCTTCATTAAGTCTATACTTTTCAGGTAAATCAGGACCACAACTATTTGAACCAATACCACTTTGCTTATAATCAACAATTAAATAAGTTGAATCTTCTTCATTTAAATCAAAATTATGATTTGTATTAGTTAATTGCTCAACAGAAAAATGTGAGACATTAAATGCAAAATCATTTTCAGATAAAACATATATCTTTCCACAATCATTCTTAACAGATACTTCTCTACAGAAATGATGACTTCCATTTTCTTGAGGTTTTATATAGTCTTCATGCATTTCAGAAACTGTTGAATTAAATCTTCCTAAGTAGCAACTTGAATTTTTATCTATATAATTTTCATATGGACCAAAACCAAAATAGCTTACATCTTCATATGATTTATTTAATTTAAATTTCACTCCAAAACGTGGTAAATAAGGAGTTTTCATATTTTTATTGGCTTTAATATCACATTTAATTAAACCAGATGAATAAATGCTCCATGTTACCTTAACATCAAGTACTTTTTCTCTATATATTGGAAGTAAGCTTAAGAAACTAGCTATGTCCACTTTATTTGAAAACTCTTTAATTTCAGTATTATATACATATGGCGTAATTTGATTAAAACCAGCCTCAATCCAAAGATTTTTAATTTTTCTATCATTATCTGTAGGTGATCTCCAAATAGAAAATTCCATTGGATTATCTACAAATACTTCTCCTAGTGATTCAATATAATCAAATGTTGCTGTATTTTTATTGTATACAAAATTAAAATTTAAACTTGTGATTTTTATTGTATTAACTTTTTCTTCTATACAAAACTTTTCTTCATTATTACTAATTTCTATTAATTTATTCACAGAGTCTATATTTTTTGCTTCAGTTTCTATAATAAATTGATCATGACCTAATGTAATACCTTTTCTACAAAGAGAATTATCAAATTTTATACTATACTCAAACAATATAGTAGTAATTCCAACAGGTAATTTTGGTATATTTAAATCATACCATTTTTCTTCTTTTGCACTTAAATTTTCTAATTCTAATTTTTCTAATAAGATAAGTTCACCATCTACGCATATTTTATAAGTAACATCTAATAATTCACTAGCATCTTTAAAATCAAGCATATTTTTAAACTTAACTTTTTTATTAGTTTGATTAAATTCTAATGCTCTTATAGGTCTGTTAATATTCTTATATTCTAGTAACCCAGTATGAGGTCTTCTATCAGGATAAACTAAACCATCAACACAGAAGTTTCCATCATGATTTTCTTCTCCAAAGTCTCCCCCATAGCCATATGCTTTTTTGCCATTTTTATTTTCATTCATAACAATAGCATGGTCACACCATTCCCAAACATATACCCCTGCAAATTCATCATGATTTTGCAGTAATTCATCATATTCAATTAATCCTCCAGGCCCATTTCCCATTGCATGTGCATATTCACATAATAAAAATGGCTTGTCTATACCTTTTTCAAAATACTCATTGATTTCATCTATACTTGGATACATACGACTAATAACATCAAGATTGCTAAAGTCATTTTTTCTTTCTTTATTTGCGTAATATGCTCCTTCATAATGTATTGGACGTGAAGAATCTAGCTCTTTAGAATATTTGGCTCCAATTTCAAAGTTAATTCCAAATCCTGATTCATTTCCAAGTGACCACATAAAGATGCAAGATCTATTTCTAAACGGAACTATAGAAGAATCAATTCTATCAACAATAACATCTCTATAAGTTACATCATCAGCTATCATATTATAATTATCTAAATATCCTAAGCCGTATAACTCAACAACACCATGAGCTTCAATATCAGCTTCACTCATAACATAAAATCCATATTCATCACATAACTCATAAAAAATTGGAGCTTTAGGATAATGTGAAGTTCTTATAGAGTTAATATTACATTCCTTCATTAATTTTAAGTCTACAAGCAAATCATCATGATTAACTACATACCCTTTAACAGGATCAGAATCATGGTGATTAACACCTTTTAGTTTTACAGGTACGTTATTAATTTTTAAAACAGAATTTTCTATTTTAACTTCTCTCATACCTATTCTTTCTTTTATAACTTCATTTTCTGTTTCTATTAGTAATGTATATAAATTAGGTGACTCAGCATCCCAAAGTTCTACATCAGTAATATCTATTTGTAAGTTATTATCATTTATGTCTCCAGAAGAAATTATAGTATTATCTGGATTTAATAAAGTATATTTAATATGTGGATTACCAATAGTTGAAAGAATTTTAAGATTTAATTTTCCTTTTTTAGATGATACGTTTACACTAGGAATAATCTTATAATCAACAATTCTTGACTTTGATCTTGTTAGTATATATACATCTCTAAAAATACCCGACATTCTAAATTTGTCTTGGTCTTCGAAATAAGTGCCATCACACCATTTTAAAACTAATACTGTAATAGTATTTTTACCATCAACTAAGAAGTTTGTAATATCAAATTCAGATATGCTATGAGATATTTGACTATAGCCAACAAACATATCATTTATCCAAAAATAAAAACATGAATCTACTCCTTCAAAGTTTATATGGTAATCATGTGATTCAGAATTTATTTTAAAATCAAATTCCTTTTTATAAATTGCACATGGATTATCCTTAGGTACAAAAGGTGGATTATAGGGAATAGGATATTTAACATTTGTATATTGGTTATAATCATAGCCATTCATTTGCCAAACAGATGGCACATCAATTGAATCTGAAAGATTAATTTCGCTAATATTATTAAAGTCTTTAATTAATTGTAGGCTATTGAAATAATTAAATTGCCATTTTCCATTAAGTGAAAAAAAGCTAGTTTGCTTATTTCTATCCTTAATATTAATAGCTTCATCAGTATCAATAAATGGAACATAGTAACTTCTTCTTTGCATCATGTTAATATGCAGTTTATAAAGATTTTCGTGGTATTCGTTTAATAGTGGCATATTTCCCTCCTAATATATTTAATTTAATTATGGTATAATGAATCATAATTATATATAAGTATTTTTTTTAGTATTTTTTCTTGTAATTTAATATTAATATCCAGATTAATCTTTTGAAATAGTTATAAGGTTCTAAAATATGGTATAATGTTTCCATTATAATTTTGTGTTTAATAATAGGGGCCTTATTAAACTTTTATAAATGAGATTGAGAAAAGACTTAATATAAAATCAATTAGTTTTATAGGTTTGGGAGGTATATATGCAAATACTATGGAAAAAATATACTAAAGAAAATTTTGAAATGAATGTAGATGAGTGTGGGATAGAGCAAGGTATTCCAGGCTTTGGCTATAAATATGAAGTGTTAAAAAATGCAGTTATACATTATATAAGTAAGGGAAATGGTACATTTAAATTTAATGATAAGGTATACAACCTAAAACAGGGTGATGTATTTATATTATTGAAAGGAATGAAAGTTGAATATATAGCATCAATAGATGATCCGTGGGAATATTACTGGATAGGTTTTAGTGGGTCAAATGCTAATGAATATTTAAATAGGACATCTATAAT
>OGIU01001032.1_pt1 | contig 14368 bp, 7 predicted proteins | sample 1571791 | NCBI WGS metagenome assembly OGIU01 (sample SAMEA2582104, study PRJEB24529) | metagenome | biome: Human gut stool | place: China | collected 2011
GTGCCTTTTCGGGCAGACCATCTTTCTTTACCAACGGCATCACAGCCAGCTTCACCGGAGCCAGGGCAGCGGGAAGTTTCAATACTACGCGCGTTTCACCATTCTCCAGCTTCTCTTCACAATAGGAAGCAGACATGATGCTGAGGAACATGCGGTCTACACCAATCGAGGTCTCGATGACGTACGGGGTATAGCTTTCGTTGGTTTCAGGGTCGAAATACTTGATGTTCTTGCCGGAGAACTTCTCATGTTGGGACAAGTCGAAATTCGTACGGCTGTGGATGCCTTCCACTTCCTTGAAGCCGAAGGGCATCAGGAACTCGATGTCCGTAGCCGCATTGGCGTAGTGAGCCAGCTTGTCGTGGTCGTGGTAGCGGTAATGGTCGTCGCCGAAGCCCAGCGCCTTGTGCCATTTCAGACGGGTAGCCTTCCAGGTCTTGAACCAGTCGAGTTCCGTACCCGGCTTCACGAAGAACTGCATTTCCATCTGCTCGAACTCGCGCATACGGAAGATGAACTGACGAGCTACGATTTCGTTACGGAAAGCCTTACCAATCTGGGCAATACCGAAAGGAATCTTCATACGACCGGTTTTCTGTACATTCAGGTAATTTACGAAGATACCTTGTGCCGTTTCCGGGCGAAGGTATATCTTCATGGCACCATCGGCAGTGGAACCCATCTCTGTTGAGAACATCAGGTTGAACTGGCGCACCTCTGTCCAGTTCTTTGTACCACTGATAGGACAAACGATTTCTTCGTCAAGGATAATCTGACGGAGTTCGTCCAGATTATTATCGTTCAAAGCCTTGGAAAAGCGTTCATGCAGGGCATCACGCTTGGCCTGGTGTTCCAGCACACGACCGTTGGTACTGCGGAACTGAGCCTCATCGAAAGCCTCACCAAAACGCTTGGCAGCTTTGGCCACTTCTTTGTTTATCTTGTCATCGTACTTGGCAAGCTGGTCCTCTATCAACACATCGGCACGATAACGTTTCTTGGAATCGCGGTTGTCAATCAAAGGGTCATTGAAAGCGTCCACGTGTCCGCTGGCTTTCCAGATAGTGGGGTGCATAAAGATAGCCGAGTCGATGCCGACAATATTTTCGTGCAGCAGTACCATACTCTGCCACCAGTATTGCTTGATGTTATTTTTCAGTTCCACACCCATCTGACCATAGTCATACACAGCTCCCAGTCCATCATAAATCTCGCTGGAAGGGAACACAAAACCATATTCCTTACAGTGTGATACGAGTTTCTTAAAAACGTCTTCTTGTGCCATTTTCTGTTGTATCTAAATTAATTTGAATCTTATTTTCAGCTAAAAAGCGCCACAAAGATAGGGATTTATATCGTAAGTAGGACACGGAGGGTATTAATTTATCTTATTACCAAATAAAAGAAGAAGCTACCTCATAACTCCGAGGCAGCTTCTTTCCCAATTTTACCCAATTACAATTAATTTACCTAAGCACTACAAATCAACCTAATCACAACCAAGAATAATATTATACTCACCTTCAGCGTTTTATCGTATTAACAGTCTCTTGTGGTTTCAATATGTCATTTGTTTTTTCCACAACTGATACCACATCAACATCAAGTACAGCCTTAATATCCTTGGAAGAGGTTCCAATCAAAAACTTATAATTTCCAGCATCCACTACCCATGAAGAAGAAGCTTCATCATAAGAAACCAAATCCGTAGTGTTCAGTTTCAAAGTGGCAGTAACAGTCTCACCTGGCCTCAATTCCTTAGTTTTGGTAAAAGCTTTAAGTTCTTTTTCCGGTTTGTTCATCTGAAACCTATTGGGAGCGGAGACATAAAGCTGAACAACCTCTTTCCCTGCAAACTTACCAACATTCTTCACATCAATAGAAACAGAATATATACCATTATCAACTTTGACAGACGGATTGACATACTCGAATGTTGTATACGAAAGACCATAGCCGAAAGGATAAGACACTTGCTTTCCGAAACTATCGAAATAGCGATAACCGACAAAAATATCTTCTTCATAATCCGTATAGTCTACATTCTTCACTGAAGAGCTTTTGTCCTCCTTATTCCTCACATCTGTATTAGCCCTAGCATCCATAGGAAAATTGGTCGAAGAAGCAACGTCCATCAACTTGTTCGGGAAAGTCATTGTCAACTTACCCGATGGAGATACCTTACCGCTCAACACATCCGTCACACTATTTCCACCCTCCTGTCCTGCCTGCCAAGCCAGCAAAATAGCATCCGGTAGTTTTTTCCAAGAAGCTGTTTCGATTACACCTCCGATATTCAATACCACCACCACTTTCTTCCCAGCAGCATGGAAAGCTTGGCTGACGGACTTCAGCAGTTGCAATTCTTCCTCACTCAGTTCAAAATCACTGACATTACGGTCTACAAATTCACCGGAAGTACGTCCCAGCGTAACCAATGCAACATCCGCTTTAGCAACTTGTTCTGACAACACCTTTGTAGTAGGGATAAGTTCTGTCGGGCGAGGTACCGGCATAAATCTGGAGAAAGGTTGAGACGGGTCAGGAGTATTTTTCTTATTCTCGGCCTCAATATACTGTTCATAATCGGCCTTCAATGCTTCATCTATCTGGTATCCAGCATTCTTCAAACCATCCAATAATGAGACTGTATAGGCACGGTTCACATTACCTGAACCGGTACCTCCTGCTATGAAATCATAGGAAGTACACCCGAAAAGAGCTATATTTCTGACCTTCCTTTCAAATGGCAAGGTTTCGTTATTATTCTTCAACAAAACCATTCCTTCAGTCGCTGACTGGCGGGTAACTGCTGCGTGCGCCTTCAAATCAGGTTTATTGGAATATTTGTATTCTTTAAAATGAGGAGTTTGGAGAATAAGTTCAAGAACACGCTTCACATTACGATTCAGTATGGATTCATCCAATTTTCCGGATTTCACCCCTTCGATAATCATATCATACTGGTTAGTCCTTCCCGGTTGGAGCATATCATTACCTGCTATCATCTGAGCCACGGCATCCTTCCCTCCAAACCAGTCAGTTACCACCATACCCTCGAAATTCCACTCATCACGCAATAAAGTGGACAGCAAGTCTGTATTCTCAGAAGCATAGGTGCCATTAATATGATTGTAAGAGGACATTACTGTCCATGGTGCCGATTCCTTCACTGCAATTTCAAACCCCTTCAAATAGATTTCCCGTAAGGCACGAGGAGTGATACGAGCATCATTAGCATTCCGATTGGTTTCCTGGTTGTTGACAGCAAAATGTTTGATGGAAGTTCCCACTCCGTTGCTCTGTATCCCTCTGACATATGCAGCAGCTATCTTGCCAGACACTAACGGGTCTTCGGAATAATATTCAAAATTACGCCCGCACAAAGGATTCCGATGGATATTCAAAGCAGGAGCCAGTAAAACATCCGCACCATATTCCAACACTTCATTACCAATTGATTTTCCAACTTCCTCTACCAAATCCTGATTCCAAGTAGAAGCAAGTAACGTACCGATAGGAAAATGTGTACAATAATAAGTAGCAGAATCCCCTTCGCGGATAGGATCTATACGTAAACCTGCAGGTCCATCAGCCAACACAATAGCAGGAATTCCCAAACGGGGTATCGGATAAGTAGTACCTGCTGCACCGGGAACCAACTTCTTTGTAGTGCCAATCACCGTACTGTCACCCGAAGTACCCGCCATTCCAGTACCGATAACCAAATGTGCCTTTTCTTCCAAAGTCATGGCACCAATAACATCCTCAACAGAATCTTTACCCAATTGAGGAGCCGCAGGGCCACAAGCGCTCAACACGCCTGCAGCCAACAGCAAATAAAACAGTTGTTTTTTCATAGCCTAGTCAGATTTATTTAAACAACTTGGGAGCAAATACAGAGAGATAAATACGCCAGCAGGTCCAGACATGTCCACCAGGAGTTTCCATAAACTCATATTTATATCCTTTTTTATCCAAATCAGCGCGATAAGCTGCATTGTTTTTATAAAGAAAATCGTCTTTACCGATACCCAACCAGTAAAGTTTGGGAGCCTTATCAAACTGAACAGCTAACTTTTTGTCCATATCCTGATAAACCGGACTATTTTTCTGACCTGCACTCTGGACATTAAGGGCCGCAGAGAATAAACCTACATAGTCGAACATATCAGGATAGTTCAAAGAAATATTGGCAGAATGAAAACCACCCATTGAAAGCCCCGCAATAGCACGATGAGCTTTGTCCGCTTGTACACGATAATTACTTTCTACAAACGTGATAATCTCAGGGAAATAGGCTTCAAAAGCACCGTCCATGGTTCCATTCTTCATATGGTAAGGTTTATAGTATCCCAGACTACTCTCACCCGGTGCAGCCTCCATGGCAGCATGCCCATTGGGCATCACAACAATCATCGGTTCAGCCTTGCCTTGTGCAATCAAATTATCGAGAATCTGTGCAGCACGTCCAAAAGTTGTCCACTCATCTTCATCCCCTCCCATACCATGCAATAAATAGAGTACCGGATACTTCCTATCACCGGATTGTTCATAACCTGCCGGCGTGTAGATATTGATACGGCGATCCATTTTCATACCATCAGAGTGATACCAACGATGGGCCAATGTTCCATGAGGAACTTTATTTACCTTATATAAATCTGCCTTACCATTCCCTACAATAAACACATTGCTTGTGGTAGCAAAGTCACGATAGACATAAACATTGTTAGGGTCTATAGTCGGCACACCATCTACCATGAATTCATAGCTATAAAGTTCTGAATCCAACGGCTTGGTAGTATAGGTCCAAATTCCTTCTGAATTCTTTGTCATGTCTATCAAACCTGCTCCCACCATACCTCCAATGTGTTGTCCCTCTGCCTTTTCGGCAAAGTCACCGGCAATCTGCACCTTTTGGGCATCAGGAGCCTTAAAGTTAAAAGTCACTGTGTTATCTTTGTTCACAATTGCAGACTCGAGGTCCTGCGCAACAAACAAATTCTGCTGGGCAGACATTTGCAGTCCACAGACTGCCATAAATACTGTCAATAAAATCTTTTTCATTTCAGTTTTTCAATTTAAAGTTTGTTGATTCTAGTTTATTCTATCACTGTAATAATTAGGCGGTGATAACGGTTCATTTGTGGTTCACCATCATCTGTAGCCTCCAGAATCAAGTGAATGGTATCGCCCGGTTTGGCATCAGTCGGAACAGTAAAAGTAGTATTTGCAGAAGTAGAATCATCCACTGCCACTTTACCTCGATATGTACTGGCTGACATATATTGCCACCATTTAATGGCAAGTACATTCTTGTCCGGATCGGTTACTGTATATTTAAGTTTCAGCTTTTCACCCGGTTTGGCATTCATGGCAAGTGCACCTTTTATCACCGGTTCATGATTTGCATCGGTATAGCTTGGAGTAACTGACCATTTAAAACGGGCAGCCAATCCATTCATTACCGGAGCCGTAAAATCGGGTAAAGGATAGTGCTCAGCTCTATACTTCATCTGTTCCATACGAGGAAGATTCTTCACTGAATCGGGAAGAAGAGTCCTTCCACCGCACCAGCCACCATAAGTAGGATTCTCGTGACCACGCAGACCATTACCGATCAAATTCAGAAAACAGTAAGTGTCACCCTCAGCCAGATAAGCCCCTTTCGGCTGAACTCCAGTCCAAACTACATAGCCTTGCTCCTTCAGTTCATCAACTGTATAGCCCGACAAGCCGAAGAAATCGAACTTATCATCTTTCACCATCTGTTTTCCATCCCCCCAGACACGATACATTTCACCGAAAGGCCCTTTACTACGGATATTCTCCTGCATCCATTCCGGAGAATAGAAAACCTGGTTTTCTTTGGAAGCCCTCAACTGGGCATTATAAGCCAGCCCGACTGTCATGCCGCCCATCTCCATTTGTCTAAGTTCCGGCCAGAAAGGTTTGATATACCGTGCATACGTATCATCCTGATCACCAGAAAGGGAAAGAACCACTTTTTTTATTATCTTTTCCCGAATGCCTTTCCAGGCATCAGTATGCTCATAAATATCCTGAATGGACTTCAAAGCACGAGCTATGGTGCTGGCACCTCCCCAAGCATTGATAAATACCGGATCTGTACAATCATCAAGCAGTACGGCTTTAATCAGCTCCGATCCCGGAGTATCCTTGGAAATATCACCATCGAACTCTATATTACCGATGCGTATTTTGGATTTCAGATATTCGGGAGTCGGATAAGAAGGATCATGTACCCTCAGATTGGGATATACCTCCTCATAAGCTTCCACAGCATCGTCAATGAAACGTTCTTCCGGATCCCAACGCCAACTTTCCATAGGCCCGTAGTCTATACCATTGCGAGAATATTCCCGTCCAGGTACATACCACTTAGTACCGTGCCCATCACCTTTCCAATGAAACTGACTGCTGGCATAAATCAAACCTTCCACGCGGAAATCCGTACTGAAAAGTAAGAAACGTATCAAAGAGTTCAGGTCATCAAGTTCCGGATCACAAGTAATAATAACACGAGGTTTTGACGAATCTTCACTGGACGTCTGCTGTCCATTCATACAAGCCGGCATCACAGCCATAAGGCCTGAGAAGAATAAGCATTTAAATTTATTCATACACTAAATTTTATTGATTAACTACCAACCCGGATTCTGGGTCATATTCTTATTGACATTCATTTCAGTTGCAGGGAATGGGAGCAATTCATGCTTACCACTTTTGAAGCCAGCAGAAGCATTTTTCTGTTCATTCCAACTGACACGACCGTCTTTATAAAGAGCCGGTCTTTCCTGTCCTCTTTTGGCAAGTACCGTAGCAGCATCGCCCCACCGAATCAAATCCTGATAACGACAACCTTCCATCCAAAGTTCCAGACGCTTTTCTTTCTTGATATCATCCATAGAAACGCTACCCAATGCGGGCAACTGAGCACGATTACGCACCTTATTTACATAGTCGACAGCTTTACTTGCATTTCCAGACTGGAGACTCGCCTCAGCAGCAAGCAACAATACCTCAGCATACCGCATAGCACGAGTATTGTTAGGGCAACGCAACCAATAATAATTAATGACATCCGCTTCATAAACACGGTATTTCCAACTAAAGTAACCGGCATTGTCAGGCATATACGCAATGGCATCACTCAAAGATATACCAGTACTTTCCATCTGCTGGTATGTCTTTATGGAAGCATTCAAGCGATACGTATCTCCCATCTCAACAAATGCATCATAGCTTTCCTTGGTCGGATTAAAAAATCCCCAACCTCCGTGAGAATAGATTTGAGTAGGCTCATTAAATGCAAGCATATCTCCGCGCCAATGCACATATACCCAAATCATGTTACTCATAATACCAGTAGCATTATTGGCATCGTAGACATAGTTACTTTCAAATAAGCTTTCGCAATTTGCCTCTCCTTTAGTTGTCTGAATATTTTCATAATCACTGTAAAGGTCGTACTTTCCGCTATTAATCACCTCATCCAAAGCAGTGGCGGCAGCACCATAATTCTTCTGGAATACATATGCCTTACCTAACAGAGCTTGTGCAAATTGTTTGGTGATACGATAGGTAAAGTCATCCAAACTTGTCTTTTCCTCCAGATCACCACTGTTGACAGCCTCAGTAAGGTCTTGGTTCACCAATGCCCATAGCGCCTCAGTATCACCATTGGCCTGGGAATATTCATTTGGCGTTAACGGATGATCCACCAATGGCGGAGTCCCCCAAAGACTAATTAATTCGATGTAGGACATCGCACGGAAAACCTTTGCCTCTGCACGTGCACGAAGTTTAATTACCGAATCATCCCCTACATACTGCAAAACAATATTGGCGGCATAAATTACCTTATAAAGATTCGTATACAACGTTTTAATATGAGAAAAATCAGAGTCGAATGTATAAGTCGACAGCAATTGCGCACTAGCAGCTGTCCAACTCTCCCCTGCCGAATAGCAATCATCCGAAAGAAGATTCTTCAGCCAGAATGCAGGTGCATAAGTATCCTTCCAATTACTATAGCAGGCTATAATGGCTTCTTCCGCATCAGCATCCGTTTTATAGAAACTTTCGAAAGTGCTTACTCCATGCTGCGAGATATCCAGATTGTCTACACAAGAGGAAAAGAAAGTGCAGCTGGCAAACAACAAACTTGATAAAATATATTTTGCTTTCATATTTCGTATTGAATTAAAGATTAAAATGCTACGTTAAGACCGAACACGACTTTCTTGCTGGACGGATAAGAACCCATATCCAACCCCATTGCACTACCTGTACTTGTAAATTCAGGATCAAATCCAGGATACTTGGTAAATGTAAAGAAGTCGTCTAAAGAACAATACAAACGAAGGTTACTCAAACCAATCTGCTTCAACAAATTCTTTGGTAAATTATAACCCAACTGTATCTGCTTGATTTTAAAGTAAGAACCGTCGAATACAAACTTGGAGCTTTTCAAGTACTTATCATAATTACTAGGATTGGAACGGGCATATTTTGCATTGTCTCCTGCAGTTGTCCAACGTCCATCGTAGAATTCCTTCAAGGTATTCGCTTTCATACGGGAAGTACGGTTATAACCGGCAAACACATCATTGCCATGAGAACCGGAACCAAATATCGTCAAATCGAAACCTTTCCATGCAGCAGTCAAAGTAATACCATAAGTAAAGTCGGGGATGGCTGAACCTATTTCCGTTTGGTCAGCATCTCCAATAATGCCATCGTCATTCATATCCTTAAATATCGGATCACCCGTTTGTGAATCAATGCCCGTACACTCATAACCACGCATGTACCAAATGGGGTGCCCTTCTTCAAAATAATTCATAACACCGATGCCTGCACTTGTCGTACTCTCAATGCGTTCCAAAGTTTCATGCAGATAAGTAACTTTATTCTTTAAAGTAGCAATATTTCCTTTTATGCTATAGTTGAAATCCTTAATATTATCACGCCATGAAAGTTCAAACTCAAATCCGCTGTTCTTGACATTTCCTGCATTCATAGGTGAAGTCGTGTTACCCACAATCAGCGAAGGAGTAATACCGGTTACAATTAAATCCTTAGTTTTTTTCTCATAATAGTCAAATCCGAAACTCAACCGGTCGTTCAGCATCCGAAGATCAATACCTAAATCAATTTGTTCAGAAGTTTCCCACTTCAAATCATAGTTGCCTGTTGCGGAAGGCAGTGAACCCGTTTCATAAGACACATCTCCGGACATTGGATAATTGATTTCAGACAGAATTGTAGCATCATACATATAGTCTGCCAAACCAGCAATACTACCATTCTGTCCCCAACTTGCACGTAATTTCAAATGAGAAATCGACTTGAGATTCTCCATAAACTTCTCATTGGAAAGTACCCAGCCAACAGATACAGCCGGAAAATAGCCCCAACGTTTCTGCAAAGGAAGAATAGACAAGTCGGCAGCATCCGCACGAAGAGTGAACTGAGCAAAATATTTACCCGCATAGTCATAAGAAGCCCGACCAAAGTAAGAAAGATTTACATATTTCCTTTTCTCTCCACCACTTACCGTACGGGTGGCAGTACCAGTTTGGAACGCAAAATAGGCATAGTTGGGATCCAACTTGGTAATACCTAAATCAACCTTGTCACCAGAACGGCTACCATTGATTCCTCCTGTCACTCCAAAAGAGGTATTGGAAGAATAAGACATACCAAGCATCACATTTACATTGTGCTTATCTGCAAATGTCTTAGTGTAGTTAGCAAAGTTTTCCCATTGCCAATACGTTGTATTAGAACTTGTAGCATTTACCGATACATAATCCTGATAAAGGTCAGAGCAGGTAATGTTAGGCATAACATAGCCGTAGGAATTACTGTAAGTATAACGGTATCCCAAACGTGAAGTGATGACCAGCTCTTTAATCGGAGTAAAATCCAGATAAGTGGAGCCGCTGAACACAAAACCATCTCTTTTCGTTGTACCGCGGTCACGCATGATATACGGATTGATATTATTGGAGTCACCATAAGGGGAAATAGAATAATAATCACCATTGGCATTCTGAAGCAAGGTATGCCCTTGGTTCATATAATTAATCATAGTGTCAGGCAGTTTATCCGGTGTATAGGTAACTGGAGTAAGAGGGTCAAGCTGAATGGCAGACAGCATCAAAGAACCGGTTGCTGAGCCTTCGCTTACAGACTGTACATGATAACGGGAAAATGAATTGTTTGTCGTGAACTTCAACCAATCCTTTACTTTATAATCTGCATTGACAGTGCCGGTAATGCGGTCAAAAACATCCTTATTGCCAACAATGGGACCATTATTACTTAAATAAGAGAGTGAGGCGAATAATGAGCCATTATCATTGGCACCTTGGAAATTGACATTGTGACGCTGCATCATGGATGATTCAAATGTCTCTTCTATCCAATCGGTATTTGTCTTTCCATCCCAATACCTATCTATTGTTTCTCTGGGAATAAGATTACCTTCAGTCATATAATTGACATATTCCTGAGCATTCAGAATATCAGGAGTACGACCTAAAGACTGGGAGGACAACTGGAAATCATAAGAAATACGACGAACTCCTTTTTTTGCCTTCCGGGTGGTAATCAAGACAACACCATTACCGGCCTGGGCACCATAGATAGCAGCAGAAGCAGCATCCTTCAACACCTCCATACTCTCAATATCATTCGGATCGAGGTTACTGATGTCTTTCGTACGCAAACCATCGACCACATACAAAGGATCTGAACTGGCATTACTGCTATATCCACGGATACGAATGGCGGGATTCGAACCAGGAGCCGCAGATGCAGAAATAATTTGCACACCGGCTGTTTTACCCTGCAGGGCCTGCTCAGCATTGGTTATGGTACGATTCTCAAAATCTTCTGCTTTTACGGAAGAAATTGCCCCCGTTACAGAACTTTTCTTCTGTACACCATATCCTACAACAACCACTTCATCCAAAGTCTTGCTATCTTCCTTCAGTATAATATTCATAGTACCTGCAACGGCTTTCTTTTCCTGAGTCACATACCCGATATACGAAAAGACAATAGTGGAACCCTCATTCACTGACAAAGTATAATTGCCATCCAAATCAGTTATAACACCATTTGTCGTTCCTTTTTCCAATACACTTACACCAATCATCGGTTCATTAAGCTCATCAGTAATTCTGCCAGATACATTTACTTGTTTCTGTGCAAAAACAGATGTCATACCTACCAAAAGGAACAGCACTAAGGCCATTAACCTTTTCTGTCTAATTTGTGTTACAATCGTTTTCATTTAATATTATTTTGGGTTAACAATGAATTTAAAATATCAGTTTGAAAGAGTAATCAGTACCAGCCCCACAACAAAGAGCACAAACATGGTTGCAATCATAGGTACAGTCCCCTTTGGAGCGCCTTTGAACTCCTTCCATACAAAGAATCCCCAAATCATGGCTACCACCGGTGCGGCATTACTCAATGCATAGGCTATAGCCGGATTGGCAGAACCAGCTCCCATAAAGCTGACTACCATACCACTCATCCAAATAAAACCTCCCAACATACCAATCAGATGTGTACGGGTGTCACCTTTCAGATAATCCTTCATTGTCACCTTGTTTCCCTGAGCCGGATGACTCATAGCAAACGTATTAAAGACAGGAGTCGTGATAAGGACACCGGCAGCAAAACAAAATACACCGGTATAGGGAGTCAGTGTTCCCGTACCACCCGTTACATACTGAGGATCTAGTGATTTTACAACCAAGCCATAGAAGAACATAATGGCCAACCCCGCTACAATAGCCAATAAGATACCTTTTTTAGGAGTAGACGCCTGACTTGCCGACATTTTTCCATAAGCCTTGCCACAAATGCAGATGGCTATCACAATAACAGCTACTCCTATCCAAAGCAATGTCTGGTTTCCAGGGTATACTTCGCCGGCCAAAGATATCAGTAGATAATTAAAAATTATACCGCCTATCCAAGCTAAGCCTCCACCAATGGGAAAACCTATCGACATCCCGGCTACAGCAATGGCTGCTGTCAGAAAGATATTACCGAAATTCCATACAATACCGCCTAGGAGCGCATACTTCATACTATTCCAGTCCATTACTGCCAAATCCCCAAAGAAAGTACGGCCTTCACCTCCCAAGCTACCCAATGTCAGGGCACCTAACAGAGCTGTGAAAAATAAACCGAAAGTCAAATCCCAATAGAAAAGCTCAAAACTCCAGCTTTTCGATGTCACCATCTTCTGCGTATTCGCCCAAGAACCCCAACAGAGGCAACAATAGACACAACACAGAATGGCTCCAATATAGTTGTCAACAAGTATCATAATTTATTTTCTGTTGTTTACCGTGTGTTTACCTATTTATTCATGCACATATAGATTCCACCCCAAATAACCCTCGATGGCCTCATTCAGAATATCCTTTACATCATTACGAACCATAGCCACATGATGTTCAAAACCATTCCTGCAAATATGTTTCATCAAAATCTGTAAGTTATCCACTTTGGTAACAGCTATACATCCATCCATTCCGTACGGATCATCCGTGATTTCACCAGTACCCAAATAAGCCTTGATAGTACCTTTAGTATCATCAGTGGAAATACGGAAGAATGTGAAATCACCTTTAGTCACTTTGCCATATACAGCACCGAATGTATTGACCTTACCTAGCGTACGTCCCAGAACGCCAAGTGTACCAAGCTTTAAGTCATTTCTGACAAACGATTTCGGGAAATTACCGCAATGAGTACACACACATTTATTCCGGTCTTCCGCAAAATTATTGTTCCAGTCAAGTAATGCCGATTGACCTTGCGCTGCCAATGTCAAAGCATACATGGATACAGCACCGGCAATATCAACCTCACAAGCGGCAGGTAGTAGTTTTTCACCCAGCATACTCATTGTCACACAAGCTGCACAACCATAGTTCTGTTCCAAAGAGTCCCAACACTGAACAGCCACAGCATCAATCTGATTGGCTTCAATCCACCGTTCCACAGCCACGCCAAACTTTGCCTGAAGCACCAGCTTGTCACTGTATTCTTTAGGAACTACTGCATAACACTTAATCTCTTCAAGTTTCTTCAGCAGTTCCACATCTGTATCCTCAATCTTACGGGCAGCACCGAGTATTTCAGAAAGATCGACTGGAACGACTGTAATACCACTCTTCTGCAACAGTTTTTCACTGGCACGTACCGTCTGAAAACCGGCTGGTCGGGCACCGATAGCCCCGATACGTGCATGGCGCAAACCATTGACCACACGACAGATACCGGCGAACTTATTAATATCCTTAGCCAATAGTTCAGAGTATATAGAATAGGTATGCAGCGTAGTATCTGTAAAAGGAATACCATATTGATACAAATTATTGCAAACAGAAATTTTACCACAGAAAGCATCACGGCGGCTGTCCAAGTCCACCTTGTCATTCTCGTCGTCACAAGCTTGTACCAAAATGGGAACATTCAAATCAGCCACACTGATAGCATTGATTATTCCAATCTCAAAGCCAAAGTTGGGTAAAGAGACTATAATGCCGTCAATACGGTCACGATTTTGACGGAACAGTTCGGCACACTTCAATCCGTCTTCACGGGTTTCAATACTGCTACTGCCAGTAGGAGTAGCATCTTCAGGTAAAATTACATAGTCATAGCCTTCGTCTGCAAGTGTTCTCAACAGCTGTTTGCGAACATCTTTGGCCAATTCTGAATTAAAATAAGCACGGGTGCCGATAATTATACCGAAGCACATTCTTTCCTTGTTTTTCATCGTAAATAGTTGGTGTTAAAATTATACTTAGAAGATATTTATCCGATTAATTGATTTACTGCTTTCAGCCAGCCTTCACACCATTTCTCCATCAGTGGTAAGTTGCCCTGCGGTTCTATTCGGTAGCGGCTCCGGCGTAATACGGCCACTTGTTCAAAGCTCGTCCATATCTTGCGGGCCATTCCATTCATCACAACAGCTCCCAAAGCCGAGGCCTCCTCAACATCCGAACAATTGATCGGTACACGTAAACAGTCAGCCTGGAACTGCATTAAAAATTTATTTTTTGTAGGTCCTCCGTCAACCCTGATTTCTTTCAGTTTTATACCTGCCTGAGTGGTCATCGCTTTGACTAAATCATTGACTTGATAAGCTATGGATTCAAGCGCCGCCCTAAGAACATGTGGCTTCCCGGTACCTAAAGTCATCCCTAAAATGGCCGCCTTTATATCCCCTTGCCACCAAGGAGCACCCAGTCCGGCAAAAGCCGGTACAACATATACACCTCCATTGTCTTCCACA
>OGIU01001047.1_pt1 | contig 14192 bp, 13 predicted proteins | sample 1571791 | NCBI WGS metagenome assembly OGIU01 (sample SAMEA2582104, study PRJEB24529) | metagenome | biome: Human gut stool | place: China | collected 2011
GATCGAGTGTAATGAAGGCGATCTGCAGTGGATGGACAAAAAAGAAGTGCTTGCGCTTCCGACCTGGGAAGGAGATGCCATTTTTTTAAAACTGCTGATCGAGGAGGACGAGCACCGCTTTTTTACACTTCGGCTTGTTTATGAAGGAAGTAAACTGGTAGAAAAACAATTGTACCGGTATTCATAGAAAACAGATTAAATTTGAAATCATTAGTGCTCAAAGATTACTCTGCAAACAATACCTTCGCAACCTCATATAAAGTTTTGCCTTGCAAATGGTAAGAGGAGCTGTACCTGGACAGGAGAGGAAAGGAATCATAAAAATGGAAAACGAAAACCAGACCGTACATAAGCGCCGCGTGCGTTACAAAGGAAAATACCCAAAGAAATTTGAGGAAAAATACAAAGAATTACAGCCGGAAAAATACAAAGATACCATTGCACATGTGATCGAAAAGGGCAATACGCCTGCAGGCATGCATATTTCTATTATGGTAAAAGAAATTCTTGATTTTCTGCAAATTAAGCCGGGACAGACCGGGTTTGATGCCACACTTGGCTATGGCGGTCACACAAAAGCTATGCTCAAGCAGCTGCAGGGGCAGGGACACATCCATGCGACCGATGTCGACCCGGTAGAATCGGCAAAGACGAAAAAACGTCTGGCAGAGCAGGGATTTGGCGAGGATATATTGACCGTGCATTTGCAGAATTTCTGTACGATTGACGAGATTGCAAAAGAAGTGGGCGGCTTTGATTTTATTCTGGCAGATCTTGGGGTTTCGTCTATGCAGATTGACAATCCGGAGCGTGGATTTTCCTTTAAAGTGGACGGACCGCTGGATCTGCGGCTGAATCAGGAGGCAGGAATCAGTGCGGCGGAGCGGCTGGATACGATCAGCCGGGACGAGCTTGCGGGAATGCTCTATGAAAATTCGGATGAGCCGTACTGTGAGGAACTTGCAAAAGCGATCACCGATGAGATCCGCAAAGGACACCGCGTGGATACCACCACAAAACTGCGCAGGATTATTGAAGACACTCTCGATTTTCTGCCGGAAAAGGAGAAAAAAGAAACCATCAAAAAGACCTGTCAGCGGACGTTTCAGGCACTTCGCATTGATGTCAACCGCGAGTTTGAGGTGCTTTATGAATTTATGGAAAAGCTGCCGGGTGCTTTAAAACCGGGCGGCCGCGTGGCGATTCTGACATTCCATTCCGGGGAGGACAAGCTGGTAAAGCGTGCTTTAAAAGAAGGCTACCGCGCAGGTATTTATTCGGAGTATGCAAAGGATGTGGTGCGTCCGTCCGCGCAGGAGTGTGCGCAGAATGGACGAGCACGATCCACGAAGATGCGCTGGGCGGTACGCAGCCTGTGATCCTGATACACAATCATAATGCCATTATTTGAGCCTTTGATAGGTGATGGGAATTTCTTTTGCTCCTTTACGGTAGGAATCCACCCACTTTTTCAGGTCAGCAGCATCTATGGCGGTTTCTTTCCCTTTGGCATTTGTCAGGAGATATACGATACCGTCGTGATCTTTATCAGCGGAATCCGGAAATGAGGAAAATCCGTCAATGCTGTCTGCCCATTCTTTTTTATTCCAGTCGGTCACAGAACCTATTTTTGTGTAGGAGGCATCATCGGCCTGATAGGACCATACCTGATAAGGCCAGAAAGTGGTGGGGTCGGCTGCACGAGCGGGGGAATAAGGACCACCGTAAGGACTTCCGTGGGAAATATCCTCTTCCACAATTCCATTGTAGAGAAAATGCAAAAATTGTGCTATAATGCAAGCGCGTGTTTTACAAAAAACACGCGCTTATTCACGTAGGAAGGAAAAGAAAAGTATGTTATCCACAATTGAAGCAATCAACAGTGCGGTCAACAATTTCATCTGGGGTGTCCCAGCCATGATCTGTATCATCGGTGTTGGTCTGGTATTGAGTTTCCGGACCCGGTTCTTACAGATCCGCAAGTTCCCATACGCGATGAAAGTGACATTTGGCCGTATGTTTAAGAAGCGTGAAGCATCGGACGGAGCCATGACACCGTTTCAGGCGGTGTGTACGGCACTTGCGGCAACGGTCGGTACGGGAAATATTGCCGGTGTGGCAGGGGCGATTGCCATCGGCGGTCCGGGAGCAGTGTTCTGGATGTGGATTTCCGCAATTCTCGGTATGTGTACCAAGTTTTCAGAAGTGACGCTTGCGGTGCATTTCCGCGAAAAAAATGTGCATGGGGATCTGGTCGGCGGTCCGATGTATTATATTAAGAACGGACTCAAAAAGCACTGGCACTGGCTGGCGTATCTGTTTTCCGCGTTTGGCGTGCTGACCGTATTCGGAACAGGGAATGCCACACAGGTAAATACGATTACCACAGCCATCAATACGGCATTAATGAATTACCATGTCATTTCAAAAGATGCGGTACCGACCGTTAACCTTGTGGTTGGGATCATTCTGGCGGTTCTGATCGCACTCATTCTGCTTGGAGGTATCAGGCGGATTGGACGGGTGACAGAAAAGCTGGTACCGTTTATGGCATTGATCTATATTGTTCTGGCAGTGGGAGTGATTATTCTTAATATCGGACATGTCCCGGCTGTCTTTGCTTCGATTGTGGAAGGGGCATTTCATCCGGCCGCAGTGACCGGCGGCGCGGTCGGCAGCTTTTTCATGAGTATGAAAAAGGGCGTATCCCGTGGAATTTTTTCCAACGAGGCAGGGCTTGGTACGGGATCTATCGCCCATGCCTGTGCAGACACGAGAAAACCGGTCAAGCAGGGATTTTTCGGTATTTTTGAGGTGTTTGTAGACACGATTGTCATCTGTACGCTTACCGCGCTGGTTATTTTGTGCAGCCAGGTTCCGGTCAGTTACGGACAGGCGGCAGGAGCAGAACTTACCATCAGTGGATTTACCACAACATACGGGAACTGGGTATCTGTTTTTACTGCGGTTGCGATGTGTTGTTTTGCATTTTCCACCATTATCGGATGGGGATTATACGGGACACGCTGCATCGAGTTTTTGTTCGGCTCCCGTGTCAATAAGCCGTTCATGCTGGTGTATGCACTGGTTGCCATTGTGGGTGCGACCATGGATCTGGGCCTGATGTGGAGTATTGCGGAAACGTTTAACGGACTCATGGCAATTCCGAACCTGATCGCAGTATTTTTGCTTTCCGGTGTCGTTGTTAAACTGGTGAAGGAATACTTTGCCGGAGAAGGTGCAAAAAGTTAGGGGAAGCTGGAAAGAAAAAGGGCGAAAAACTTGACATTTGTGCGTTTATCATAAATAATAAGGTACTGAAAAAACAAAGGAGGAACTTGTTATGAAAAAATTTGGAATCAAAGAAGTTGTAGCAACCGGTATCGGAACCGCATTGTTCATTGTTTTGACAGAAGTGCAGATTCCGCTGGGAATTATCCCGAATACATCCATGCAGCCACGTGCAGCAGTGCTGGCATTTCTTGCAGCAGTGTTTGGACCGGTTGTCGGAGGAATCATTGGTCTGCTGGGACATGCACTCGGAGATGCACTGTTTTACGGTGGTGTATGGTGGAGCTGGGTATTCCCAGATGCGATCTTTGGAATTTTAGTTGGTTTATTCGCAAAGAGATTTGAGATTAAGGCCGGTGGGTTTAATAAGAAGAAAGTAGTTCTTTTTAATGTCGTTCAGGTGGTTGCAAATGCAATTGCATGGATCGTTGTTGCACCGGTGCTTGATATTCTCATTTATGCAGAGCCTGCAAAGAAAGTATTCTCACAGGGCGTATTTGCGTTTGTAGCCAATATCATCATTGTGGGTGTACTTGGTTCATTACTCGGACTGGGATATACAAAGATTGGAGCAAAATCATCAAGTCTTACAAAGGAAGACTAAAAACGTATGGAACCGATTATTGAATTTGAAAACTTTACATTTAAATATCGGTCACAGATGGAGCCGACACTCCGGGATATCAATTTGAAAATTTATCCCGGAGAGAAGGTGCTCATCATTGGACCATCGGGATCAGGGAAGTCGACATTATCAAATTGTATCAACGGACTGATCCCTTTTTCGTATGAAGGAGACAGTACCGGAACTTTAAAAATCGAGGGAAAAGATCCGAAAAAACTTGGAATTTTCGGACTTTCCAAGATGGTCGGAACCGTGTTGCAGGATACGGACGGACAGTTTATCGGTCTGACGGTTGCGGAAGATATTGCTTTCGTGCTGGAAAATGACTGTATGGCACAGGAAGAGATGTTTCGCAAAGTAGACGATGTGGCAGAGACGGTAGAAGTAAAAGAGCTGCTTTCCCATGCACCATCAGAGATGTCCGGTGGACAGAAACAGAGAGTTTCCATGGCGGGCGTTATGATTGATGATGTGGATATTCTTTTGTTTGACGAGCCACTCGCCAATCTTGACCCAGCGACCGGAAAGAAAGCGATCGCGTTAATTGACAGAATCCAAAAGGAACAGAAAAAAACGATCGTAATCATTGAGCATCGTCTGGAGGATGTGCTGTACAAAGATGTAGACCGTATTGTTGTGGTCGGAGACGGAACCATTGTTGCGGACATGAAACCGGATGATCTGCTGGTTGGAAATATCTTAGAGGAACAGGGAATCCGGGAACCGCTCTATGTCACGGCACTCAAACATGCCGGATGTACCATCACTGCACAGGATCATCCGCAGCATGTGGAAACCATGAATTTTGAACCATACAAAACACAGGTGCGGGAATGGTTTGAGACTACGCAGATTCCGCAGAAACAGGAAACACAGGAGAAGGTACTTAAAGTAGACCATCTGCATTTTTCTTATCAGCCGGAAAAAGCAATTCTTTCGGATATCAGTTTTGATGTAAAGAAAGGCGAAATGATCAGTATTGTCGGGAAAAACGGTGCCGGAAAGACGACACTGTCCAATCTGATCTGTGGATTTTTAGAACCGAGCAAAGGAAAAATTGAGCTGAACGGAAACGATATCTCACCACTTTCGGTCAAAGAGCGTGGGGAGCATATTGGAATTGTCATGCAGAATCCGAATCAAATGATTTCTAAGCCTATGATTTATGAGGAAGTGGCACTTGGGCTTACTGTGCGCGGAGTTCCAGAGGAAGAAATCCGTGAGCGTGTGCATGAGACACTGAAAATCTGTGGATTGTACCAGTTCCGGAACTGGCCGGTTTCTGCATTGAGTTTCGGTCAGAAGAAGCGGGTGACCATTGCATCCATTCTTGTTATGAAGCCGGAGATCCTGATTTTAGATGAGCCAACTGCTGGTCAGGATTATCATCATTATACGGAAATTATGGAGTTTTTAAAGGAAATCAACGAGACACAGGGGACGACCATTATCATGATTACACATGATATGCACCTGATGCTGGAATATACCAACCGTGCGATTGTTGTGGCAGATGGAAAACTTCTGACCATTGATACGCCGGCAAAAGTATTGACCAATGAAACGATCACAGCTCCGGCATATTTAAAGCAGACGTCACTCTATGAGATGGCAGTCAAATGTGGAATCGAAGATCCGTCTCAGTTCGTACAGAGGTTTATCAATTACGAAAGGGCGGTGCGGTAATGGCAAAGTTATTGACCTATGAGAAAAAAGACACCTGGATGGACCGGCTGTGCGGGGTTACAAAGCTGATCTATTTTCTGGCATGGTCCATCACGAGTATGCTTACGTATGATACCAGGGTACTTGCCGTGATGCTGGTACTTAGTCTGGTATTGTTTAGGCTTTCAAAAACAGAGTGGAAACAGGTCGGTTCCATTTTCAAATTCATTATGTTCTTTCTGGTGATCAATGTGCTTGCAATTTTTATTTTTGCGCCGGATCAGGGAACGAAAATTTATGGGACAAAGCATGTACTTTGGCAGCTTTCTGCACATTATCCGATCACTGCAGAGCAGTTGTTTTACGAGCTGAATATTATTTTAAAATATTTTACCATTATTCCGGCGGTATTTATTTTTGTTGTGACCACCAATCCATCAGAGTTTGCGGCTTCCTTAAACCGCATCGGGATCAGTTACAATATCGGATATGCAGTGGCGATTGCACTGCGCTATATTCCGGATGTGCAGGATGATTTCCATAAAATTAAAAATGCGCAGGAAGCGCGTGGAATCGAGATGTCTGGAAAAGCGAAGTTGATGAGTCGGATTAAGAGTACAGCCTCTATCATTTTCCCGCTCATTTTTACAAGTATCGGCCGTATTGACACGATCAGTAACGCAATGGAGCTGCGTGGATATGGGAAACACAGAAAGCGTACCTGGTATATGGGAAGAAAATTACAGCGCAATGATTATCTGTGTATTGCGCTGGTGCTTGGATTTGCCGTGGTTGCACTTGTGATTACCTATCATGACGGCAGCCGGTTTTATAACCCGTTTGTATAAACAGTAGAGATTGCGCAACTCGTTTTAATAAAATTAGAAAAGGAGCTATCGCACCAGCGAATATCAGCGGCACGACAGCTCCTTTTGTTTTCCATGTCTGTTTTTAAGCTTCGGTTGAAGCATCAGATGCAGAGGCTTTAGTCGGGGTTTCGGAAGCATTTTCCGACACGGTCTCAGAAGCTGGTTCCTCAGACGGCTGTTCCGGAGGAATCACCTCGACATCCTCTTCCTTAACCGGTTCCGGTTTTGGCTTTTCCGGCATTTTCTGTCCACAGGCACTGCAGAATGCAGCATCGGCATCCACGCTTGCACCGCAGGATGGGCAGATCGCTACACCTTTCATCTGGTGAATGCTTTCACGGCATTCCTTAATTCTGGCTTCGGAAACAGCAATCGCATCCAGCCAGGTTTTTACATCTTCTTCGGCATCTTCGCGATGTTTTTCCACATACCATTTTCCAATCTGTTCGTATGCAGTATCAATCTTGCGTTCTTCCTCGGAGATATTTAAGTTTAATTTTGCAGTATCTGCCAGATCTTTTGTTTTTTTAATGGTAGTCTGGCTCACATCACTGATCTTTTGTCCTAAGTTGTTAAAAAAAGACATATATTTCACTCCTTTCCTATATCAAAAACCTTATGTTATGAATTATCATAACATGCTGTCTGAAAAACACAAGGAAGTTTACAGATTATTTATGTCTTTTTCTGTTTTTCTTCCGGGACATGCGTGGTGCTTTAACGGATGGTTTTGCAGCCGGAGTATTTTCGCCAGCTGGAGTTTCCACAGGAGCAGATTCAGCCGGTGCCGGAGCTTCCACAGGAGCAGATTCCGCTGATGCCGAAGTTTCCACAGGAGCAGATTCCGCTGGTGACGGAGCTGCGGATGAACCGGTGACAATTTCATTTAACAGCAATGCTTTTGCAAGATTTCCTTCCGCAGAAATTTTCCCACTCTGGTAAGCTTCGAGAATGTCAAGGCTGCCCTGCGCGAGTGCAAGCAGATCAGCAGCTGAAGTTGTGACTAAAATGTCACGGTCGTAATATTCATATGGTTCAACATGAAGCTGTCCGTTTGCAATTTCCAGATACAGGGCACCTTCGGCTTCTCCCTGTATGTTAAACTGGATGGCAAGATGTTCACTGATTTTGGAAGCATCTTTCTCCTGATAAGTATCTTTTAATTTTGAAACTAATTCCTGATATGTCATAGTCAGTCATTTCTCCCTTCTCCATCTGCTAATTAGAGTATAGCTTTTCTGTTATGCTTGTCAAGCAAACTTTATGAAATTATCATTGCGGGAAGCCGCTAAAAAGCGTACAATAGGGATAACAAAATTTTAAAATAAAGGAAGGGATCAAGATTATGAGAAAAACCAAAACGCACAATGTACTCAGGCGTCTGCTTGCGTTTGTCCTGATTGTTTCACTGCTTCCACTGGGGTATGCGGGCAATGTGATGGCTGCAACAACCGGTACACGGAACGTAAGTATTCAGGTTACATACGGACAGACGGATGCCAGAAATGTCTATGGCATGATCAACAGTATGCGCAGAAATTTATCCGATGCATGGTACTGGGATGCAAACAATTACACGAAGACATATTGTAATAATCTGCAGCCGCTTACTTACGACTATGCACTGGAGCAGGTAGCCATGAAACGTGCAGCAGAGATTGCACTTTCGTATTCACACACCAGACCAAATGGCACAAATTATTATACTGCTTACAGTGAAAACGGTGTCTATGCGGGAGTTTATGCAGAGAATATCGGTGTGAATTATTCTTCAGCATCTGCACTTCACAACGCAATGCGGGAAGACAATGCAAATTATTCCGGACAGGAACAGCGTAGAAATATGTTAAACAGCCAGTTTACAGCTGTCGGAATCGGACATGTATATTACAATGGATATCACTACTGGGTAGAGGAATTCGCCAACACAGTAACCAGAACTGCCTATACGGCACCAAACAACCAGACAACAACCGTAACTAATCTTCAGGTTGCAGAGAGCAATATTACTTCTGACCAGATTGTTGTTCCGTCATCTATTGGAACCTATATCCAGATGTCTGTCGGACAGACGAAAGATTTATCCGGATGCTATGAAAACATTAAGGTATCGAATCACTGGCCAGGCAATGCAAACTGCCCGATTGTACAGGGGCTGAATATGTATGTATCCAATACTGCGGTTGCCTATATCAGCGGAACAAAACTGATCGCAAATTCGACAGGGTCTACAACACTGACACTGAACCGTCCGGATGGTAAAATTCCCCTGCAGATTCCGGTTCAGGTAACAGGAACCAATAACAGCAGCAATACCTATTCGTACTATATTCCAAATGCTTCCGTTGGTACAATCGTTGACCAGATATACACCGGATATGATATCCGTCCGTCTGTATCGGTATGGCTGAATGGCGGATATCTGTATGAGGGAAGAGATTATACCCTTACTTACAGCAACAACCGCAATATCGGTACTGCATCCGTTACAATTAACGGAATCGGAAATTATTATGGAAGCCGGACGGTTTATTTCCGTATCGTAAATCATGGGAACGGAAATACAACGGTTTCATCCAATAACCTTGCAAATGCGGTGATCAGTAAGATTGCAGCACAAAGATATACGGGATCTTCCGTAAAACCGGAAGTTACCGTTACATTAAATAACATTGTTTTAAAAGAAGGTTCGGATTACTATCTGAATTACAGTGACAATGGTGCACCGGGAAAAGCTGCTGTTATGGTAGTGGGAACCGGTAATTATACGGGATCTGCAAAGACAAGCTTTATTATTAAGCCGGAGAAGCCGGTTATCACAAGATTGCGTGCACACGGATCAAAAGTCCGTATCACATGGCTGCCAGGTACTTCCGTTACCGGCTATGAAATCTACCGCTCCAAGGGAGCATATGATTATGGATACAAGAAGATTGCGGCTACAAAAGATGGTGAGATGCAGTCTTATACAAGGGCAAAACTCACCAAAGGAACTTATTATTACAAGATCCGCAGCTATGTTACGGTAGATGGAACAAAGTATTACAGTCCATACAGCAGTGTGAAGTCTGTAAAGATCCGCCGCTAGGATCAAAGCATAATTGAAAATAAGAATTAAAAATGTCGGTAGATATCTGTCAGATATCTACCGACATTTTTGGTATACAAAGTTAAAAGATTTATTTCATCTGTGCGACCCGGTCAAATTCCTCTTCGATTTCTTTGGAAGGTTTTGGTGTCAGCAGACTGACGATTACGATCGCAGCGCAGGCAATCAGGAATGCAGGAAGCAGTTCATAGATGTTCCAGATACCACCGAGCGGGCGGATCAGGTATTTCCAGATAAATACCATGGAACCCCCGCAGACCATACCGGCAAGTGCGCCCCATTTGTTGGTACGTTTCCAGAACAGGGAAAACAGAACAACCGGTCCGAATGCGGCACCGAATCCAGCCCAGGCGAAAGAAACGATGGCAAATACGGAACTGTCCGGATTTCTGGCAATGAATGCGGCAACGACAGAAATTACAAGGAGTGTAATTCTTGCGGCTGCCATGCTTCCGTTTTTGTTGGAAGAATCTTTGCGGAAAGCACCGAGAATGTCGGAAGAAACCGCAGAAGATGCAGCCAGCAGCTGCGAGTCCGAAGTGGACATGGTGGAAGCTAAAATGCCGGCGAGAATCACACCCGCAAGCAGGGCAAATATCACACCGTGCTGGGAGAGCAGGGCGGAAATTTTTACGATAATGGTTTCGGAATTCGATCCGGTCAGCATCTCCAGTGCGCCGACTTTGCTCATGGTATAACCGATCACACCGATAAAGACGGCAACGAACAGGGAGATTACGACCCAGATGGTTGCAACGCGGCGGGACAGTTTCAGTTTTTTCTCATCCTCGATTGCCATAAAACGGAGCAGGATATGCGGCATACCGAAATATCCAAGTCCCCATGCGGCAGTGGAAACAATGGTCAGGGCACTGTAAGGAGCGGCCTTTCCGGTGTTTACATCATAGGAAAGTGTCATGGAAAGATATCCCGGAAGCTCGGAGGCGTTGTGGATAACGGCACCGATACCGCCAGCAGTTTCTACACCAAAGATCAGAACTACAATCAGAGCAACCGACATGATGATACTCTGGATAAAGTCCGTTGTGGAAGCAGCAAGAAATCCGCCAAGTGTTGTGTATGCCACAATTACGATAGCACTGATAATCATGGCGGTCAGATACTTTACCCCGAATAAGCTGGAAAAAAGTTTTCCGCATGCGGCAAATCCAGAGGCCGTATAAGGAATAAAAAAGATAACAATAAAAATAGCAGCAATGACCTGCAGCATCTTTTTTTCATCGCGATAGCGGTTGCTGAAGAACGATGGGATGGTAATGGAATTGTTGCAGGTGTGCGTATAGCGGCGGATACGTTTGGCAACGATCAGCCAGTTAATGTATGTACCAACAGCCAGTCCGATTGCGGTCCATCCGGCATCTGAAATTCCGGTGAGGTAAGCAACGCCCGGAAGTCCCATCAGAAGCCAGCTGCTCATGTCGGAAGCTTCGGCACTCATCGCGGTTACGAAAGGACCGAGTTTTCTGCCACCCAGATAGAAATCGTCAGTACTGTTGTTTTTCTTGGAACATCGGAAACCAATATAGATCATACCAATAAGGTATACCATAATGGCAATCATGATGCATATTTGTGCAGATGTCATAAATAAATCCTCCTCTTTTGTACGCTTTCACACGCTAATTGTTCATAGTATAGCACAGATGATAATTATACCGCAACCGGGAAATCCTGTTTGACACTATGGGCAATAAGATGATAAACTGTCTTTGTCTATACATGAGAAAAGCAATTCCGTTTGGCCTTCAACATGTGCTTGCCATGTTTGTAGCAAATCTGGCACCCGTACTGATCGTCTGCAGTGCAGCTCTGGTTCGGGGCATGGTATCATCTGCTGGTAGGTGCTCTGACACTTATCGTGTGTCTGGTGGCAAGATATGTGTTAAAGGGCGTTTATAAGAATCTGAATATTCTGGTAGGACTTATTTTCGGATATATTCTTTCTATTATATTTACGGTTGCAGGGATTGCACCTATGGTGGATTTCTCCGGAATTCAGGAGACCATTGATCAGGTAGGATTTTTCAGCATTCCAAAACTTGTGTTTTTTACCAGTCACAAGCCGGTATTTAATCTTGGAGCCTTTTTAACCATTGCGATTGTTTTTCTGGTTTCTGCAGCAGAGACAACTGGAGCGACAACTGCTGTGTGTACCGGAGCACTTGGACGTGACCTTAAAATGGAGGAACTTCAGGGCTCACTTGCCGTGGATGGATTTTCCAGTGCAATTTCGGGATGTTTTGGTTGTCTGCCGCTGACATCATTCAGTCAGAATATCGGACTTGTGACAATGACACAGGTGATTAACCGTTTTACAATTTTGATGGGAGCGTTGATTCTGATCCTTGCGTCGTTATTTCCACCGCTTGGAGCATTCTTCAATTCACTTCCACAGGCAGTGCTTGGCGGATGTACGGTTATGATGTTTGGATCGATCATGTATGAAGGAATCAAGATGCTGAAAGAATGCAAATTCGATGATAGAACAATGATTATCGTGTCACTGTCATTTAGTATCGGAGTTGGTCTGACACAGACATCCGGGAACTTCTTTGCAGCATTTCCAAGTGCGGTAGGAGATGTATTTAATGGAAATGCGGTGGCAGGAGTGTTCGTGGTATCGCTGCTTTTGAGTCTGTTTTTGCCGAAGAAGACGAAGGTGGAGTAGAAGAGAAGATACAACAATAGAATAATAAAGAAAAAAGATTATCTGGAGAAAAATATCTGGATAATCTTTTTTTCATTATGCGTTTATATGTTTCAGTTATGATTTATATCGGTTAAAGCTTTTTGATAGAAGAAGCAGAGATATAAACCCAATTGTTCCTAAGTTTAAATTTAGCCCAATTGTTAGAAATTGACACTACTAAGATAATGTTTCCTTTTTTGACGGTGCCGGCAGAAGAATAGTTATTTCCTGGTCCGGTGCGTAAGGTGGCTTGGGCAGATGTGACGACATATTTGGTTGTGTGAAGACTACGGTCACTGGAATCCGCTAAATTATCTTCCGAAGATTGTGAGGGAGGTAAAGATAATTTTGAATAAGCAGTAGCAGCATAAGTGGTAGAACAAAAAGTTATACTTATTGTAATTCCAGCAATAATAAAAAATAGTGTTTGTTTAAGAAATTTCATTTACAACGCTCCTCCTTAGTATTTGATAATTTATACTTTACAGATCAATTCTTAAATATGGGATTAAAAAATCTGAAAAATTCTTAATTTTTTCTGGGTATTATGATTTGTATGTTATGATTTGAACAGTAGAATGTGTAGAAGGAGTGGAATATATGAATCATATTTTAATTATTGAAGATGATCCGGATATCCGGGAGAGTCTCAGAATATTGTTGGAATCTGAAAATTTTTTGATAACAGAAGCAAAAAACGGTTCAGACGGACTTAATAAATTTTCCGCAGAAATAAACCTTGTAATATTGGACATTATGATGCCTGGAATATCAGGTATTCAAACTTGTGAAGAAATAAGAAAAAGATCAGTTGTTCCAATTCTTTTTTTAACAGCAAAATTAAGTGAGGAAGATAAGATTACGGGATTAACAGCGGGAGCGGATGATTATTTGGTAAAACCATTTTCAGCGGCAGAATTACTTGCAAGAATTCATGCGTTGTTACGAAGACATCAGGTATATGATACCGAATTTCATAGAGATTCCCAAAAAGAGGAATGGATTGAAAGGCATGGGATAGTTATTAGTAGCGTGTATAATGATGTGTATATGGGAGAAAAAGAACTGTGTTTGACAGATATAGAATATAGAATCTTATTATTGCTGATGAAATATCCAGGAAAAATATTTTCTATACAAAATTTATATGAAAATGTATGGCAGGAACCATTTTACAAGGCATCGGCTAATACGATTATGGTACATATCAGAAAATTAAGGTCAAAAATAGAAGAAGATCCACAAAATCCAAAAATAATAAGAACTGTATGGGGAAAGGGGTATACATTTGGTTAAAGTAAAAAATGCCAATCTTACAGTTAAAATGTTACTATTACTTTTGAAAGGAATTTTAATAGGAAGTATTGTTTTTATATTATTATATTTTGGTGGTAGTCATGTATTAATGAACTACTATTATGAATCCGATTATATATATAAGGCGGAAACACCTTATGTGAAGCGTCTGCAAAAATATGTTACTGAAAATCATGTGGCAGCTACAGACTCTGAAAAATTGAAAAAATGGTCAAATAAGCAGAAGATTTCATATTTTTCAGTTTCAAGAGAAAGAAAAATATTATTTGATAATTTTTATGTAGAAGCCAATTTATTAAAGCCAGTAGAAAATGACATGTTGAATTATACCTGGTATTTTTTGCAAAATGTAAAATTCGAAGATGGTGATGCGGATGTATATATTTATGCGGATTATGAAGTGAAGATAAAACTCTTTTTTATATTTACGATTACTGCAATCAGCTTTGGAATATGTTTTGTTGTATTTATTTTTGGAATAAGAAAAGAAGTGAAATATATACAAAAGTTAAGTGAATCTATCCAGCAAATAGAGGGCGGATATTGGGATGCCGATATAGAGGTGAGAGGAAAAGACGAACTGGGAAATCTCGCCTACGGATTGGA